>Ga0207964_1000242_pt1 | contig 16913 bp, 16 predicted proteins | sample Knorr_S23_td_250_FD_185608 | JGI IMG/M metagenome (GOLD analysis project Ga0207964, IMG submission 185608) | Marine microbial communities from Southern Atlantic Ocean transect - Knorr_S23_td_250_ad_251m_LV_A (SPAdes) (version 2) | ecosystem: Environmental > Aquatic > Marine > Oceanic | place...
CCAAGAAATAATGCAACAACTTTTTTCTGGAGGCAATATTGGAAGTGGTCTAATGCTTGGTTTATGCGTGGCGTTTATCGGTCTTGCAGTGGATCATTTAATCCAGACCTGGGCAACTAAGAGAAGAAAGTTGCTTGGCATTGAATAACTGCATTTCTAATTAGCCATTTAATTCAAATCTAAGTGAAATTAATTACCAATTTAAGTGATTAATTTGTTGATAATTACTACCTAATCAACCAATAATTTAGGGGAGTTTTTTTTTAATGAAGATTGTTGACGGTAAGCTTCTTGCTCAAAATCTTAGAAAAAATATTGCGAACGAAGTCAAGCAATATTCAAGACCCCCTGGTTTGGCAGTCATACTAGTGGGTGATGATGAAGCCTCCCAAGTGTACGTCAGAAACAAAACACGAGCTTGTGTTGAGGTTGGTTTTTATTCTGATCAAATTCATAAATCAGCAAATATAACTGAAGAAGAGCTACTTTCAGAGGTCAATCGTCTGAATGAGAATCAAAATATTGATGGTATTTTGGTTCAGCTTCCATTGCCTGATCATATTGACTCAAATAAAATTATCGAGGCAATTATTCCTGAAAAGGATGTGGATGGCTTTAGTAGTGAAAATGTTGGAAAACTGAGTCTAAATAAGCCATTTATTAGTCCCTGTACGCCCAGAGGTGTAATGAAAATGCTGGAGTCCATTAAGTATGATTTAAAGGGTAAGGATTGCGTTATCATTGGTGCCTCGAATATTGTAGGAAGGCCCATGTCAATGGAGCTTCTTAATGCTGGTGCAACAGTACAGGTGTGTCATAAAGGCACAAAAAACATCACAGAAAAAACTAAATCAGCTGATGTCATTATTGCTGCCGCTGGCGTTGCAAATCTTGTTAAATCAGACTGGGTTAAAGAGGGTGCGGTTATTATTGATGTCGGCATCAATCGTCTTGAGGATGGCTCACTTGCTGGCGATGTTGACTTTGAAAATGTTAAAGATATAGCCTCTGCAATTTCCCCAGTTCCTGGTGGGGTTGGCCCGATGACAATCGCAGTTCTTTTAGAGAACACTTTGATTGCTTATCAAGCGAAACTATAAATTTGCTGAATTCTTAGTTCTGAAGTCTGACACTTGTTTAGCAATCCAGTGATGAAAACAGTGGGTGGCACTATCCATAACAGGAGAGAACTTACCTCCATCGAACATTAAGCCACTTCTTCCACGCTGCATCCCTTCAACAACCCCTATATCTTCACTAAAAACCGTTTTCCAAAACGAGGCGTTGGATTCAATTAGTTTTTCTAGGTGAGGCATTTCTGATGGATTTTTCGCATAATAAAGTGATACATGCTCAAGAGTTATATTGGTAGACAATGGCTCAATGATTATTGAGAAAAAATGATCTCTATGAACTCCTAGAAGTACATTTGGATAGAGCGCTATGTATTCACTCGTAGTATCCCATTTAGTTGAGAGCTCAGCAAAGTCAGGAAATACGTTTCCGTTGCCATCCTTTATTTGGTTGTAAACATGAGAGCCTTGGCCAGAAAAGTGACCTTGTTCTTCGATATGGTAATGATCCTCAATACTTGAGTTGAGGTTTAGTTCAGGATGAACCCATGGCAAGTGGTAGCTTTCACAATAGTTCTCAACAGCAAGCTTCCAGTTAGTGTCTAGGGACAGTGAGAAAGAAGAGGCTTCACCGCCATAATAGAGTGGCTTTTCAAACTCAGACCATCGATCGATGACCTTCGAGGCGTAATCAGAAAATTCAGGGGCACTATTGGATATATTGACAAAGATGATGTCTTGCCAAAGTGCTGAACGAATCTTAAATAAACCTAATTCATCATTATTGATTGATTCATGGCTGTTGATGTCAGTACCTCCAACCATTGGAGTTGCACATAATTCACCACTCAGATTGTAACACCAGCTATGATAAGGACACCTTATCACTCCGTTAATGTTGGATTGCTCTTCGATCAGAATCATACCTCTATGGCGGCAAGTATTTTGAAAGACATTAATATTACCGCTACTATCACGAACCATAATTAAGGGCATGCCAACAAAATTGATAGGCTTAACATCACCCACGTTTGGTATATCTTTACCGGTTCCTATAGCCGACCAGTTATCAAAAAGTATGGCCTGTTTTTCTTCTTCAAACACTTCCTGACTAACGTAATGTTCATTAGGCAACCCTTTTGCTTTGTCTGTTGATGTTAAAACATGATCAAGGTTGCTTAGTGGAATTGAGGACATACAGAAAGCATTAAAAAAAAACGATATGATACTATTGCTAATCAATAAATAATAGCAATAAAATTCAAATAAAAAATTGAATTTATTTCATGAACTAAAAATTGAACTAAGGTTTGGCGATTAAAAAGTCTCTTAGTATTTTTACATTTTCTGGGAGTAGATCCTCCTTCTCACTCATAATGTAGAGTGCAGAAGGCGCTGGAATCGATGTGTCTCCATAGATCACAAGTTCACCGCTATCAATCTTAGGTTTACAAAGGTGCTTCCATCCTAGAACAATTCCCATCCCGTCAGCAGCAACTTGAAGGGCAATCATGTAGTTATTGACGTGGGTTCCGGGCGCAATTTTTCCTTTATATCCGAGAGCATTGAACCATGAAAACCAATTCGACCAGTTTTTGTCTTTAGCCCTCAGATGAATCAAAGGGGCCTGAGCTAAATCCTCGATCGAGGCACTAGGGTTATCTCTTGCAAATGAAGGACTACAAAGCGGCACTAGCTCATCTTGAAAGAGAGTATGTTTTTGGGTCGACTCGTTCTCAACAAATCCATAACAAATCTTCAGGTCAACAGCTACGCCTTGTGAGTCAGTGTTGTCTGTTACGTGCTGATTCACAGGGATTTCAGGGTGCTGCTTCCAGAATTCAGCTAATCGAGGTGGAAGCCACATAAACGAAACCGCTGTGGTAGCACTTATAATAACTTCTTTGTCACTTGCAGAGCGCCTAAGATTGGCAAGAGTTGAGGATACCGAAGTAAAGCTACTTTGAAGGACAGCAAAGAGTGATTCACCATGGTCAGTTAAATTATTACCGTGATGCTTTCTGTCAAATAGAGATAGACCAAGCTCAGTTTCTAAAAACTTAATTTGGTGACTAACCGCTCCTGGAGTTACTCCAAGTTCTTCTGCAGCACCCTTAAAGCTTCTATGACGAGCAGCAGTTTCGAATGTCGCTAGTGAAGTTAATGGCGGTAATTTATAATATCTGCGAGACATAAATATTTCCTAAATGTTGAATACAAGTATACTTACTTTTCATATTTTGTGTTCAAGTTGAGCCTATTTATTTTTGAATACAGTTATTAAAATATCTAAAGTGCATATAATTTATATGCTTTAATAGCGGTATATTTAAAGATTTATTGCTAAATATAACAAAACTGAAACCCCTTTCTTATTATGTGAATAGAGTATATAAATATTTTTTTCATGTTTGTAGAATTATTTTCACTTCGATTTGAATTTTTTAACCTGACAACCCTTTCAAAATATTGATAATTATGTTTATTAAAAATCATTTATATATTTTTTAAATATTTCATAAAAACTAAAATCACAAGGAGATTAATATGTCTTTACCAACTCAAGCCGAATACGTTATAGCTGGCGCAGGAATTCATGGATTATCAACTGCATGGCGCCTAGCAGAACGTTTAATTGAAAAAGGCGAGAATGTTGAAGGTCGAATCGTAATTATTGATAAAGCTAACAGAATAGCAGCAGGTGCGACAGGTATCGCTTGCGGTGTTGTTCGTAATAACTATTTTCAGCCTGCTATGCGTAAGCTAATGGCACACTCGGTCAGTATTTGGGAAAGTGATCCAGAGGCTTTTAGTTACCACGCTAATGGCTACATGCAAATCTCTTGTGAAAAAATGAGAGAGGATGTCAAACAAATCCATGCTGAGCAAGCTGCAATCGGTTACGAGAGTGTCTTTATTGAAGGTGAAGAAGAGTCTCGTGAATACATGCTCAATCTTTTTGACGATTGGCAAGCCGAGGGTATTACATCAGTTCTTCACGAGAAGCCAGGCGGTTATGCGAATAATGTCAAAGCAATGGAAGGCCTCTCTAAGAAAGTATTGGACCTTGGCGTCACTGTTGTCCTTGAGACTGAAATAACGGGTTTTGAAACTGAAGGTGCAGGTCAAAGTGTCACAGCTGTAGTAACAGACAAAGGAACAATTCAATGTGACAACTTAATTATTGGTGCAGGGCCATGGGTTCGAGATTTTTGGCGTATGCTTGGTTTGCCTTCACAAATTGAATTGAAAGATTTAGAGGGTAACGTTCATGAAGGGATTGACATGTGGCGTTTTTGGCAATTGGAAGAAGGTGTCTTAGAAATTCCACCAGAAACATTGGTGACTAACGATGGCAATATTCCACCAGTACTTCATGTCGATACCGATGCCCCTTTATATTCTACCGTTGATGGTTCTTTAATTACTGATGAAATGTGGGGTATTTACTACAAGCCAGACTGGGGCTTTGGTGGTATCCAGGGCGGCGCTGCTCCGTACACAGTAGACACGCCAGTCGATGATGTTGCAATCGATCCCTACGGTCCTGCTAGTACCGAGTTTATTGCAAGTAAAGATTTCCCGGAGATGTGGGTTTCCGCTCTTGCTCATTGTCACAAAAGGTTTGAGGGTATGATGCCTCATTATCACAAGGAGCCTTCAGGCGGTATCGGTTGTATGACTGCAGATAGTTTCCCGGTCATTGACACCTTTAATAGTAACGTCACTATCATTGCGGACAGTAACCACGGTTACAAGATGTTAGGTGTCGGGTGTTTAGTAGCTGAAGAGTTGTTAGGAGAAAAACAAGAGCTTCTAGAGCCATTCAGATTTAGTCGTTTCAAAGAGGGTAAATTACACCCAGTTTCTAACAGCCCTTATCCTTGGAGTTAAATTGTGAGTAAAACTCGTTATTCCGCCTTTAAGGTCTTAAAAGAAGCATTAACTGGCCATAAAGGTTGGGAACCTACCTGGCGTGATGCTGAGCCAAAAGCTGATGGTTATGATGTTATCATCGTTGGTGGTGGAGGTCATGGGCTAGCAACTGCCTACTACTTGGCTAAAAATCATGGCATAACCAATGTTGCTGTCCTCGAAAAAGGATGGATTGGTGGTGGTAACGTTGGCAGAAACACGACGATTATTCGTTCAAACTATTTACTACCAGGTAACGAACCTTTTTATGAATTATCGATGCAGCTCTGGGAGAATCTCGAGCAAGATTTAAACTATAACGCAATGGTATCTCAGCGTGGAATTATGAATTTAATTCATTCAGATGCACAGCGCGATGCCTTCATTAGAAGAGGGAACGCAATGCTTTTTGCTGATGCAGGCTGTGAATATATTGAAGCCAAAGAAGTCAAAGAGAGGTATCCATTCTTAGATATGGATAATCCAAGATTCCCAATCAAGGCAGCCCTTGCTCAGCCTCGCGGCGGAACAGTCAGACATGACGCTGTTGCTTGGGGTTATGCAAGAGGCGCAAGTGATCTTGGGGTTGATATTATTCAAAACTGTGAGGTCACTGGATTTAATATTGAAAATGGAAAATGTTTAGGTGTTCAAACCTCAAAGGGTGAAATTAAAGCAGGCAGAGTTGGTGTTTGTGTTGCAGGCTCTTCTGGCAGAGTGATGTCAAAGGCAGGCATTAAATTACCGATTGAAAGTCACGTACTTCAAGCCTTTGTGACTGAGGGACTTAAGCCTGTTATGGATAACGTTATTACATTTGGTGCTGGTCATTTTTACTGCTCTCAATCAGACAAAGGAGGCCTTGTCTTTGGTGGTGACATTGATGGCTACAATACTTATGCTCAGAGAGGAAATTTACCAGTGGTAGAAGATGTATGCTCGGGCGGTATGGCAATCATGCCTTCAATTGGTCGTGCAAGACTGCTTAGAATGTGGGGCGGCATCATGGACATGTCAATGGATGGATCACCCTTCATTGATAGTACAGAAGTCGAAGAGCTTTTCTTTAATGGTGGTTGGTGTTACGGAGGCTTTAAAGCGACTCCTGCGAGCGGCTACTGTTACGCGCACTTACTGGCAACCAATAATTCTCATGAAGTTGCATCAGCCTACAAGCTTGATAGATTTAGGCGCGGTGCAATTATCGATGAAAAGGGCGTTGGTGCTCAACCTAACTTACACTAAGGAGGACAAGACATGATCATTAATCATCCGCTGCTAGGTCCTCGAGATTCAGAAGAATTTGTTTATCTTGGATCTACGGATCTCATTAATAGGCCTACTAATTGGGAAGAAGAGGCTTCAGCTGAAGACTTCTATCAGTATCAATATATTAGAGAAAATATTGCAGGTGATCATCAAGAGCTTTGGTATCACGAGCAGGGTGATCAATCTTGGTTAGTTGTCACTAGAAATACTTTAACACATGAGATTACGAATGTTGAGCTTGCTCAAGATATCTCAAGGGCTATGGGTAGAGGAAAATGAGTCAGACAAATAGAAAAGATGGCGGCCTAATCAATAAAGATAAAACACTAACCTTTACCTTTAATGGCCAGATTTTAAGAGGTTATGAGGGCGATACGCTCGCCTCAGCTTTACTTGCAAACAATAAACATTTAGTTGGAAGATCATTCAAGTACCACCGTCCTCGCGGTATCGTCACTGTAGGATCTGAAGAGCCAAATGCCATTATGGAGATTGGAAGCGCCGCATACAAAGAACCAAACACGCGTGCAACTGTTACTCAGCTATACAATGGTTTAGAGGCAAATAGTCAAAACCATAGAGGACCCTTAGGTTTTGATTTAATGGCTATTACAGATTTCTTTTCACCGATGCTCGGTGCCGGCTTCTATTACAAGACCTTTATGTGGCCAAAGGCATTCTGGGAAAAGATTTATGAGCCAGCTATTAGAAACTCAGCAGGACTAGGCACACTTGCAAAAGAACCTGACCCTGATACCTATGACAAAGGTTTTAGATACTGCGATATTCTTATTATTGGAGCTGGAGCCTCAGGCTTGTCAGCTGCTCTAACTGCTGCAAGCTCGGGCGCAAAAGTCATCTTGGCTGATGAAGACTTTTTGATGGGTGGTCGCTTAAATTTTGAGACTGCGAAGATAGATGGTAAAGCAGGAAATGAATGGGCAAAGAATGCAGTCGATAAACTAAGCGCAATGGACAACGTGACCTTGATGTCAGATACAACCATATTTGGTGTTTATGACCATGGCATTTATGGTGCTCTCGAAAACAGATCTTCTGAATCGAGAGAAGATTCAAAGAAGCCAAGACAGGTCAACTGGAGAATTTATGCAAAAAGATCTATTCTTTGCGCTGGCGCAATTGAGCGTTCAATTGCGTTTGGAAATAATGATCGTCCAGGGATTATGCTTGCTGGAGCTGTAAGAGCTTATATGAATAGATTTGCAGTTGCTACAGGCGAAAAAGTATCAGTCTACACCAATAATGATGATGGTTGGCAAACTGCTAAAGATTTAAGGTCTAAGGGAGTGAAGGTCGTTGCAGTCATAGACTCACGTTCAATCAGTCCAGTGATGCCAGTTCAGGGCGCTGAAATCTTTATGGGCACTGACGTCGTTGATACAAAAGGCAGAAGAAGACTTAAATCAATCAAGCTTTCAAATGGAAAAAGTATCGATACAGATTCACTCGCAGTCTCTGGAGGTTGGAACCCGAACTTACACTTAACATGCCACCACAGAGGCATTCCCAAGTGGAATGAAGACATAGCTTCTTTTGTACCTGATGATAAAGCGCCTCCCGGAATGTCGGTTGCAGGAAGAGCAAAAGGAACCATGGTTCTCTCTGATGCGATACAAGAGGCACATGATTTAGGCTTATCAGTTGCATCTGAGCTAGGATATAAAGCTTCCGATTTAAAGGCTGCTTCAACGCCGGCTGTTGCATACAATGTAGTTGCTAACTGGGGTGTTCCGAGTGGGAAAAATCGCGCTTGGGTTGATTTCCAAAATGACGTGACAGCAAAAGATGTTAGATTGGCTAATCAGGAAGGATTTAAATCGGTTGAACACGTCAAGCGATATACCACACTGGGTATGGCTACTGACCAAGGAAAAACGGCTAACGTTCTTGGTATTGGCATCATGGCGGAAAATATGGATCAGACCATGGAAGAGACTGGAACGACGATATTTAGACCGCCGTATTCTCCCGTCGCAATTGGAGCGTTTGCTGGAAGAAGAAGAGGAATGGAGTTTTATCCTACTCGTTACACTCCGAGTCACAAATGGTCTGAAGAGCAGGACGCTGTATTTGTTGAGGTAGGGATGTGGTATCGTTCACAATGGTTTCCTCAGCCTGGTGAGACTCACTGGCGTCAATCTGTTGACCGTGAAGTCATTCAAACGCGATCTTCCGTGGGTATCTGTGATGTCACAACTTTAGGAAAGATTGATATTAAGGGCTCAGATGTTTCTGAATTCTTGAACAAAGTTTACGTCAACGCTTTTGCAAAATTACCAGTTGGAAAAACGCGATATGGTCTGATGTTAAGAGAAGACGGAATGGCTATGGATGATGGAACAACAGCCAGACTAGCTGAAGATCACTTTGTCATGACAACAACAACTGCAAATGCGGTCAGTGTTTATCGTCACCTGCAATTTTGTCATCAAGTGTTGTGGCCTGATTTAGATGTCCACATGATCTCAGTGACTGAGCAATATGCGCAATATGCAGTTGCAGGCCCTAACTCTCGTAAGCTTTTAGAGAAGATTATTGATCCAGAGCATGACATTTCAAATGAAGGATTTCCTTTCATGGGCGCAGCAGAAATTTCAGTTTGTGGTGGCGTGCCAGCAAGACTCTTTAGAATCTCTTTTTCGGGTGAATTGGCATACGAAATTGCAGTTCCAACGCGATATGGTGATTCATTGATGAGAGTCATGATGGAGGCGGGCAAAGAGTTTGATGTTGTTCCTTATGGAACTGAAGCACTCGGCGTTATGAGAATTGAGAAAGGGCACGCGGCAGGCCCAGAGTTAAATGGTCAAACCAGTGCGTATGATCTGGGAATGGGAGGTATGGTCTCAGGTAAAAAAGACTTTATTGGATACAAGCTCGGCTTGAGAGTAGAGTTGCAGCGTAGTGATCGTATGCAGATGGTTGGCTTTAAGCCTGTCAACAAAGATGATTTGATTGAAAAAGGTCACTCAATGGCTGGTGCTCATTTGTTAGGTCTTAGAGATGAGCCAACTACTGAAAATGATCAAGGCTGGATCTCTTCATCGATATACTCACCAATGCTAGGTTGTTATATTGGTCTTGGTTTTATTAACGATGGATTGAACAGGAAAGGCGAGTTTGTTCGCGCCGTAGATTTAGTTAGAAATAGCGATATAGAGGTTGAGATTTGTAGTCCACACTTCTATGATCCTGAAGGAGGGCGTTTACGTGAGTGATTATGAATTATTAGCGGAGTCGCCACTGGGCGGTGTAGAAATTGAGTTAGATGGCTTTACTATAACTGAGGTTACAGATAAGTCTTTAGTGATGGTTGCTCTTCCAAGAGATAAGTTCAGTGATATTGAATCTTCAATTGACAAGTCTTGTGCACTCAAGCTGCCAGAGATGCAAAATTCTACCAATTCAAAGGATTCTTCAATAACGCTTTGGCGTCTGCAAAAAAATCAAGTTTTGGCTTACTTTTCATATGAAGGGGATGACGCAGAGTCTCACCTTTCTGAGCGTTTATCTGCTCCTGCATACTATACAGATCAGTCTGATACATGGGCGATGATCAGAGTAAGCGGTAACAGAAGTAGAGATGTTCTTGAGAGAATTTGTCCGATTGATCTAAGTCCTGAGGTATTTTCAGTTGGAAACGTTTCTAGAACAGTTATGGAGCATATAGGAACAATCATTTATAGAGATGGGGATGATTCATACGTTCTCTTAACAATGCGATCATTTGGTCGTTCTATGCTTCATGCGATAGAAGTCTCTGCGGACAACGTTCTATAAAAAGAAGTTTTCTAGTTTGTTGTTTAGGCTTATCTAACTTAATTCAAAGAGTTAAAGGTTGCTATGCCAATGGAGACCTAAGTGGTAACCCAGCATCCGGTGTAAAGCCATATAATTCAACATCCGGAAGCGCTGAAGCAACGACATCTCTGGCAGCTAAAAGCCAATCAAAATCAATACCTGTTTTGAGCCCCATTGCCTCTACGTGGTTTTAGTTCTTTCCTTATTTAATCAAACACCCATCCACCATAATTGAAAAAGTGTTGCTAAAAGAAACCCTGTTAGTAGTAAGGTGAGAAATTTCATAATTGAATTATAGTTCAAATAGAGGTTAAAATCCTCTCTGATGTGTGAGGGAGTGATTAAGAATTTTCTACACCACAAAAACCGCTATCATAATTGCTGGTATTAAACATGTCAGGACGAGTAATACTATATAAATATTGGTGATTCTTCGATTCGTAAAAAAAGTAGCCAAGAATCCAAAGAAAGTTGCTAGTCGTTTATTCATACTTGGATTATAAGTCAACTTAAACTAAAGTCCACATTTTGTTTGATGTAGTTTACTTGGTAGTGATTTAACTAGCAGTCCAATAAAAAGATAATTTTCCTTTTTCAGGTTTGCCGGTAGATGTTCTTGGCATTTGATCAAGAAAAACAATATGTTTTGGAATCATAAATTTCGCCATTCGATCTCGACAGTGCTGAATTAACTCTTGTTCACTAAGCTCAGCCGTACTCTTCTTAACAACGAACAACGCAATATCCTCTTCAACCATCTCACCTGGAACACCAATAACTGCACAGTCTTGCACTTTTGGATGTGAAAGTACTCCTTCCTCAACCTCATAAGCTGAAACCATTTCACCTTTTACACGAATCCGTTCACTCATTCTGTGCATGAAATAGAACCTACCTTGTTCATCCAATCGACCAATATCGCCCGTATGAAACCATAGATTTTTCCAGCTTTCAAGAGTCCTCTCTGGCATACCAAAATAACCACTACACATGACTCCAGGCTCTAGAGGTCGAACTACCATTTCTCCTGGCTCACCAGGAGGCAATGGGTCATCATTTTCATCGTGAATGGCCACTTCAAAATGAGGCAGAACTATTCCACCAGGGTGGTCCCATTGAGGCGCAACTACCCATCCAGCATCCGTAGATCCATAACCACCACCTGGAACTAAATGCAAATTAAACCGTTCATCAAAATCTTTTTTTGGAACGGGGGCTGGAGTACCCCAGCACCGCGTTACTTTATGATCTTTTTCCTCTGGACAGCTTGAATGTGCCCATAAGAGCTGTTGGACAGAGCCTAGCATCATGAACCAAGTGGCTCCATATTTTTTGGCCTCTGGCCAAAAATTAGAAACACTAAAGCGCTGTCGCATTAAAACCCTTCCACCCGTCATAATGGTTGGGAGTACATCGTAGTATGCAGGACCAATATGAGATAAGGGATAAAATGTGTATACACAATCATCCTTAGTAATCTTGTTGGGTTCAATTAAGTTTTCGGCTGTTCTAACGGCATATCGATGAGACAAAAGGCATCCTTTTGACACTCCAGTGGTGCCAGATGTAAAAAGAATTGTTGCAATGTCGGTATCTTTTGCAAGCGAATCAACATGATCATTACAATTTGATAGCAAATCCTCAAAAGAAATGATTTGAAGTTCTGGGAATAGTTTTCGCGCCTGATCAATACAATCCACCATAATTAAAGTTTCTATGTTTGGTATTGATTCTCGAATCTGCTCTAAAGCTTCAAGTTGAAGGCCTGAGGTAAACAGCAATTTTGACCCTGTTTGGTCAATCATACGAGCTAGAGATTCACCGCGCATAGCTGGGTTTATCGATACCTCTATCGCGTTCACTTTTTTTAGAGCATAAGTTAATGCGAGATATTGAGCACTATTTTCAAGAAAAATATCAACGTACTCTATCTTCTCAGGAAATTGCTCCAACAAACCGTTAGCAATTCGATTTGTTAGAATTTCAAACTCTTTGTAAGTCAACGACTCACCAGTTTCAGCAATAACTAGGAATTCTCGATCAGCAAATTTTTCTGCACATTCATGCAAAAGGTTTCCAAGTGTGATTCTCAATGGCATAGACTGCCCCTTTAAAAATGACTAGTTTTTCTTGTAGTGGACAATGTAATTCACACTGACATCGTCACCAAGCTTGTATTTCTTTGTGATTGGGTTATATGACATCCCAATCATCGAGCTAATGGATAAATCATAAGGCCTAGACCACTCATCTATCTCACTTGGCCTAATGAACTTTTCATAGTGATGAGTACCTTTGGGAAGAAGATTTAAGACATACTCTGCGCCGACAATTGCAAAGAAGTATGACTTTGGATTTCTATTGATAGTTGAGAAGAAAACTTGTCCATTAGGCTTGATTAGTTTAGAGCATGCCTCAACAATAAGTGAGGGATCTGGGACATGTTCTAACATCTCAAGACAGGCAATGACATCGAAAGATTCAGATTCAGATTCAGTAAGTTCTTCAGCAGATATGAATTGATAATCAATATCCAGACCAGACTCTAGGAGGTGGAGCTTAGCTACCTCTAGTCCAGCCTCTGCAAGATCAATACCAACTACTGTAGCTCCTTCAAGCGCCAAAGATTCACTAAGGATTCCACCGCCACAACCTATATCAAGGATTCGTTTACCTTCTAAAGAGCCACCACACTGCTCTTTGATGTAATTAAGTCGAAGCGGGTTTATGTCGTGAAGTGGTTTAAACTCAGAATTTCTGTCCCACCAGCGCGCTGCTAGTGCTGCAAATTTATTTACCTCTTCGTGGTCAACGTTTGAATTCATAGTTCCTTTACAAAGTCTAAAACTTCCTCAGCGTGTCCATCGACCTTAACTTTATCCCACTGTTTAAGAATTTCACCATCTGGGCTAATGACAAAGGTAGATCTGACTATTCCAATGTGCTCTTTGCCGTACATTTTTTTGAGCTTTAAGACATCGAACTGCTTACACAAAGACTCATCTTCATCTGAAATTAAATCAATCGAGTAATTAAACTTCTTAATAAATTTTTCATGGGATGCGATCGAGTCTCTTGAGACGCCATAGACAACTGAATTATTTTCGGTGAAAGAATCATTGAGCCTAGTAAAGTCATTGCCTTCAATGGTGCATCCTGGGGTGTCATCTTTTGGATAAAAGTAAAGGACAATATTTCTTCCTTGGTCATCAGGAATATTAACATTTTGATCACTTGTTGCAACACATGAAGTAGGGTTTACTTTATTCATATACGATATAATCTTATGGTTTAAATTAAAAGCATTCATTTTATCATTGATATGCAAAAAATCCGAAATTTTTCTATCATTGCTCACATCGATCATGGCAAGTCAACCATTGCTGATCGATTCATTCAATATTGCGGTGGTTTGAGTGATCGAGAGATGTCTTCTCAGGTTCTCGATTCCATGGATATAGAGAAAGAAAGAGGGATTACGATTAAGTCGCAAAGCGTTTCTCTGAACTACAAGGCAAAGAATGGCGAGACTTTTCAGCTCAACTTTATTGATACGCCAGGACATGTAGATTTCTCCTATGAGGTGTCTCGCTCACTCTCTGCGTGTGAAGGCGCTTTGTTAATTGTTGATGCGTCTCAAGGCGTTGAAGCGCAGACTGTTGCTAACTGCTATACCGCTATTGATCAAGGCCTAGAGGTCTTAGCAGTTTTAAATAAAATTGATCTGCCAGCTGCTGAGCCTGAGAGGGTGGTTGATGAAATCGAAGACGTTGTTGGAGTAGAGGCTCATGACGCTGTTCATGCTAGCGCTAAATCTGGAATTGGTATAGAAGAAATACTTGAGCAGATTGTGGAGAGAATTCCTGCCCCTGAAGGTGAACTGGATGCTCCTATTAAGGCTTTGATTATTGACTCTTGGTTTGATAATTATCTAGGAGTTGTATCCTTAATCAGGGTCATCGATGGCGAAATTAAGGCTAAAACAAAGATTAAAATCTTTTCGAATAAAAATGAGCACTTGGTTGATGAGGTCGGTATTTTTACTCCTAAGAGAACTAAAACTGACAGCCTTAAGGCGGGTGAGGTTGGATACTTAATTGCCAGCATTAAAAATATTGATGGAGCACCAGTTGGTGATACGATCACTGGCAGCAAAAACCCTGTTGAATTGCCACTTGACGGCTTTAAACCAGTCCAGCCAAGAGTTTTTGCAGGTCTATTCCCAACTTCTGGTGAAGACTATGAAAAGTTTAGGGATGCGCTTGGGAAGCTTAGACTCAATGACGCGGCTTTGCAGTACGAACCTGAAAATTCTGATGCTTTAGGTTTTGGGTTTCGAATTGGCTTCTTGGGTCTCCTTCATATGGAAATAGTTCAAGAGAGACTTGAGCGCGAATATGATTTAGATTTAATCACAACAGCGCCAACGGTAATCTATGAAATATTAGACACGAAAGGTAATGTATCTAGGATTGATAGCCCATCAAAGCTCCCTCCAGTTCAGACGATTGCAGAGTTTAGAGAGCCCATCATTACTGCAAATATACTAGTCACCAGTGAATATGTTGGCCCTGTTATCAGCCTCTGCGTTGAAAAAAGAGGAGTTCAAAAAAGCATTAACTATATGGGCAGACAGGTCTCGATTGTCTATGAATTGCCTCTCAATGAAGTCGTTCTTGATTTCTTTGATAAACTCAAGTCAGTCTCTCGTGGATTTGCCTCGATGGACTATCAATTTGAGCGTTACCAAGCCTCGGACTTGATTCGTCTTGACATTCTTATTAATGGAGAAGGAGTTGATGCTTTAGCATTAATTATTCATAGGGCTAACTCTGTTTATAAAGGGCGTGAGATTGCTGAGAAGATGAAAGAGCTTATCCCAAGGCAAATGTTTGATGTTGCCATTCAGGCTTGTATTGGCGTTAAGATTATTTCTCGAACCAACGTTAAGGCGCTTCGAAAAAATGTCACCGCAAAGTGCTATGGCGGAGACATAACGAGAAAACGAAAGCTACTGGAAAAGCAAAAGAAAGGAAAGAAAAGAATGAGGTCCATCGGAAGGGTAGATATTCCACAAGAGGCATTCCTTGCAGTTCTGCATATTGATTAAATCATTTCTTCGAGTTTTTTAAACCAGTCTGTATGGTCTTTGGCGCAAACGAGCGTCGGCTCAATTTCAGGCGTCTCCATAGTGCTTCCTAATGGGGCCATCATCCAGCCCCTTGCAGAAGAAAATCTTGGTGCTCTTGAGCCACAGTTTTTACAAAAAGCATTGCCAAAAGTGTTTGGAGGCTCCAAAACATATTCACGAGTATTATCTTGACCCTTAAGCCACTTAAATTGATTAGCCTTGACAAAGAGATTCGTAGCAAAAGCAGCACCCGTTACCTTTCTACATCTTGAGCACTGACACATCCCAAAAAACTCATAAGGGCCTGAAAGCTCCCATGCAACCTGGCCACATAAGCATTCACCTTTTAGTGTTTTATATTCAGATGTCATATGACTAAGATTTCTATAAAGAATTTAGTTCCAAAGTAAGACAAAACCAAGACTGCAAAGGCAATTTGAGTTAATAAAACGATTAACTTGCCCCTTATTCCAAAAACTGTATGTGCAAATAAGATGCCAGCGAAACCAATCCAAGCCATAACTGATAGGATAGTCTTGTAGGTGAGTTGCTGAGTGAAAAAATCACTAATATACAAGTAGCCTGAGATGAGTGATAACGTGAGCAATAAGAATCCCATCTTAAGAGTTTGGTATAGAAAATCTTCCATAGTTTGAAGCGCAGGAAGTTTGTCCACAAACGTATTGAAGTTGTGCTCATGTAAAAAACGCTCTTGGATACTTAGAAGTAAGGACTGACCGACGGCTAAGGAAAGAAGAGCATACGCTCCAATTGACAAGAAAACGTGCGCAGCGATTGATATAGATAGAAGCTTACCTTGAGAGCCTGGATAGAGGAAGGCAAGAATCACTGCGATTGCACTCAAGGGATAAACTATGATTCCAAGAGAGTGAATAGGTTTAGTAAATGAGGTTAAAAATAACAGCGTTGCAACAACCCAAGCAACAAATGAAATACTCACTGTCAATCCAAAAAATACTCCTTCATGTTGCCATAGCTCGAACAAAATATAGCCATGAGATGAGCACGCTACAAAAAGTAACAAATTAACGATGATTCGATGTTGATTCGTAACTGTTTCTAGGACAAAATATCGGGTAAGCAAGAGCCCAGCGATGAGGTAGGTAATGAATGGCAGAGTGTGTAGTAATGGCATCTCTAGCAATGGCTATGCAAAAGATTATATAATAATATATTTCAGCCAGCTAGAACATAATGTTTGATAATTTAACAGATCGACTCTCTAACAGTTTTAAAGCTCTCCAGGGGAAAAATAAATTATCAGAAGCTAATATTAAAGAGGCCATTCGTGAGGTGAGAAGATCTCTTCTCGAGGCCGATGTTGCGCTGGACGTCATTAAGCATTTCATTGATAGAGTCCAAACCAAAGCCATTGGTTTGAAAGTGGGTGAAGGGTTAAATCCATCTCAAGCCTTTATTAAGCTAGTTGAGACAGAGCTAACAGAAGTCATTGGCGGACAAAATGAGTCTCTCAATCTTGCAACACAGCCACCTGCTGTCGTTATGGTTGCCGGACTTCAAGGCTCTGGTAAGACAACATCCATTGCAAAGTTAGCACGATTTTTAAAAGAAGAGCAAAAAAAGAAAATCCTTGTTGTGAGTGCTGACGTATACAGACCAGCTGCGATAGAGCAATTAAAAGTTCTTGCAGCTGAGATTGAAGTTGATTTTTTTCCATCAAC
>Ga0207964_1000244_pt1 | contig 16796 bp, 14 predicted proteins | sample Knorr_S23_td_250_FD_185608 | JGI IMG/M metagenome (GOLD analysis project Ga0207964, IMG submission 185608) | Marine microbial communities from Southern Atlantic Ocean transect - Knorr_S23_td_250_ad_251m_LV_A (SPAdes) (version 2) | ecosystem: Environmental > Aquatic > Marine > Oceanic | place...
CCTAAAGCGCATGCATCGCAAAATTGGGAGAGCCCAAGAACAGGCCACACCGCTAACCAAAAGCTTGCTCAATCAACTACTTAATAACTGCGATAACAGCACTATGGGTATCAGGAACCAAGTGCTGCTAAGACTAGGCTATGAAACCATGCGCCGCCGATCCGAACTCTGTGCCTTTAAGTTTGAAGATATAGATTGTGCACCCAATGGCAAACCTATTATCAGGCTAAACTTCTCCAAGACCGATCAGTACGGAACAGGTAAAGTTCTACCTATCAGCGAAGAACTGCTTGGCCTATTAAATCAATGGAAAGGGATAGTAGGAAACCAAGGCTGTATCCTAAGATCCATCAACAAACACGGACATATTGGGGATAGCCTAAATCCAGCAAGTATTAGCACCATCTTAAAGACACTTCAGAAGGGATTAAAATCGGCATCAAGCCAACAACCGCTTAGCGGTCATTCATTTAGAGTAGGAGCGGCACTTGATTTGCTTGAGCAAGGAGAACCACTTGAAAAGATAATGCTTAGAGGGGGATGGCAGTCGGACTCGACTGCCATGAAATATTTAAGGAATTGGGCCTTTTGACTGACCTATTCTGTTTCGAAAGTTCGTTTATCTGAATTATCTTCCAGGAACTCGTAACGAAGAGTCCTAGCCAAGCCCTCTTCCAAACTTACTGGTGGAACGAAACCTGTTTCACTCACCGATGATGCAAATTGTGTTGTACCCATAAATTTCTTTACGCGAATACTACTAACAGGCAATGTTTTGCCCGTTAATTTTGCAACAACATCAGCAAAGTACCCAATGGCCATTCCTAAAAATGCAGGCAACCGCAAACCAACGTTGTTTTTCCCGAACAGTGTTTTTCTTGCCTCAGACACTAAGGTATTCATATCAAAATCGGGCTTATCAATATAGTTATAGATATGTAATCCTGGTTTAAATGACAAACTGTACTCCAAAAATGCCGCCACATTTTCAACGTAAGCCATGGATTTTCTATTTTTCCCATTACCAAACATCACAAACCTTCCGGAAGCAATTTGCTTTAACAGGTTGAAGACATTACCCCTGTTGCCCTCGCCAAATATTACTGTTGGCCTGACAATAACAAGAGTATGATTTTCTGGATCCTCAGCCTGCCATTCTTTATATACCTGTTCCGCTAAGTATTTAGTCCGACCATAATCATTAAAATAATTAGGCTGGCCAGACTCATCTGTATCAGCGGGGGCAAAGCCATAAATTGCAACAGAGCTGGTAAAAATAATTTTATTTATATTGTGCCTACGAGCTACCTCGCAAACATTAACAGAGCCTTGAACATTTACATCGTCATAACGACTTAGTGGACGTATATCGTCGCGATGAACTGCGGCAAGATTAACAATGCAATCGGAACCAGCGATATGGTCAAGCGAATCTAAATCTTCAATATTAAGCTTAATGATCTTCTCAGAACTATCATTTATATCACCAACAAAATGTTTTTTGTTCTTTTTATCCAAACAAGTGATTAGCCGACTACCGACAAAGCCTGCTCCTCCAACTATGAAAGTTGCATTATCTTTATTCACTTTTTTAATACTCCTACAATTGTTTTTTCTTTAGTAACCAGCAGAGTCGTTACTTTAAGATTGTTCATCAAAATTAATGCATCCTCCATTCTTGTTCCCACAGCGACTGCTGCAGGCTCAAAGGTCATAATGTCTTTGGCACTTTTATTAAATATAGATTCACCATGTGTTTCGAACGCCCTTCGAAGGTCACCATCAGTGACAATACCAGTTTCACTTCCATTAACAATGCATATTCCGAGGGCACCTTGACTAATGGTTTGTATCAAATCCAAGATACCAGAATCGCCACCTATAAATGGTAAGTTATCACTCACCATTTCATTTTCTACACGGGAGAGCAACCTTCTTCCAAGTGAGCCCCCCGGATGAAATCTTGCGAAATTTTCGGGTTGAAAATCTCTAGCTTTCATCAGCGTAACTGCTAGCGCGTCACCCATTGCTAGCGTTGCTGTCGTTGATGCTGTTGGAGCCAACTGAAGTGGACATGCTTCTTTTTCTACTGCAATGTTTAAATGAAACTTGGAGGATATTGCTAGTGTCGAATCTGGATTACCTGTCATTGATATTAAAATATTTTTATTATCCATTAGAAATGGTATTAACTTAATAACCTCGTCAGTTTCGCCTGAATTAGATAAAGCAAGAAAAACATCTTCAGGAGTCACCATACCTAAATCACCATGGTAAGCCTCACCAGGGTGCATAAAAAAACAAGGGGTGCCAGTGCTAGCTAAAGTTGCTGCAATTTTCTTACCAATTATTCCTGATTTACCCATACCGCAAATAATCAATCGACCCTTGGAAGCTATAATAGAATCTACAGCTTCAGAGAAATTATCGTCTAGATTATCGGATAAATGTAAAACAGCTTTAGATTCTATTTCAAATACTTCTTTTGCAATATCAAGAAATGACATAAACCTTATTTACCACCTTTTTTGTTTAAAATTATTTTTAATCGCTCTACATCATCCGCTGTATCAACACCCCCATGTAAAGCTTCTGGCCATGACATCATACATATAGAATAACCAAGCCAAACAGCACGTAATTGTTCGAGCTTTTCTAATTTTTCAATGTCGCACTGTGATGTTGATGCTAATTTTTTGAGAACACTTGCTCGGTATGCATAAATACCAACATGTCGATTATAAGATTCGACGGGCCAATCAGTTGGAGAAAGATCTCTATAAAATGGAATTGGCGAGCGAGAAAATGTAATTGCCTCTCTATTATTGTTAACTAGCACTTTTACTACATTTGGATCATTAATATTACTAACAGACTCCATTGGGCCCATAACGCTAGCCATTTCAAGCGCTTCATTGTCAGAGCAAAATATAGCGAAGGCTTTTAGCAATTCAGTCTCAATTAAAGGTTCGTCTCCTTGAACATTAATGATAATCGAGTCATCTGGCCACTCAAGTTTTTTTGCAACCTCCGCAATTCGATCCGAGCCACTTTCATGCCTTGAAGATGTTATTAGAGAGCTGTAACCAAAATCTTCAACAGTCTTTTTTATTCGATCATCATCAGTAGCAATCCAAATATCGATTGAGGGCAATGCGCTTCGAACGCGATCTGCGACACGAGTTATCATTGGCTTGCCGCATATATCAATTAGCGGCTTACCAGGCAATCTACTGGAGTCATAACGCGCAGGTATAACTACTTTCAATTTTTTACTGTGTAATGTCATCAACCAACCCTGTATACATTTCACTTAATGACAGACCAGTTTTAGAAAGAATAAATTCTGCTGTCTCTCTTGCTACGCCATCCCCGCCTTTGGTCTTTGTTATATGATTGGCACAATCAATCACTAACTGATGAGCATCAGAGGGAGCAATACCTAGTACCACCTTTTTCATGATCGGTATATCAATAATATCATCGCCAACAAACGCAATTTGACTCGGATTAAGACTTGAAGATTTAATTATTTCATCTAATGCATTTAACTTGTCGTTACATCCGGTGATTGAAAAGTCGAAATTTAACTGCCTGATCCTATAGTCCAATGCTTTACTTGCTTTTCCAGATATAACACCTACCATAATTTTATGCATTTGAAGTAACGCAACCGCAACGCCATCCTTCGCATTAAAAGGCTTACAGATCTCTCCATCAGGGCCAATAAAAAGGGAACCATCAGTTAAAACACCGTCAACATCAAATAGTACCAACCGAATTTGATCAGTATTGATCATTATGCAATTTCTAATTTAGGCAATGATTTGACCGTGTCATCAATAGCTTTGACCTGCTCAAGAAAAGGCTTAAGCTGATGGAGTGGTAAAGCACTAGGGCCATCACAACGGGCTTTGTCTGGATCAGGGTGTGCCTCTAAGAATAATCCTGCCAGCCCAGTTGCCATGCCCGCTCTAGCAAGCTCAACAAGCTGATTTCTACGACCCCCTGAAGCTGCGCCCATTGGATCTCTGCATTGTAAACTATGCGTTACATCGAAAATTATTGGCGCATTATTAGTAGCATCCTTCATTACCTGAAAACCAAGCATATCTACTACTAAGTTATCGTATCCAAAATTGCTACCGCGCTCACATAAAATCACATTAGAATTTCCGGTCTCCATGCATTTATCAACAATGTTCTTCATCTGGCTAGGGCTCATAAATTGCGGCTTTTTAATATTTATTGGCTTGCCTGACCTTGCAATTTCAACTACTAAGTCAGTTTGTCTTGCTAAAAAGGCAGGTATTTGTAATACATCTACAACCTCAGCAACAGGTGCTACCTGCTCAATTTCATGAACATCAGTTATTATTGGAACACCAAATTCTTTTTTTACAGCAGAAAATATATTCAAACCCTGCTCGAGACCTACACCTCTGTATGAGCTAATTGATGAACGGTTGGCCTTATCAAAAGATGCTTTAAACACAAATGGAATTTTTAAATTTTGAGTTTCTCTTATAAATTTCTCACAAACAGACAATGTAAGTGCTTCGGCCTCTAAAACATTAATGCCACCAAACAAAACAAATGGTGATTCGTTCAGAAGTTCGATTTTTTTAAATTTCATAAATTCTCCATATCTTTGAATAACAACACAAGCTGGCCTTGTTAATACTGCTTAGCAATTCTTTTATAAGGGGTTGAGTAATTTTTTATTGGTATTTACAGGTTAACATTGCAATTAACTTTTTATGGAAAAATTATATAAACTTGGAAATATGCCTACAAATCTCTTTTTTAGTCCATCATCAAGTCTAAAATCACATTACCAACATTATCAGTTGCATTTTCTATATTGTATGGCGTATTTGTATCTTTATTGTTTGAATAATAGTCAATCAAATGATCCTCAATGGAATCGATAGAATCAATGCCTTTGGAGTATCCATATTTTGAGAATGGAAGCATAGGAGTTAAAACAGACTTATCAATTGTAATGAACCCTTTTCCTAGTATTAGAGCCTCAAATCCAACAATGGATGTGCAAGTTACAACCAAATCAATAGTAGGCAATAAATCTGACAACTTTTCATCATTATTGCTTGATTCAATAAATTCCGGGTATTGCCTTGGCACTTCATTTGGATGGTTTCGAATTACTAATTTCCAATCCCTTCTAGCATCAAATATTTTAATTAGCTCTGATTCAACCTTACTAGGAAGTAGTGGGTCACCATAAGTATCATTTTCAGCAAAATATTCTGGCTCTGGTTGGGAGGCCCAAAGTACTCTATAAGAAAGTTTTTTGGATTTTTTTTGGGCTTTTGAGGCAGAAACTAAAGTATCAAAAGCCGGATTCCCAGTTATCACAACATCGCTGGATGGCCTACCATTTTCAATTAATACATCTCTCGCAAAGCTAGATGGTACACAAATTTTCGAAGAAAAATTTGTGTCAATAAACCATGATAATGGCCTTTCAACAAATAAATCACTAAGAACTACACTCTTAATGCCAAGTTTTCCAGCAGCATAAATTATTGCTTTTTCACTTCTGGGAGAGCTCGTGGAAACAACCAAATCTGGTTGGAGTTTTAATAAAACTCTGGTCATACTTTTTAGAGGGTTAAATATAAGTCTTCCTGATTCTTCATAAAGTCTTTTAGCAGTTTTATCTCCGTGTTCTGAAACCAGATCGAGATAATTTTGACCCAAATAAATTGAAGTATCATGTATTGGAAGTATATTAGCATCGATCGAACCAGCCAACTGTTTACCTATTTCTTGCACTTCTGGGGTATCAAAAAAATCTGTATAGGTGTAATGTTTGATATCACTTTTTCGCAAGTTATTAATAGCAGTTGTTAAAGCAAAAAAAGCGACTTCACAATTCATGGCTTGCATTTTTTCTGCTACAGGAAGAAGTGATTTGACATGCCCACCCCCATAACTAACAAAAAGGATTTTCTTCATTTACTACTCCATCGAACTACAGCTATAAATAAAACTATGAGTAAAACATATGGTCCCACATAAAGAAGCATATATTCACTAAACTGACTCGCAATAAGGAACAACAGAATAGTAGAAGATTGATACCATAAGTGTTTGTTTGCTTGTTTTTTATGTGAAAGAATCGGTTTCAACCAAAAATAATTAAACAGAAGGAATCCAATCATGCCAAGCTCAGAAAGTAATCCAACAAATAGGTTATTTGCCGACTGTTCTAAATAGCCACTGGCATAGATTGATATATCTTCTTGAAACTGACCTAAACCAATGCCAAACAGAGGGTGAGAGTAAAATGCACCTATCGCTCCCTGCCATATCTCATCTCTTAAATTTAAGTTAACGAGATCAAAAACTAAATTAAAATTAAATGATATGAAAAGTGCCAAAAGAATAATTATTAATACTGTAAATTTCTGAGAGATTTTATTTATAGGGATTATTTTCAAAAATAACATTATAGAAATAATAGACATTGCCATGCGTGATTCAGATAATAGAGTCCCTGATAAAAAAATGGCGAAAAAAATTATAACGACTAAAATATTTTTATAGAGCAGCATGGCAATTTGAAATGAAAATGCCATCATCAATCCAAATACATTAGGATTTGAGAAAAGTGAAGATACTTGGCCTTTGTGTAAATATATAGAACCTCTCATAAAAAATACTTTATCTATAATAGATGGGTATAAAAACTCTATCCAACCCAGAATTACCGAAATCACAGAAACTGTAACTATAAATTTAAGATGCCTATTGAGAAATCCCTCTCCGTATAAAGAAAACAATGTGAAATAGGGAAATACAAAAGCGATCAGAGATAAAAAAACCAGGGTGTAAGCTAAAGATATATAACCACCAACGCTTAAAATTGAAGATAGTGCTAACAAAAAAACGACAGAAAACTTCATTAAATGCGTTAACTTAATTTCATTTCTTAATAATATAAAAAGACAACATAAAGAAACAAAAGGCAGTATTTTATTTGTTACTGCATTATTCGCAATAACAATTGGCACATAGATAATTGATGAGATATATGCAAAGTTGATAATAAAAAGAAAAGACGATTGCCTAGATAATTTCATAAGCCCATTTCTATGTTTCAATTGAAAAATTTTAATGCTTTAAGAATTTTCGAAATTTCTATAATTTCAACACGATAAGTAAGGTGTTTTTAATAAAGTCATTTATCAAAAAACTCTCTAAACCATATTTCTATAGCCATCAATGCTCTAATTTCACGAGTATTATTTTCATATCCGTTTTGATGAGACTCTAAAATACTAGCCACATACTCATAATTAAAAATTTCTCTTTGTTTTGTCTTTTTTGAAAGTAGCAAATCTTCACACATTTCTGCTAAATCAGTTTTAAACCACTCGCCAATTGGTACTGTAAACATTTGTTTTTTCCTGTAGGACAAATTTTCACCTATCAGGGGAGTTACTGCTTTTTTGTACAAATACTTAGTTGTCCCATTTTTTAATTTCAAATTTCCAGGCATAGAGAATGCAAGAGATAACATACGGTAATCTAGGAATGGGGCTCTATTTTCAATTGAAACTGCCATACCCATCCTATCAGGCTTTACAAGATTATTTCCGGGAAGAAGGAGCATAGAATCAATGTAAAGTGCTTGATTTATGCGATCCATGCTTTTAGATTTATCAAAGAGGGGTTTTATAACATTAAAAACACTCAAATCCTTTATTCTTTTTTTAGACTTTTTCGAAAGTAATTTACTTTTAGAATCTTCATTGAACAATGAAATATTATCAAGATATCTAACCTGAAAATCATAGTCTGAAAGCATATCGGTATTTTCATCGAAAAAATCTCTATACTTGTCATACCCAGCGAAAAGCTCATCTGCTCCATCTCCAGTCAACACCATCTTGACTTTTTTAGCAGCAAGCTGTGCAACTTTGAAGGTCGGCAAAAAAGAGACATCACCATGAGGTTGATCACAATGGTATGTGGCCGTTGGCCAAAGGCTGGTCATATTTTCTTCAACTTTTTCCATCATATGGCATGTGTTAAATCTTTTTGCAGCAGCAGCAGCAAAAGGAGATTCGTCATATTTTTGATCGTTAAAACCGATACAAAAAGTATTCACTGGCATAGGAAGGTGCTTGCTCATCAATCCAACAACAGAGCTTGAATCTACGCCACCTGAAAGAAAGGCTCCAAATGGAACATCTGATCTTAACCGAATACGTACTGCGTCATCTAGCACAGAATTAAAATCTTCAACCCATTTTGATTCTGACTGCTCATTGATCTCGATTTTTGATAAGTCATACCAAGTAAATTCTTCAATGCTATCCTTGGTAATTTTCAAATAAGTTCCTGGCATTACATGATAGATTCCCTCAAACATTGTCAAGGGTGGTGGCACATAATTAAAAGTCAAAAATTGATTAATTGCCTCAAGATTGGGGGTTTTTTGATTTATTGCTTGGAGTATTGACTTAATTTCAGAGGAAAAAAGGACCAATCCATTTACATGAGAGAAATGTAGTGGTTTTTCTCCAACCCGATCCCTTATTAGGAAAAGAGCGTCAATATTTTTATCATAAATAGCGATTGCAAACATACCATTTAGTATCGGCAATCCATCAATTCCGTCTCTTTCATACAGTCTGAGGATAACCTCAGTATCACAACTTGTTTTACAATGATAACCATCAGCAGATAATTCTTTAGCGACTTCGATATGATTAAAAATCTCACCATTTTGAACAACTACAATATTCTTATCATCTGAAAAAAAGGGTTGCTGACCATGCTCGACATCTAAAATAGCTAGTCTTTGATTACCTAGCGCAACTCTTGCTTCTGTATCATGATATTGACCACGCCCATCAGGTCCACGATGCTCTATAACATCACCCATTTGATCAAGTACTGTGGTTGAAATAGTATTCTTACCACGATCAAAATAACCATATATTCCGCACATTTCTAATCCTTAAAACTGGAAGTTTAAAAACTACTCCCTTTAATTAACTTAAAAAATGTATAAAAAAAGATATACATATCTAGTGAAAAACTCTGATTTTTTACATAAGCTAAATCTAAACAAATACGAGAATAGTGTTTTCCATTTCTCCCTTTAAGGAATAGTTGACTGAGCCCAGTGATACCAGGCTTTACAAGATGTCGCTGTTTCCAATGTGAAGGCTTGTAATCTACTATCTCCGAAGGCGTGTAAGGTCTGGGCCCTACAAGACTCATTTCCCCCTTAAGTACGTTAATCAATTGCGGCAATTCATCTAAATAATATTTTCTTATAAATTTGCCTATCGGGGTAATTCGTGGATCGTTTTTAACCGTTGTTTGATATTTAGATCTAGCCTCTTCAGCTGACATTCCTTCTGAAACATCCCCAGTACTACATTCTGCTAGATACATACTTCTAAATTTATATATCTCAAAAAAATTTTCAGATTTTCCCACTCTTTTTTGTTTAAAAAAAACAGGTCCAGGTGAACCTACTTTAATAAAAAATCCGATTATTAAAATTACAGGAATAAGTATTCCTAATCCAAAAAAGGCTACTACTCGATCAAGCGCACTTTTAAGTCTAATTTGAATTAATCTCATGGGACTATTTCCAAGCGAATTTCGAAAGAAAATCTAGTGTCAAATCCTTCATTGTTACCTCCTCCATGTACTGACATGGGAGAGAAAAGCATAAAATCACCCTCAAGCACATCCGGTCTATGCATAGCTATGTCTTTACAAGTTTCTTTAATTTTTGGAACAGAAGTTTCCACCCCATTTTCTTTCAAAGTTTTTTTCCCTTTCAATATATCATCATAGGAAATTGTTGGAACAACCTCTTGATCAGTCCACTTATGAGAAAAAGGAACTACAGCTAAAGAAGAGTTAAAATAACTCCCAGAAAGAGGCAAGTAAATATTTAATAAGGGTGTAAAATAGGGAAACCAATGGTCTCGATGCATTGGGTTGTTATCATTACTTCCAGGCCTAACTACCCTAAATTCAATATTATTACGAAAAATTCTAAGATTCTGATTTGTGCTTTTTTCAGCAATCTCAATTAGCTCTAATAAAAAAGGATGCGTTTCAAGCCCTATATCTAGATCACGACCATATTTTTTAATAAATGCATCATGATCAATATTATTTTCATTAATTACTTTGTGATACTTTTCTATTTTGAATGAATCTCCTACTTTCGCATCACCAGAAAAGCTAATTAGCTTGTCTTTAAGATGGTTGGTAAACTTTTCTTTTAAATCATGAAAGCTCTCCATGTTGCCATGCCTAAAGACCTGATATCCAAAATAATTAAGTAAATTCTCCTCATCTAACAATTCATGAAAGGGCATATATTTTCCACGCATACCAGCAACTCCTACAGTCTATTCAAATAATCTGATGTTTAAGTTTTACAACCTTTAAAACTCTCTCAATTAATACCTTGCGATCTGATTCAGTCTGTTTTAAGCCTCTATGCCTCAAAGACTTTAACGTGAGAAATAATTTATTAACTTCAGCTTCGAGGTCAGTATTTTGCCTAAAAGAAATCAATTCACTTCCACTTTTATGAAATGATCGAGAAAGAATAACTGAATTTGAACCAAGGCGTACATGTTCAGCCAAAACCAATTCACCCGGAATATCCCCCTCACCTACGCGAGCTACACCACCAAATCCAAATGGCAAATTAGCGCGTTTTATTATATCTGTTGCAGTATCTATCAATCCATTGGCAAGCGGCTCGAACATAAAACTTAAGCCCATATCAAGATGCAGATCATTCAAACCTATATAAATTTCTGACAATCCTGTCACATCAACAATATTATTCATATCTTTTAATGCGCTATATGTCTCCACAAGGGGAACAATTCCAACTCGACCCGCAACCATGTTAGAAAATAACTTCAACTCATCAGCAGTCTTAAACATCGGCAACATAACTAAATCTGCACCCGACTCAATAACTTGATCAAGTTCAATCTGCGTATGTTTATGTAGTGGATTTAATCGCACCAATAACTCTGCCTTTTTTATACTTCTTTTTACCAAGGAAATATCCTTGATTGAATGCTGGCTTATCAAGGTATCCAAATGACCTTGGCGTTCTTTTTTACCATTAACTTCTAAATCAATAAATATTCGGGCGACACCGCAATCCTCTGCATACTTTGCCAATTCTGGATTGTTTGTAATCAACATAAACTTCATTTGAGTGGGACCCTTTTTTTGATCATTAATCTGAAATCGCAATTGAACATAGCAAGAGAAAACAGTGACAGCAATCCAATTAAAATAGCCAATAGAATAGTAAGAAAGGGATTAAAATTCGCAGTATCTAAAATCGAAATTAAAAGATAAAGCAAAATTGACGAAAAAACTAAGCCAGTTAAAAATTCACTTTTAAGAATTAGATGAAAAATTCCTTCTCCATCTATTTTGACCAAAAATATCTGCAATAAAAATATAAATCCGTACCCGCAAACCATACTCATCATTATTGAACTAAGCTCAAAACCAAACGCGTTGCTAGTATATGTTAAATAAAATACTACCAGACCTAAAAAATTTACAATTAATGGTGTTTTCGTATTTTTTTGCGAGTAAAACACCGCTGACAAAAATACAGCCATACCCTGCAAAGGAAGAACAAACAGGCCAATAGAAATAACTTGCTTAATGGCAATAAGGTCCTCACCTTTCATATTTCCATAGTTAAAAATAACATCAATGTAATAACTACTAAGTGTAAGCAAAGTAATCATTATTAGAATAGATATTCCTAATATTGCTTGAGAGCCATAGCCGACCAAGTTTTTGTAAAGATTACGATTATCTAAAAAACTTTCTGACAATTTTGGGAATAAGCTAACTGATAAGACTGTTATTGCAATAGCAAGCGGAAATTCAATTAGCCTACTTGAATAGTTCATAACAGCCAAACTACCCTCACCTAAAAACGAGGAAAATGCTCTTACTAAAACTGGGATAATAAGCAAAATACTTCCTGAAAAGATAGCTCCAACATATCGGTATAGGATTTTTCTGGACAATAAAATTGAATCAAAAGAGCTAATAGGAGCCCACTTTAATCCAACGAAAACAATCTGACTAGACAACCTTAAAAAACCGCCTAACAAAACAAACAAGGCCACCCAATAAACAGAGCCAAGTCCAAATTGAACAAACAAAAGACCTGATATAATTGAAGAATTCATTATTAAGGTCCCTAATGAAGCAATAGCAAACTTTTCCTTGGAGTGTAAGAAGGCTGTCGTAATTCCAGCTAATACTGTTAGTGGAACAAGCCATATAACCCAACTTAAGCTGGTGGATGCTTTTAATTTTTTTTCACCCTCAAATCCTGGAGCAAATACTTCAACAAGTAGGAAGGAATTCAAGTAAAAAAACGCAGATACTATTGTAAAAAGTACTCCAAAAAACACTGCCACCTGAAAAAGTAGCTTTCTTGCAAAGTCGGGTTTCGCTTTAAATTCGGGAATTAATACGGCACCCATAGCTCCGCCAACCAAAATATTAACTAGCAAGTCGGGCACAGTTAGCATGAGCAAAGTAACATCAGCTTGAGAGCTAACACCAAAAGTGGCAGCAACAAAGGATTCTCTAATAAAGCCAGAAAGCCTACCCAACAATAAACCTAGGTTTATTACTAAGGTGGAAAAAAGAATATGCTTTATCATATTAACAAATTAAGGCCTTATCGGTTTTATTACCTCTTCTTGAGAGAGCCTCAGTTAACCAATACCTTGATGAAGCTTCTAAATCATCAGGAAGACTATTAATGGGTATAAATTTGGAAGCGCTAATCTCAAATGAACTACCCACAGACTCGTCCTTAGAGAATTTTTCAGCTATGAAAAGCACTACATGATCGCGCTTACTAATATGTTTGGAATGATAAACACCTAATAATTTCGGCTTTTCCCTTAGCATAATTGACGTTTCCTCGCGCACCTCACGAAAAACTGCTTCCTCCGCAGATTCATCAATATCTATACCTCCTCCGGGAAGATGCCAGCCTTCTGTATATGTATGTTTGACTAACAGTACTTCTTCTTTATCATTGAATACCGCACAACGTACACCCATCGTTAAACCTCGGGACAACAAAAAATACTTGTGTAGGACATTAATTAAATATTTTTGCTTTAGTCCGAGAATAGATTTAGGTGGAAAACTTTTAGACTGCAAAGTACTTTCACATTCAGCCCGTGAATCCTCAAGCCCTGTATCACCTGCCACTGATTTTTTTCCCGTAGCCTCTAATAAGTCTTTAGAACAAAGCGCTTGAACTGACTTATCGTTTTTAGCCTGAACAATTTGCGAGTCATTTGGACTCACGTAACCTAAGTTATTTTTCGACAACAACAATTTCAGTGCACTAATATCTCTAACCTTTAGTACATCATTAAGGTTTTCCAAAAACTGTTCAAAATTGCGATCATCAGGGCATGGCTCTTTCAACTGCATTATTTTAGGATGCGACGTATTTCCAATCTGACCCGATATCAACAACTCTTCATATAGTTTTTCTCCTGGCCTAAGCCCTGTATAAATAATTTTGATAGGATTTAAATGTTTATTCTGCTCAGTTTCGACAACTTTTCCAGAAAACCGAATCAATTTTTTAACTAGATCAAGAATTTTTACCTGTTCTCCCATATCTAATACAAAAACATCACCTCCCTTCGCCATAGATGAAGCTTGTATAACCAACTCAGAAGCCTCAGGTATCCCCATAAAGAAACGAGTAATCTCCGGATGAGTCACTGTTACAGGGCCACCATTACGTATCTGTTCTCTAAATTTTGGAATAACTGAACCAGAAGAACCTATAACATTCCCAAATCGAACTGAAGCAATAGTTGTGGCTGTCCCTCTGGCTGATGCAATTTGACATAATATTTCAGCAATGCGTTTTGACGCCCCCATAATATTGGTTGGTCGAACTGCCTTATCAGTTGAAATGAGAGTAAAAGAACTAACACCCGCTCGAATTGAAGCATCAAGAATTTTTTGTGTACCAAACACATTATTGTAAACCCCAACGAACGGGTTAGCCTCCACTAAAGGAACATGCTTGTATGCAGCAGCATGATAGACAGTATCAATTTTTTCGTTATCCAATAGATTTTCCACCAAATCGATATCGCAAACCGAACCTAGAACTGGGAGAACTCTATCAGAATAATCAGCGAGCTCTTGGTGGATATTAAATAAAGCATACTCACTGGCCTCAAGCAAAATTAGTTTTTGAGGGGAGAGATGAATCACTTGACGACATAACTCACTTCCAATGGAACCACCAGCGCCAGTAATCAAAACAACTTTTCTGGTGATGTTCTTTCTCATAAGATCTTGGTCTGGCTGTACACTCTCACGCCCTACTATATCCTCGACCCTTAGTTCCTCTAGGTAGTTAACACCATTATCATTTTCCTTCAAATATGCATTTATTAATGGTGCACACTTTACTTCCACCGGAAGAATTTCTAAACGATCAAGAAGGTTTGGATTTTTGAAGATAGCCTGCTCACGATTAGTAAGAACGACTATTGAAACTTTATTTGCAATTATTTTATCTTCTAAATCTACATTCGCAAAAACTGGTAATCCGTGCAGCTCTAAACCCGTTAAATTGATACCATCATCAATAAACCCCAGAACATCATATCCTGGTTCCCGTCTAATTGAAGTCATTAGTTGAACTGCTACTTTTCCCACTCCATATATGAGAACTCTTTTTCCATTAGTATCTGAAAAATCTAGAATTTTACGGGCCACAAGGCGACCGCCTCCGACAAAAAATACAGACGTAAAAAATAACAGAATAAAACTTGCCGGTATAATCTGGCGATCAACCAAAAAAGATATTAAACCCAAAATAACAACTGATATTAATTGAGCGATTACAATCAACTGCATCATTTTAAAGCCCGAAAATCGGACGACTACACCATATATTTTTAGCCAATAAAGCGCCATCAATGAAATAACTACAAATATCAGCCCAAATAAGATCTCGGTTTTAATATTTATATCTTCATACAATAACCATGATGTAAATACATATAAGGGTAGCAACACTGAAAAATCGAATATTACCTGAATAAATTTTTTAAGCCCTCTAGGGATACTACAAATAGCTTGAATCCAGTCTATGTGTATTTCAGATTCTGAGTCATTTTCATTGCTTTTAAACATATCTAACACCGTTGAAAACTGTATTAAGGAATATCAGGATATTTAGCAAAATATCATATAGCGATTAATTTAATAGTATAGTGATGGTAATGGACATATAGTAAAAGGACGACATTATTTTACATCGTCCTTTAGGAATTTAGGATATGAACATCGAATTTTTATTTTTTGGATTGATGATTGTGTAGAACTTATTAGTGCCTTAAGATATCCGAGCTCATTAAAGTTATTATGTCGCAAACCTATGGTAATTGGTTGTATTTCTGGTGCGCAATAGGTACCAAAAACTCTATCCCATATGCAGAATCTAATAGCGAAATTTTTGTCAAAATGATGATCTTCTATTGAGTGATGTATTTTGTGGTACATCGGCGAAACAAGTAAATATTTGCCAATAATTCCGAAGCTCCAATTAGCATTCAAGTGATGGACTTGACCTGAAACTATTGAAAAAAGCGTTGCGGTAATAAAAGTTTCGATTGGCGCTCCAATAAGAGCTAAAGGTAACGCAAAAAAAACCCATCTAAATCCCGTCTCAAGTGGGTGTCTGCGGTTTGCGGTCATTATATTCATACTGCTAGCTGAATGATGAAGTTTATGAATTTCCCAGAGAAAATCTATTCTATGTAAAACCCTATGAGCCCAATAACCCAAGAAGTCCAATACAACAATATAAATAATAGATTGTAAAATTGGATTGTGAATAATGTGCAAAACATTAATGTTTAAATTGCTATTAATAGGGTATTTAACAAGCCAAGGAATACCGAAAGTCCATATAAAAACAAGAAATGGAAATAACTTCAGTGTATCTAGCAAAAAGACAATACCATCTATTTTGATAGATTTTTCTTTAGCTACTAATCGAGAAATGGCGCTCTCTTGTCTATTAATAAAGAAATCAATAATTAACAGAATGGAAAATGACAAAAGCATTAAGCCAGAGTAGATCCAGCTAGAATCATAAAAATGACTAAAAATTTTTTTAAATAATGTGTCAATCATTTAACTTTAAACCAGCCTATTAATATAAATTGCGATAAGAGCTATTATCATCACTTAGACACTCCATCAGCTATAAAGCTTCTCAACTTACTAATATTTTGCCAAACAAGTGCCCGAGGGACTGAAACATCCATAGCCTTCATACAGCGCTCAAGTAAACCATTCGCCTCACCCAACATATCAATCACCTTGGAAAGGTCTTTTAAGATCGCTTCACCATAGGCTGTTCTAGTCTTTATAACTGCCTCGGTAAATTCTGATCCGCTCAGATTAAGCATGGCAAGGTCTATTACATCTCGGCAATGCACACCCATATCCAGCCCTCGATCAGAATTGGCAAGTAGCTTACTTGTAGCCATATCTAACCTAGTCAATGTGGGCACGCCTAAAATACTGTCTGTCTTTCCAGGCTTTGCTAAACCGATCCTACCTTCAAGAACAATTTCAAACTTAATGGGCTTTTGATCGACAATGACTTTGGTGCGAATCCCGTATTGATCAGCTCGAACATCCGCAAATTGGAACCGGTCGGC
>Ga0207964_1000245_pt1 | contig 16766 bp, 19 predicted proteins | sample Knorr_S23_td_250_FD_185608 | JGI IMG/M metagenome (GOLD analysis project Ga0207964, IMG submission 185608) | Marine microbial communities from Southern Atlantic Ocean transect - Knorr_S23_td_250_ad_251m_LV_A (SPAdes) (version 2) | ecosystem: Environmental > Aquatic > Marine > Oceanic | place...
GTTATTAAATCTGTCTGAACAGCAATTGGCTACGGGTGTGGTGGCGGCTTCAGCGGGCAACCATGCTCAGGGCTTAGCGCTTGCCGCAAAAAAATTAGGTATAAGCGCAACTATTGTTATGCCTCGTACCACGCCGCGCATCAAAGTGGATGCAGTGCGCTCAAGAGGGGCAGAGGTGGTATTAATCGGCGATAGCTATGATGAGGCAGCCGCTCATGCAACTGAGTTAGTTGATGAAAAAGGCCTAACCTATATCCACCCCTTTGATGACCCAGATGTAATTGCTGGTCAGGGTACTATTGGTATGGAAATTCTTAGTCAGCTACCCGATCAGCTAGATGCAATCTTTATTGCTGTGGGTGGGGGCGGTCTATGCGCTGGAATTGCTGTCTATGTAAAACAATTGCGACCAGAGATAAAAATTATTGCGGTTGAATCCGATGATGCCGCCTGTCTTGATGCGGCTATAAAAGCGGGTAAGCGAGTGACGCTAGATCAGGTTGGAATTTTTGCGGATGGGACTGCGGTGGCGCAAATAGGTGAGGAGACTTTTCGTCTGTTAAAGGACCTTGTCGATGAAGTTATCACGGTGACTACCGATGAAATCTGCGCTGCTATAAAAGATGTATACAACGATACACGTGCTATCTGTGAGCCCTCTGGGGCGCTGGGTACCGCTGGATTAAAAAAATATGTTGAAAAGCATGGGGTAGAAAATCACACCCTATTGTCAGTTCAATGTGGTGCAAATATTGATTTTGATCGCCTGCGTTATATTTCTGAGCGCACCCAGATCGGAGAAAAGCGCGAAGCGGTTCTGGCAGTAACTATCGACGAAAAACCCGGTAGCTTTCAGTCTTTTTGTGGCGACTTGGGTAGGCATAGTATTTCTGAATTCAATTACCGCTATAACGACCAACAGCAAGCACATATCTTTGTTGGAGTGCAGGTCAGTAATGATGCCGACCGTCATTCGTTAGTCGCTGAGTTGCAGCACAAGGGCTATGAGGTATCCGATTTGACGGAAAACGAAATGGCTAAGCTGCATATCCGTCATATGGTAGGGGGTCGTGCGGTTGAGGTTGTTGAGGAGCAGGTTTTTCGCTTTGAATTTCCCGAGCGACCCGGAGCATTGTTGAATTTCTTAGCGCAACTGGGCGGACGCTTTAATATTTCTATGTTTCATTATCGCAACCACGGCTCGGCCTTTGGCAGAGTGCTAGTTGGGCTTCAAGTCAGTCAGCAGGATTGTCCAGAATTGAAGGAGTTTTTGGATAATCTGGGTTATAGATACGCCGACGAAACTGATAATCCGGCCTATCAGTTCTTTTTAAGTTAGTTTTTAAGCCCTAATAACTAATTATTTAGTCGCCGTGTATAATTTCTTTTTCAGTAATTATACGGCTAACCGGAATGTCCCATTCGCGGGGGCTAATGGGGTCTACTTCTTGAAAGCTGTAAGCTAGTCCAACAAGCTGTGGTGCCGGCCACGGGCCTCTGGCAGTAAAGGCCAAGGTGCGATCGTAAAACCCACCCCCCATACCTAGCCGATTACCCTGACGGTCAAAACCTACCAATGGCATCAAGATTAGATCCAAGCCCAGGGGTGGAACTATCGCTGTGCTTTTGATGCAGGGTTCCAATATGCCAAAACGGTTGGTGATTAACCTACTATTTTGAGTGAAGCGAGCAAAGTGAAGGCGATTTATTTTTAGCGGGTGAATTACCGGCAGAAAACACTGTTTGGACGACTTTTGGCATATTTCTATAATAGCCGAGGGGTCTATTTCGCCATCATTGGCAAGGTAAATACCCACGCGTTTTGCGCGCAGAAAAAAAGGCTGTTTCGTTAAGATAGACGTCATTTTTTCAGACAGCAGACAACCAGTGTCAGCGGAAAGAGATCTTCGCTGATTTCGTAACTGCTTGCGAATACTAGCACCGGCCATATCAATAAGTCTTGTGCAAAAAATAGCCCAGAGTGCCGCTGTCAACGTGGCCTTGAACCGAAAAGCTCAAGGGGGCGACTCCTGCAGCAAATCAGGCGGTCCGGCTAGCGGCATAGCACAACATTGCTATCAAAGAGCTGCCAAAAAAATAGTATCGGCTCAGGGACTTCTTGACTGGCAAACACTCCAGGAAAATCATTATACCAAAGCTGAGTCGGGTATATATTGTTTTTGTAGTAACTTTTTAGACCTTCGGGTCAGAAATATTAATTGGTTAATTCAAAAAGCGCTGAATCAATTTTAGAATTCATAGTTTGCAAAACGTCTGAGGCAAAAGAGTTTTTCTCAGCTGAATGCTCAGTTTGAATAAGATCGTGCGCTAGATTTAGTGCCGCCATAACAGCAATGCGCTCAAGGCCAATAATTTGCGAGCCGCTACGTATTTCTTCCATTTTTTCGTTCAATAGTTCTGCAGAGCGCTCGAGGGCCTCTCGCTCTTCTGGCGGGCAGTTAACTTGGTATTCTTTGTCGAGAATATAAATTTTTAGCGAAACATTAGACATAAAAAATTACTCCGCACTTAGGCTGCGCAGGCGATCAATCATATCTTTGATTTTTTTGCGCGCCATTTCATTTTGCTCGAGAAGTGTTCCTCGCTCACCTACTAAGCCAGCCTCGCGCTCACGCAATGTAGCGTTCTCAAGCTTTAGCTGTTGGCAGGTGGCGATCAGTTGATCGAGCTTTTGTTCAAATTCTTCCGTATCAGTCATTGGTATAGCTTAAATCTCTAGCGGTTTTATAGAAACACTTACTATAGGCATTGCAGCCAGTCGGGTCAATTCTAGACTTTGAATCTCTGGCGTTAATCTTCTGCGCCAACAGCGTATAAATGGTAAGATGTCGTAAATATTTATGAGGTGATACGGTGACATTTGAGCAGTTAGAAGATCTTTTTTATCAGTTAAAAATACAGGCCAGCCCCTCGGGGTTTCATGGGTTTTTGTGTGGGCGACTCAGTTGTGGCCCTGTGCAAATGGACGATTTAATTAATAGCTCTTCAGCTTGGTTGGGATTAGAGGAAGAGGCTGCCGAAGGCGCATTTGGCACCCTTGAGAGCTTTTATGAATCAACATTAAGTGATCTTCAAGATATTAGCTTTCTATTTAAACCACTACTGCCAGATGATGAATTACCTATTGCTGAGCGGCTGATCTCAGTAGGCGATTGGTGCAGCAATTATCTCTCAGGTTTGGGTGAGGGTATGGGGGCTGAATTTGAGGTATCTGAAGATGGCAAAGAGGCACTGCAAGATATTGCTGCAATTGGTCAAATTTCTACCGATCTTGATTCTGATGAAGCAGAAGCAGAAGCAGAAGCAGAGGACGGAGAAAAAGACTATCTTGAGCTTGTTGAATATGTCCGTATAGCGGTACAGCTTATTTTTTCCGACTTAGATCCAATGGAAAAAGCTGAACCTGAGCCAACTATCCACTAAGGTCGATATTCGCCCAGTTAACAATGATTTCAAAAAGAGAGTACGCCGCCAGACGTAAAGACCTTATGTCGATGATGGGAGACAATAGCATCGCGGTAATTGCCTCTGCTCCGGAGAAAGTGCGCTCAAAAGATACCCTTTACCCCTACAAGCAAAGCACCAATCTAAGTTATCTCTGTGGGTTTGCAGAGCCCAGCGCTGTTATGGTGCTCTTGCCTAAGCGCACTCAGGGTGAATTTATCCTGTTTTGCAGAGATAAAGACCCATTGCGCGAGACTTGGGATGGTCATCGCACAGGCCCATTGGAGGCTAAAAATACGCTAGGCGCTCAGGATGCATTTCCGATTGATGATATCGAAGATATTCTGCCGGGATTGCTAGAAGATAAAAGTCGCGTCTATTACTCTGCAGGTAAAGACAAAGCGTTTGATAGTCGTCTGATGCACTGGGTCGATGAGGTTCGAAATAATAGAACGGTAGAAGGTCGTTCATCCTGCGAATTTGTCGATTTAGATCATCTGTTGGGCGAGTTGCGATTGATTAAATCAGCAGCTGAAATAAAGCTAATGCGTAAAGCGGCGGATATTTCTGCACAGGCGCACTGCAGAGCGATGAAGCACTGCGCTACGGGACAAAAAGAATACCAGTTGCAGGCTGAAATTGAGCATGAATTTACGATGTCTGGAGCAAGCGGACCCGCCTATACCAGCATAGTTGGCAGTGGAAATAATGCCTGTATACTGCACTATATTGAAAATTGTGCAACGCTCAAATCCGGTGATTTAGTATTAATTGATGCAGGTTGTGAGTATCAAAATTATGCCGCGGATATCACCAGAACATTTCCAGTAAATGGTCGGTTTAGCGCCCCTCAGGCCGCTGTATACGATATTGTTTTGGCGGCGCAGGAAGCTGCTATTAATACCATTGCTCCCGGCATTACTTTTGATCGGGCTAATCAGGCAGCCATTAGCGTAATCACTCAAGGTTTAGTTGATTTGGAAATACTCAGCGGTGAAGTTGAAACCTTAATTGCCCAAGGTGCCTACCGAGATTTTTATATGCATAGCGTAAGCCATTGGCTGGGTATGGATGTGCATGATGTTGGAGACTACAAGGTCGATAATCAATGGCGAGTTTATGAATCTGGTATGGTGCTTACTATCGAGCCGGGTATCTATATCTCTGCGGATAATACTCAGGTAGATAAAAAATGGCGTGGTATAGGGGTGCGGATTGAGGATGATATTCTGGTGACTAAAAAAGGCTATGAAATCCTTACTGATGCAGTCCCTAAACAGCGCAATCAAATAGAGAAACTAATGGCATGAGTCAGCTAGATCCCGACAATCAATTCGATATCACCATTGTTGGCGGCGGTATGGTGGGGATTAGTTTGGCGCTGTTATTAGCCAAGCAACAGCGATGGAAAGTGATGATTTTAGAATCTCAAGCCATCAAGGGTGCCAGTATTCCCGACTATAGCCCTAGTTTTGATGCTCGATCAACCGCCCTCTCTTGGAGCAGTCGCTGTATTTTCCAAAAGATGGGAGTTTGGCCGAAGATTGAACAACATGCTCAAGCTATTTCGTCTATTCATGTGAGCGACCGCGGCCATTTTGGCTTAACTCGCCTTGAAGCTGAGGAAGCTGGCGTTGATGCTCTGGGTTATGTGGTTGAGAACAGTTGGTTGGGATCGGTATTAATGCAGCAGGCAGTCGAGGAAGACATTAGCCTAAAAGGTGCTGCAAAAATTACATCAATTCATCCAAAAGCCCAATCTATGGAGCTTGCTATAGAAGTTGATGGCCAGCAGCGGTTAATCAATAGCAAATTACTAGTAGTCGCTGACGGGACTGATTCAGCCTGCGCCAAAAAACTTGGCATTCAGCAGCACAGCAAAGCCTATGGTCACAGTGCGATTATCGCCAATATCAGCCTAGAGCAGCCACATGGTGAAGTTGCTTATGAGCGATTTACCGATCAGGGGCCTATGGCATTATTGCCACTTCCAGAGTTTAAAAATACCCACCGATGTGCGCTAGTTTGGACCCAGCCAAGCGAGCAGGCTGAAGCACTAATGGTATCTGATGAAAGTGCGTTTCTGAGCCAACTTCAGGCACGCTTTGGGCATCGATTAGGCCAGTTTAAACAGCTGGGCGAGAGAGCAATCTACCCCTTAGCGCTATCGACCAGTGAAGAGCAGGTTCGCCGCCGCTTGGTGGTCGTTGGCAATGCGGCGCATAGTCTTCACCCAGTGGCGGGGCAGGGCTTTAATCTTTCTCTGCGCGATATAGATTGTCTTACCCAGTGCTTAGAGGATCAGCCTCCTGGTGCCGATACGGGCGCGTTAAATCCCTTGCTAGCCTATCAGGCTCAGCGCGAAAAAGATCAATGCAATACCCTAATGTTTACTGATAATCTCAGCAAATTATTTGGTCTGTCATCATCCATGGTGGCACTGGGTCGTAATTCAGGCCTATTGATGATGGATTTAGTCCCTACATTACGCAATCAATTTGCCCATTTTGGTATGGGTACGGCGCGGTCAGGAGTCGACCATGGGTAATTCGCGCGATTTTGATATTGTTATCGTTGGCGGCGGAGCAGTGGGTTCAGCCGCGGCAAGTCTTCTGGCTAAGATAACTAAGAGCACTAATAAACCATTAAAAATTGCCCTTATTGAGTCTCAATTGCCACCAGTATTCGATCCTAATCAAGTTGATCCGCGAGTGGCGGCACTCACCGAAAAAACCCGATTAATGTTTGACCAAGTTGGTATTTGGAGCAAGATTGTCGATAAGCGTGCCTGTGCTTATAAGGCAATGAATGTGTGGGATGCCGAAGGTACGGGTAGAATCACCTTTGACTGCCAACAGGTTCAACAACCCAACTTAGGGCATATAGTAGAAAATTCGGCACTGGTTTCCACTCTAATAGAGCATATACAACAGCAGCCGAATATTGAGCTATTTTGCCCCGCCAATATAGCCGATTATCAGTTACAAGAAGATGGCATAACCCTCACCCTCGATAATGAAATTACGCTATCAGGCCAACTTCTAATTGCCGCCGATGGGGCTAATTCTGCCGTAAGAGAGCAGTTTCAATTTGCCACCAAGCAGTGGGATTACGGTCAACATGCCATAGTCACTACCATTACCACCAAAAATCCCAATCAATTAACGGCATGGCAACGCTTTATGCCTACAGGGCCATTGGCCTTTTTGCCACTTAATACTATTGGCGATGCCTATTGCTGTTCTATTGTATGGTCTCAGGATACCGAAGAGGCAGAGCGCTTAATGGCACTGGATGATAAAGAATTTTGCCAGCAACTATCCAGAGCCAGCGAGCATTGTCTTGGCGAAGTGTTAAAAACAGAAAAGCGATATTTAATTCCATTGCGTCAATCCCATGCCACAGACTACGTTATGCCAAGAGTGGCCTTAATCGGTGATGCCGCCCACAGTATTCACCCCCTAGCTGGGCAGGGTGCCAATCTGGGGTTTGCCGATGCGCAGGTATTAGCAGAAGAAATGGCCAATGCCTATGCCAGAGATTTGGATCTGGGTGATTTAACCCTATTAAAGCGCTACCAGCGTCGGCGTAAGCCAGAAAACCTAGCTACCATGGCGGCAATGGAAGGCTTTAAGCGTCTATTTGGTTCGCATAATTCAGCCCTGCGACTACTGCGTAATTATGGTTTATCGGGCATAAATCGACTGGGTGCAATTAAAAATACATTAATCAAGCAGGCAATGGGGCTTTAGCTAATCGTTTACAAGGCGTGTGAGTTAACAATTTTTTTCTAAATATTTTCAAACCAGTCGTGGTCTATTTTCACATACTCTTTCAAGTGAACTGAAATTCCTAGCTTAAGATCTTTTAGGTGTGTGGCAAATTCATTTCCGTCAATTAAATCTATGGGTGGCGCACCATCGCGACTCGCTTCTACTTTAGCTCCTCTAGTGAAAGTTCCTGTTGTGATAAAAAGACCTTTATCCGTTCGCCCCACCATTGCGCCTCGAAAATCTCTTATATGACTAGATGAAACTGAACCGGAGTATCTCTTGCATTGGAATACAATATGGAATGAAAGGACACCACCAATTTTTATTACTCCAACACCATCTATTCCGCCATCGCCCGATTTGCCGGTCACCTCAACATTAGTGAATCCTAGCTCTCTCAGCAACCTCTGCGAAAGTATTTCGAATGATGACGGATGAAGACTTTGAAGAATTTCAACAATCCTTTCTTCCCAGGATAGCTCTATTTCTGTGGCATTTTCATCATCGTCTATATTTTGGCTGCTTAACTTTTGGGTCTCCTCGATATTTTTGACGATCCGCTTAACTAGCTCTTTGTCAACAGACTCTGTTCTTAGCCCTTCTGAAGTTAAGGCCCAAACAGCTCTGCCAGAATTTTCCAACAGTCCCAACCTTTTCAGATAATTTCTAGCCCAAGCCAACCTGTAGGCTAGTTTGGTTGTATTGCCTCTGTGAATATCATTAATTTCCTCGTCTGACAAATTAAGGAGGGAAATTACCTTATTCTCGATTTCGGAATTTGTGCCAGATCCCCCTAACTCATGCAAAGATTGCAACGCGGGATTAAACAGATCATCGTACTTATGTTCAAACATACTAAAAAATTTCACCTTATTTTTAAAATTGGAAATTCAATATACCTACTAATCGATAATTAATGATTTAAAAGAGTTAATTTTTTGAACAGTAAAACCAACAACTTCACTACTTATAATCTAGCAAATTTCTCCAAATTTTCTGGATTTAAAAAATAAATTATTCATAGTCGATTATTGGCATTTTAATTTCTTACAAAGGTACTAGTACTACTAGTACCTTTGGGTTACATACAAAGTATTATTTAATCTCTACACTAGCCGACCAAGTTATTAAAATAATAAGCTTGGAGAAAATAATAATGAAATATTCTCTGGTAATATCGGTTTTAGTTATTCTCAGTTCGGCGCCTCAAGCGGAACAATACAGTTGGAATTATATGGATATTGGCTTCAGTGAAGATGGGCTTGGCAGTGGCCCCACATTTTCTGTTGCAAGCCATGTTGCGGGCAATCTATTTGCACGAGCCAATATTTTTCGCAATCAACAACAAATATCTACACAGCCAATTAATAGTTTGTTTTCATTTTATACTGCGGGTTATCAGTACCGATTATTATTTATTGAGGCGGGAGTTAGCCAATATGAGGTCTGCTGGTATGCCTGTGCGAGTTATACCGGCAATGTCGCTATGTTGGGCCTAGTAGGTGGTTCGGGAAAGTTTAAAGCTAAAATCAGTGCGGGTGCTTTAGATCTTATGGCGCAAGAGTGGCTGGTAATTGAGGCAGATGCCAGCTATGCGGTCAATGATCATTGGGGTATTAGTTTAGGTGTTATGGACTTGGACGAACTGGCAGGAAATGTGACTAAATTAGGTGTCAGAATGACTTGGTAATAGACCTTAGTGTTTTAGGCTTATCAATTTAAAAGACCCATTGTTGGCCATTATTTCAATCTGCTCAAAATAGGATTTAGCTTTATGCTCCAGCGGAATAAAGGTATTGACCACAAACAGTGCTCGCCCAGAACGATTTAACAAGCGTTTAGTTTGACTAAGAAATTTAATAGCCAGCTGATCATCCACCGAAAATCCGCTATGAAAGGGCGGGTTACATAAAATGGTATCAAATTGTTGTTCTATGCCATCGCCGGCATCGGTTGCTAGCGCATCCCAGTCAATATCAGTTAATGGCTTTAAATTTTCCTGCACGGCTGATAGGGCCGCTGCATTATTATCGGTTGCCACTATGCGCTTAAAACCCAATTGGCTAGCGCTTAAGGCGATATAGCCATAGCCACAGCCGAGGTCGAGCAATGATTGCGGTGCATTTTTGTAAGCACGTAAAAACTGTGGCAGATGATCGATTAAAAAAGCACTGCCGCGATCAATTTTGTCCCAGCCAAAAATCCCCGGCTTAGTGTGTAGGCACAGTTCTTTATCTAGCTGAACCGACCTAAGTTGCGAATAATTTTTATCATTAAGCGGTTTAGTTTCAGCAGTATTTAATTCAATCGAGGCAATATAGGCTTTGCCGTGTTTTTCCGCATTCACTGGGTTGCCAAATAATGTCCCTGCCTGTTTAACATAACTTTTTAAGCCATCATTTTTCTCGCCGGCAAGCAACAGTGTGGCATTGGGTTTTAGTAGTTTGGCGGCTTGATTAATGACGTGATGACTGGTGGCACGCTCTTTGGATACTCTGTAAAGCACCCCGTCAAAGCTTGCGGAATTGAGTGCAGAAAAATCAAAGTCATTAAATTGACAGTTTATATTGGCGATTTCGGCGCTCTTAGCTATATCCATGCGATTACTGATGGCGGTGATTGTGCGCTGGTCAGTATTGTTAATCATTGACCACGCATTTTGCGGCCAGTTTTCATCCGCTATAACTAGCCATTGGCCGCTGAGTTGAGATAGCCGCTGTACTAGTAGATCAATTGACTTGTCTGGCGCGCTACTCATTGAATGGATGCAATCTCGTCTGCAGTAAGGGGTCGATAGTCGCCGGGTTCCAACTCAGGGTCTAGTTCAATCCCGCCGATTTGCATACGATGAAGGCTAAGCACCTCATTACCCAAAGAGGTTATCATGCGTTTTACTTGGTGATATTTGCCTTCACTAATGCACAGGCGAATATGGTGATCGTCAATCACTTCCATAGTGGCGGGGAGGCAGCGACGTTTTTCACCCTCTAGCGCAATGCCTTCTTCAAGCTTTTTCTGGTAGTCATCGCCCACCGGATTTTCAAGCTCAACGAGGTAGATTTTTTTGCAGTCAGTTCGCGGTGAAGTAACGATGTGATTCCATTGGCCATCATCTGTAATAAGTAGCAGGCCGGTGGTATCTATATCTAAGCGACCTGCAATCTGAAGCTGTTGGTTGCGATGTTCGTAAATAAGATCTATAGCTGTGGGGTTGGAATGATCTTTGGTGGCCGATACCACGCCGGCCGGCTTGTTCATCATAAAGTATCTATCAACCAATAGTGTAATCGGCGAGCCATCAATGGTTACGCTGTGATCTGAGGATACTTTTTGTGATCCGCTAGTAGCCATCTTCTCATCAATACTAACATCTCCCGCCTTAATAAGCCTTTTGGCTTCGGTGCGAGATAGGTCGGTGGCATTGCTAATATATTTATCGAGTCGCACTCTATTGTCCATTCAAGATGTTTGCCGCTTGCACGGCGAAGTAGGTGAGAATGCCGTCGGCACCGGCGCGTTTAAATGCTAGCAGTGATTCCATTATGGCTAGATCGCTATCTAGCCAACCTCGTTCTGCTGCTGCGCAAATCATGGCGTACTCGCCGCTGACCTGATAGGCGAAGGTTGGCGCTTTCAGTTCATCTTTAACTCGGCGCACCACATCTAAATACGGCATACCGGGCTTAACCATTATCATATCCGCCCCCTCATCTAAATCCAAAGCGCACTCATGAATGGCTTCATCGCTGTTGGCTGGGTTCATTTGATAGGTTTTTTTATTGCCGCCTGCAAGGTTAGAGGCTGAGCCTACCGCATCGCGGAAAGGGCCATAAAAACTGGAGGCATATTTTGCTGAATAGGCCATAATTTGCGTGTTAGGGAAGCCTTCGTCTTCAAGCGCTTCTCGAATGGCGCCAATGCGACCATCCATCATATCGGATGGAGCAACAATATCTGCTCCTGCCTGAGCATGAGATACAGCTTGTTTAACCATAACCTCAACGCTGACATCATTTAATACATAGTGAGTGTCTTTATCGATAATGCCGTCTTGACCATGGGTGGTAAATGGATCCAGTGCTACATCGGTAATAACGCCAAGTTCAGGCACTGTCGCTTTAATTGCTTTAACGGCTCTCTGGGCTAGCCCATCGGGGTTATAGGCTTCTTCTGCGAGCAGGGATTTTTTTTCATCGCCAACCACGGGAAATAGTGCAACAGCAGGTATGCCAAGCTTAAAAACGAGTTCTGCCTGCTTTACTAGAAGATCGATAGAAAGCCGATTGACGCCGGGCATTGATTCAACAGCCTGTGATTCGTTATTACCCTCAATAACAAATAAGGGCAGAATCAGATCATTAACATTGAGCTGGGTTTCGCTATTGAGGCGGCGAGAAAACTCCTCGCTACGATTGCGACGCATACGCGTGTAGGGGAATGGCCCGCGGCTACTTTTTAAGCTCATAATCGCTCCGATTGTATTGGCTTTTTTGGTCTAAACTTAGATCAGTCTGCGTATTATACGCAAAATGGACGCGGAGGACCTATGACCATTGCATTTTGGACATTATTAGTTGCGATCGCCTTTCCTTGGCTGATGACTGTCATCAAAAAAAGCCCACTTGCTTCGACGGGTAGTTACAATAATAGCGCGCCGCGAGCTAGCTTAGAAAATCTTCAGGGCGTGAGTCAAAGAGCCTCGTGGGCGGAGCAAAATAGTTTTGAAATTTTACCGGGCTACGTAGCCGCGGTTATCGTTGCTCATCTTGCGGGAGCTGAGCAGGGCTGTATAGATATTCTGGCTCTAGTGTTTATTGCTTGCCGAGTATTATATTGTCTGTGTTACCTTAAAAATTGGTCTACACCGAGGTCAGTCTCGTGGATTGCGGGCTTACTGTGTATTGTCGGACTATTTGTAATTTCTGCGTAGTAAAGCGTATAGAATTAGACGCTGTTAGCCGCATAAAAGGGAGACAACAGATGAGCAATATTGAAGAAAAAAGTTATTGATATTTTAGATGAAGTATAAGTCAGTGGTTTTAGAAGAATATGCCAGAGAGATGATCCATACCGAAGAGCTACATGTTGATGAGGTCAACAAAATGTTGCGCAACCCCGGTGATATCAAGCCTTTTGGGACATAGTTCGTGGTCTGAGCCCCAGTGGCTGAGGCTCAGGCTAACTATTACCGATTTTGGGAATTTTTAAAAAGACGTTTTACCATGCCTTATACGGCAAAAATTTTCCGTTCAGGGTCAGCACAACGCGGTCACCTTTCGGATCTTCCTGCTTGTCTACGTCCATGCTAAAGTCAATGGCGCTCATAATACCGTCGCCAAATTTTTCCTGGATCACTTCTTTTAAGGTATCACCATAAACCCCCACGACCTCGTATAAACGATAAATCAGTGGATCCTGTGGCACATCTTTTTCCCAAGTTTTGGTGGGGTATTCCATTAATGCTGCCTGTGCGCCCTCTGGCAAATCAAGCAACTGGCATACTATTCATACCCAGACAGGCGGATGTTACCCATACCGTACCCATCCCCAACTCATCTGCAATACCTTCCCAAGACAGACCTTTGGCTTTCTTGGTTAATACTATGGTTTCTACAACCTCTGCTTTATTCATAATGATGTCTCTGGTTAGTTAATGATGGCATAGATAAAGCAATTTACATGCCATATCAAAAACGCCAAAAGCAAAGGAACAGGGACTCAAAATGAGCATATATGGTGCATATAGGTGCTAGAGCGTTGAAAAAACGCGCTCTGCGGCGTCAAGTGTGACTTCAATATCTCGGTTGCTATGGGCGGACGACATAAAGCTCGCCTCATAGGATGCAGGTGCCAAGTACACACCTTCCTCCAGCATGCCATGGAAAAATTTTGCAAAGCGCTCAGTATCGCATGCCATCACTTGCTGATAATGGGTTATTTGCTGCTCTTCGGTGAAGAAAAAGCCCCACATAGTGCCTACATGGTTGCTAGTCATGGGGATATTAGCGGCGTCAGCTCTTTCTCTAAGGCCGTTGACTAAACGATCGGTGAGAGCGATAACAGGGTCTAAAAAGCCAGGTGCCGACACCAACTCAAGGGTTGCTAGACCCGCCGCCATGGCCACTGGGTTGCCAGACAATGTCCCCGCCTGATAGACAGGGCCAAGCGGGGCAATATGTTGCATGATCTCTTTTTTGCCGCCAAAAGCACCTACAGGCATACCGCCACCAATGACTTTGCCTAGGCAGATTAGATCTGCATCCAGATTGTAATGTCCAACAGCGCCAGTTTGACTCACTCTAAAGCCGGTCATTACCTCATCGGCAATCAATAGTGCCCCGCTGTTGGTGCAGCATTTGCGCAGGCATTCTAAAAAGCCTTCAACTGGAGGAACACAGTTCATATTACCCGCTACAGGTTCAAAAATAACACAGGCTATTTGCTCGCCAATTTCCGCGAATACCTGCTCAACCTGTTGGCTATTGTTATAAGAGAGGGTAATAGTGTGATCGGCCAAACCATTGGGAACACCTGGCGAGCTCGGCACGCCCATGGTAAGTGCGCCTGAACCCGCTTTAACCAGCAGCGAGTCTGAGTGGCCATGATAACAGCCTTCAAACTTTACGATTTTATCGCGACCTGTATAACCTCGCGCTAATCTGATGGCACTCATAGTGGCTTCTGTGCCGGAGTTGACCATGCGCACCATTTCCATGCCGGGCACAATGGAGCACATTTTATCCGCCAACTTTATTTCAAGTTCAGTGGGGGCGCCAAAGGAAGTGGCCTTATCCAATTGAGTTTTAATCGCTGCCACAACTTGGGGGTGATTGTGTCCCAGTAACATAGGGCCCCAAGACAGTACATAATCTATATAGCGCTTATTGTCTGCATCATACATATAGGCGCCACTGGCGCGCTCAAAAAATACCGGTGTACCACCCACTGCACGAAAAGCTCTTACAGGAGAGTTTACGCCACCGGGTATATGTTGTTGGGCGGCTGCAAAGAGATCCTGAGATCGAGTATTTTTTTGAGTCATTAAACGTCCTAAACTGTGTTTTAATTAAATTGGATCACAACCCAAATATCAGCTTTACGGCGATAAGGGTCAACTAAATTGCGCGATGCCTAAAAAGGTTTAACAATAACCAATAGTACAATAGCCACCATAAACAGCACGGGCACTTCATTAAAGATGCGAAAGTAAACATGGGTTTTATCGCTGCTATCATTGGCTAGCCTTTTCATATGCGCCAAGCATAGATGGTGATAGCCAATAAGAACAATCACCAGAAGTGCCTTGAGATGAAACCAGCCTTGGCTCAGGTAAGCCTGAGGGTTTAAATAGACCAGCCATAACCCCAAAATAACGGTGGCTATCATCGATGGATTAGCGATACCGCGGTAGAGTTTACGCTCCATCAGCTTAAAGCGCTCAATGCTTGGCTGATCCTCGGCCATGGCATGATATACAAAAAGTCTGGGCAAATAGAAAAGCGCAGCAAACCAACAGATTACTGCCATTAAATGAAATGCTAAAACCCATTGATACATCTAAGCCTCCACTGACTTATTAAAATTACTATTTAATGATCGCTATTATCATTTGATTAACAGTTTTTCTGCTATTATAGAGATCTAGGATTAAACTGGAAATTTAAAAAAGTGAGGCTGTGGTGATAAAAGTCGGAATTGTAGGGGGAACAGGCTACACAGGCGTAGAATTGTTGCGTCTACTAGCGGGCCATCCAAGCACAGAGTTAGTGGCGATCACTTCAAGGTCAGAGAAGGGCAAGCCCGTGTCTGCGTTATTTCCTAACCTTAGAGGCATTGTTGATATGCCCTTTACGGAGCCAACGGTTGCTAACTTAAAAGATTGTGATGTGGTGTTTTTTGCAACCCCTCATGGTGTAGCGCAAAACCTAGTGCCGGAGATTCTCGCAGCGGGTATTCGCGTTGTCGACCTATCCGCAGACTTTAGAATTAGGGATATCGATATCTGGGAAAAATGGTATGGCCAGACACATGCGGCACCCCAGCTGGTATCTCAAGCGGTCTACGGTCTGCCTGAATTTAATCGTGATGAAATTGCCGATGCCGAGCTAGTGGCTTGCCCGGGCTGTTACCCAACCAGTGTGCAGTTGGGCTTAAAGCCCTTGCTAGAGGCTGGCGCTATTGATGTTTCCGATATTATTGCCAACGCGGCCTCAGGCGTGAGTGGCGCGGGTAAGCAGGCTAATATCGCAACTCTATTATCTGAAGCGGGTGATAACTTTAAAGCCTACGGCGCCTCGGGTCACAGGCATCAGCCTGAAATTGAGCAGGGTCTTGCCGATATGGCCGGTGAGCCCGTGGGTTTAACCTTTGTGCCACACTTGCTACCGATTATCAGAGGTATTCATACCACCTTATATGTTGATCTTAAGCAGCAGGACACCGATGTACAGGGTTTGTTTGAGGCACATTACGCTAACGAGCCCTTTGTTGATGTGCTCGAGCCTAATAGTTACCCTGAAACCAGAACAGTACGTGGTTCAAACCAGTGTCGAATCGCCATTCACAGACCTGGAAATGGTAAGAAAGTTGTGATCTTGGTGGTGGAAGATAACCTAACCAAGGGATCATCGGGACAAGCGCTGCAGTGCATGAATATTATGTTTGGTTTGGACGAAGATGCAGGCCTAACCATGCCGGCACTGATGCCCTAATGCCTCAGCGTTCTCCGCTGATAATACATTACAGAGCCAGCCAGATTGTTTGGCTGGTGCTCGCTGTGGCTGTGATTTTGTATGCGGTAGCACTGGCGGGATTTTTTTATGGCAACAAAACCTATTCTGACAATCAGGCTTACATAGCCGAGCTTGAGACAGGTATCGATGAGCTGTCTCAGGGTTTGGCTCTCAAGCAGACTGCACTGGCAACCCTTCAGTTAACCGCTCAAGTGGATGCAGCGGCGCTTGAGCAAACCCGCCAGCAAATGCTCGATATGCAAAAACAGCTTTATCGACGCGAACAAGAACTCAAGCTTTATCGCGAAATGCTTCAGAATAATAATAAGTCCACCGGCTTATCGGTAGGCAATTTTCATATTGTCAGAGCGGGGGAAAGACTCTTTCAGTATGACTGGGTGGTGCAACAAAAAACCCATGAGGCTAAAAATTTACGCGTAAACGCTAAGATATGGGTGGTAGGAATTCAAGATGGTGAAGGAAAAAACCTTCCATTGAACGAAATAGATGCAGAAGTAGATGATTTGCCTATACAATTAAAGTTGAAATACTTTTCTATTAATCGGGGGTTTATCAAGTTGCCCGAGGGCTTTAATCCGGAGTTTGTCAGAGTGACCCTTCGTTATCCATGGATTGAAAAGCCTCAATTTGACAAGAAATTTGTATGGCAAATACAGGAGTAGAACGTTTTGTTTAAGAAAATTAATGCAGGATTAGCAACTATGGCAAGCGATGCAACAACACTGATATCTGAAGGTACAGAGCTTTCAGGCGATATCTCGTTTAGCATCGCTTG
>Ga0207964_1000247_pt1 | contig 16623 bp, 11 predicted proteins | sample Knorr_S23_td_250_FD_185608 | JGI IMG/M metagenome (GOLD analysis project Ga0207964, IMG submission 185608) | Marine microbial communities from Southern Atlantic Ocean transect - Knorr_S23_td_250_ad_251m_LV_A (SPAdes) (version 2) | ecosystem: Environmental > Aquatic > Marine > Oceanic | place...
ATATTTATAGCCTGGTTGGTTGGATTTTAAATTACAATAGTCTGCAAGTACATCATTACCTGTTTTTCGAAACTGCTGCAACGATAATCACACTTGTATTATTGGGGAATTATTTTGAAAAGCGTTCGATTACTCAAACAACTACGGCTTTAGACTCACTCCAAAAACTGCAATCAAAAGAAGCTTTAAAAGAAGTTGACGATGGACTCATTAAATGCCCCATTTCAGAATTAAAAATTGGGGATATCCTTATTGTCAATCAGGGAGATTCTATCCCCATAGATGCTGAAATTATTTGGGGAGAATGTTCTGTAGATGAAAGTATGATCTCAGGAGAGAGTACGCCTGTATTCAAATCTACCCAACAAAAAGTAATTGGGGGAACGCTGATTCTTGATGGAAATATAAAATGTAAAGTCACTACGGATATCGCAAATACCGTTTTATCACAAATTATTGAACTGGTAAGAAATGCGCAGGAAGACAAGCCTGAAATTCAACAATTGGGAGATAAGATCAGCAATTACTTTGTTCCTGCAGTACTTGGAATTTCAATAATTACCTTTCTCATCAACTACCACACATTTGATATTGACTTTCAAAATTCCATGTTAAGAGCCATAGCCGTTTTGGTGATCTCCTGCCCCTGTGCTATGGGTTTGGCTACGCCAACAGCTGTAATGGTGGGCGTCGGTAGAGCTGCCAGAAATGGCCTGCTTATTAAAGGAGGATCCACTATTGAATTATTCAGCAAAACCAAAAAAATAATCTTCGATAAAACAGGAACACTTACCAATGGTGAATTTAAAATTCATGAATTAAAAAAGTGGAACGAAAATTATCATGCTGAGAGCATCATCTATGAACTCGAAAAACACTCCTCCCACCCCATAGCAAAATCCCTTGTTAAGCACTTGGAGTCTGACAAAACAAATATCAAATTTGATATTGTAAATGAACTAAAAGGTAAAGGGTTTGATGCCACCGATACAAAAGGGAATTCGTATCAATTTGGTTCTGCTAAATTCACCCAGATCACAGACCCTGTTCTTGAAAACGATTTTCAATTGTTTCTTAAGATCAATCAGGAACTAGTTGCCGCTCTTTCTATCAGCGATGAAATTAAAAGTGGCGCAAAGGATTTAACAAGCTATTTTAACAATAAAAACATTGAAACGGTTTTACTAAGTGGTGATAAACAACAAAAATGCGATGCACTTGCCGGAGAACTAAACATACAGGAAGTATTTGCAAATCAACTACCTGAAGATAAAATTGAAAAGATAAAATGGTTTAGCAAAAAGAACACCACCACCATGTTTGGCGATGGAATTAACGATGCTCCTGCCTTAACACAGGCCCATGTGGGCATCTCATACAGCAAAGCAACAGAAGTAGCTGTGCAATCAGCTTCAATTGTCTTATTAAACCACAATTTAGACCTGGTACAAAAGGCCTATCAAATCTGCACACACACTTACCTAACCATAAAACAAAATCTGTTTTGGGCTTTTGCCTACAATATCATAGCCATCCCTTTAGCTTCGATGGGCTATTTAAGTCCTATTTTCGCTGCTTTAACCATGGCTTTTTCCGATATTGTAGTCATTGGAAACTCGATTCGTTTAAAATATAAAAACATCGATTCTTAATGTCGAAAAAAAAGGTTTTACATTTGGCTAAATGGTATCCTAATAAAGAAGAACCTTTGTTGGGAATTTTTATTCAAAAGCACATTCAATCTGTGCAAAAATATTACGATAATAAAGTAATTAGTATTTACCAAACCAACACGATTCATTCAAATATTCATCGAGAAGAAAAGCAAGTTAACGGCACACAAGAAATAATTTTCTACTACAAAAAAGGCTTTTTAAATAAAGTTAAGGTTCTGTGGAGTGTGTGGAAAGAAATAAAAAGTTTTCAACCACATTTGCTACACGCACACGTAATGGGTTGGACCAGCAGCCTGGCTTATTTTTTCTCAAGCACGAATCAAACCCCATTTCTTATTACAGAACACTGGAGTGGATACAGAAATAATGATTTTACCCGACTTAACTTTTTATCAAAAATTTTAAGGAAAAAATCTGCACAAAAAGCAAAACAAGTTTGTGTAGTCTCTGATTTCCTAAAAAATGACATGCTTAAATGTGGTATTAAAGCCAATTACATGACCATAGGAAATGTCGTAGATGGTGAAGTTTTAGATATTCAGAAGAATAATACCTTCAGCTTTGTATTTGCAGGTGATCTAATCCAGGAAACAAAAAATGTAAAAGGAATACTTGAAGCCTTTGCAGAGCTCATAAAACACAATAAAAATATTCAACTGGATATTATTGGAGATGGAAAGAACCTGAAAAACTATAAAAAACTTTCGGATCAATTAAAGATCAATAATCACATTTTTTTCCATGGAAATCAAACCAACGACTACGTTTTTAAAATACTTTCTCAATCGCATGTATTAATCTTAAACAGTTACTTCGAAACCTTCTCCATTATTTGCGCTGAAGCACTCTTATGTGGAATTCCTGTCATCTCCACCAAGTGTGGAGGACCGGAAAACTTTTTAAATCACGAAACCGGAATTCTTATTGATCGTGGTAGTAAAAAACAACTTACAAGGGCTATGGAGTCTATGATAAATAATTATGATAAATACGACCCCGAAAAGTTAAAAAGCATAGCTCATCAATTTAGTATGGAAACTATTGGTGAAAAATTACAAACAAAATATTCTTCTATTCTCAAATCATCTTACTGATTTTAGCTTTAAAAAAAGCAACGTCACTTTTCGTAATTAACAAATCTCTAAGTCTCATTTTAGTCTTTAAAATAAATGAATATAATAAATAAATAAAAGAAGTTGTATAAGCCAAAGATGCTGTAATACCTGCGCCAATATAGCCGTATATAGGGATTAGATAAAACAAGAACATCAAGGTAACAGCAACGCCAACAAATGAAGACCAAAAAGCGTATTTAGGCAACCCTATTCCTGAAAAAAAATGACTTAAGACCATATTACCTGACAAGGATACAACTCCTAAACTCAAACTAAAAACAACCATTTTAATATCAGTAAATTCTTCTCCAAACATAAAAACATAGAAGACATTAGGTAGTAATAATAATAAACACAAAGCTAGAACCGTAATTAAAATTGTTAGTTTTAACAACCTAATTGTTAAAGATTTTGAATTGTTATTATCACCTTCATTGACAATCTTGGAATACTGAACTGTAGAAATACTCGAACCTATAAGTCGAAGTCCCTCTGTTAATTGTACAGCAATATTATATACTCCTAAAGATGTTAGTCCTAAACTTGCATTAATCACATAAAAACTAATCCTCTTATTAATAATTGTTAATGCATTTGATAATTGACCAAATACTGAATATTGAAACATTTCTTTAAATAGAGACATAAACTTATACTCTTCTTTTTCATCAAAAACAGGAATCAAAAAGCACCATCCAATAATTACCGATAATGACAAAGCTATATACTCGGCAATAATAAATGACACTACACTTACAGCACCAAATGCGTAAAATAATATCAAAACTCCCACTAATAACAAAATGATATGAATTGAGTAAATCAAGTTGTATTCTCTAATCATCTCTTTCCCAATAAGAAAACTATAATTAATCTGATTAAAAGTCATTGCTAAAACTAAAAACAAAGTATAATACCAATATCCTTGTGGTATAATGAAATCTCTAATTATTGGAAAATAATCTAATATGAATCCAAAAATAAAAATCACACCAATTGAAAATAGTGCCCATAAAACTGAAATAAGCCACAAAGCTCTATCATTTTTTTTTGGAGTAAAATAAATGACAGCTCCACCTCCTACAAGATCAACAAATAAAAGCATTATAGTTACATTTAAAATCACGAGTCCTAATATACCAAGGCCTTCGCCGCCAAGGTTTCTTGAAATAATCACTAGAATGAAGAAATTGATTAATGCATGTAAAAATTTAGCACTAACGGTTCCTATAATTTTTTGAATCATCTTTTCCCTAGCTAACTTTATTTATTGTTTCCCTTCAATGATAAGGCCATAAATCTAGTATTTACTTTTCGCTTTCACCAACAATACATCGAAGGAATTGATAATAGTATTTATTTAATGAGAATCTAATATTTATTTCATAAACTTACAAACTAATTAATAAACTCCTATCAATTAATCTCTTTAGAAATCAATCAAAGTAATTAATACTTCATGCCAGGCTTGACTATATATTCGACTAAAAACAATACCCCTTTTAAACATCCTGTACTCGATTATTTCCCTAATTATAAACACAAAGTCATAAAAGAAGGGCTTATAAACATAAGTAGTATAGCCTACGATGAATACCCTATCAAAACATTTATCACATCAGAATACACCTGTATAATTGAAGGATTTATATACGAAACAAATCAGACTGTAAACAATAAGATTGAGCAGGTATGTGATGAATTGTTCCAAAAAGGTACTACGAACCTTTTGAAAAAATTCATTAGGGAAACGGATGGTGAGTATATTATTGCATGTTGTAATCACTCATCAAATCAAGTGTTTATTTTCAATGATTACTTAGGAAGATTACCCTTCTATTTTTCAGAAAATGAAACTAGTATAGTTACGTCGCGTGAAATAAGTTTTATAACAGAAAATTTACAGCCTAAATTAGCCAAATTTGCGTGTGCAGAATTTTTACTTTTTGGGTATCCACTAGGAAATAAAACTTTACACGAAAATTGTTTTCGCTTAACACCAGCAACTCTTCTCAGCATAAATTCTAAAAAAAATAAAATTACACAGACTTCAGTCCTCGATTTCAATTTTGAGCGTACCAACAATATTACACAGCCTGAAAAGATTGTAAAATCCTTAGTAAAAGAATTCAATAATTCCATTTCCAAAAGAGCTAAAGTACACCCAAAAATTACGCTATCTCTTAGTGGAGGGCTGGATTCAAGAGCTCTAATGGGTAGTTTTGACAATCTACATATAAACTATCAAATAAAAACCTATAATGATTACAATAATACCGCTAAAAATGACATTGACGTTGTAAAAGATTTAACAAAAAATAAAATCAATCAGTTTAAAATTGTTAATCTTCAGAAATCATCACAGTACCACAAAGAAGTTCTTTTGGGAATCAAAAAAGGATTGAATTTTACCGGGATGAGTTTCATATTAGATTATTTTGAAAAAATCAATCAGAAAAAAATATCCTTTTGGACTGGAGATGGTGGAGATAAAGTCTTAACAGATTTACACCCATTGAGAAAAATATTCTCTAAAAATGATTTGTTAAACTACCTTCTACACGAAAATCAAATCTTCACAATAACGGAAGTATCTAAATTACTTCACATTAGTAAACATCAACTAAAACATCACCTAAAAAAACATTTAGACAACTATCCTGAGCGTGAATTAAAGAATAAACACCTAAGATTTATGATGATGGAGAGAGGCTTTAAATGGCTATTTGAAGGGGAAGATAGAAATCGATATTACTTCCCAAGTATTACCCCTTTTTACTCCATACCTTTCTTCAAACTAGCTATGAAAGTTCCTCAAGATTTAAAATATGACTTTGAGTTATATAAAAAATTTCTAAACCAGATTTCCCCTTCTATAACTTCTATCCCTAATGCGAATTGGAATTTCTCTATTAATAGCACCTATAAAATAAAATTCTTGTATTTTAAACAGTCCATGAAATCTTGGCTTAAATTATTCGTTAAATACAACAACACAAAAAATAGCATTAAAGAATCCTACCATCACACCTATACCAAACTGAATCAATAGTTCTGTCTTTCAAAGTAGATTATAAACATAAGAAAACTTCTACAATCAACCTAAGTGAATAACAAAGCATTTTTTTTTGTAAAAACAACAAGATATACTATAATTTCGTATATTAGATGACTAATCTACGTATATTAGATTACTAATGTAATTCTTAACCAAGCCATAAATTAAAATGAAAAAAAAATTACTATCTGCATTAGCAGTAGGCTTTTTGCTTACATCTTTTGCGCAAGCACAAATTACAAAAACACTTATTGGTTCGTCTTACAACATGTACACAGTGTTGAGCCCATCGACGAACGCAGTACACGCAAGTGATGAGCTTGGTACTGTTTCTTTCACTCACCGCCAAAATGCTGATTTACCAGGTGGTTCGGGTACAATTCAAACATCTTACTCTACTGATGGTGGAGCTACCTGGAGCTATGTATTAACTCACGATACATTAACTCAGGTTAACCGTTACCCATCCGGTTTATTAGTTGATCCTTCCGGAGCAGGTGATCTGGCAAATGCACAAGCTGTAGTTGTTGGACCTTCACTCGTTGGTGGTGATTGGGGTGGTGTCTTCACCAACAACATTGCCCTTGACGGCTCTGAAGGAAGAGAAAATATTATTTTAGATTCAGAGAGTGCTTACCCTAGCGCCCATACTACACGTAACTCTATGATGGTTGACGACAATGCTGTTATTCGCGTTAGCGGATACAACAACAATGGTATCGACTTGGTAGTAACTACGGGTACTTACGACGCTGATGGTCAATCAACATTTATAGACCAATACGCTACTTACAAACAAGCCTTTGCTAGTGGTGGTTTTGGTGTAGGTTCTCCACTTGCTGCAAATGATACTGTTTATTACATGACATCTGCTAACCCGGATATGTACTATAGTGGAGAAATTGATTCTGCTTGGACGAACGAAATTCGGATAGTTAACTATGCAATGGTTGAAGGAGTACATACTGCTATTGATACTGTAAATTTAGGATGGAAGAATATTGCTAACCACGAGGACGATGCCGGTGGTTGGAATGCTGTTGAATCTACTCCTGATACATTCTACGTGCAAGGTACCGGTATTATCAATACTTTAGAAATTGTCGGTGACGCTGGTTACTATTGGACTCAGCAAGGCTTTGTCTCTGAAGGTTTAGTTGAATTATACGACTATAGCATGGCTTTCTCTAAAGATGGTAACACAGGTTACTTAGTTGCTCAAGGCACAGATACTAGCGGCCAAATTGTTCCTTTTGTACACCATACCACAGATGCCGGTGCAACATGGATGCAAATGAGTCATGATTTCTCTGCGATTGAAGGTTATGTAGCTCCTGCTTACAATGGGGGTATTGACTGTGCTGTTGATGCAAATGGCACTTTACACATGATATCCTCTATTTTAGAACAAGCTGAGTCTGCAGAAGAGACTAACCATAAACTTTACGACATCACAGTAAATACATCTTCCTGGTCTGCAAATTACATTGCTAACATCAATACTGAAAAGGTTGCTGATGACGATGCAGCTGCGATACACGGAATAGGTTACAACCACCGTATTCAAGCGGCAAGAAGCAATGATGGATCTAAAATATTTGCCGTATGGACTGACGTAAACCTTGATGAATTTGATGTAGAATTATTAGAATACCCGGATATTTACGCATACGGAATAGACATTAACACGGGTTCCTCTACCGGTATTAAAAACTTTACTGAAGCTACAAGTTATGAAGGAGACAACTTCTGGATGTTTACTTCGCCGGTAGCCTCTACTACGGATGATGGTTATGCACTACCAACAACCACTTCTGTAGCAGATGCAGAAAGTCACGTGGCTGCTATGGAACACTACTACGTTAGTGGTATTGAATTTAATGATGATGATTTCGTAGTTGGTCTGGAAGACTTCAACGCTGATATTTCTGTAAATTCATTTCCTAACCCTGCCACTACAATTGCAAACATCGAGATTTCTTTAGAGAACTCTGCGGATGTTACAGTAAGTTTAGCTAACACATTAGGACAAGAAGTTTATTCTTCAGTTAACAACTTCAGAACAGGTTTAAACACTATTTCTATCGATGTTAAAGAGTTTGAAACCGGCACATACCTCTACATGGTTTCAACTGAGAACCTCTCTACTACCGGAAGACTAATTATTAAGTAATTCTTAACAAGAACCACATAAAAAAAGCTGCCTTTTCAGGCAGCTTTTTTTATGTGAAAAATTAATCCTAAATTCGCATAGCGTGACATCAATCAATAATCTACTTAAGTAACTAAGTAGAGAGCTTGGTAGTCAAAATTTAAGCGCCCCTAAGCCCTCCCACATTTTAAAATTATTGAAGATTTTATTTCTAATCAAAATTGTTTGATGACTTTGATGTATCAAATAATTGGGGGTGGCACACTTTTTGTTTTAGACTGAAAGACAGACTCTTGGGGGTATGTTTTTTATATAAAAGGTTCCCTTAAAAAGCAGCTTGTATACTGATCAACAGGTTAAAGAAAAATTAGAAACAAAACATTTAATAATTAAATTAACAACCATAATAAACTTAAAAAAATGAAAAAAAACATTTTACTTTTAACTTTTGGGCTTGCATTATCGCTATCCTCACTAGGTCAAAACAACAGACAAATTGCACCTAGTCAAAACAACAAACAAATGACACCTGCTCATTTACAACAAGCAAAAGTATTTTCTAGTCAAATTGTTGACAATGCAGACAACATAAATCTTCAGGTATCAATAAAAAACTATGCTCCTACGGCAAATCAATTAATAACTTATGAAAATGGTATTACTGAAGAAATTATTGGAGAAACCTATTACGATTTGCAAACAAATGCTTCCATCCAAAACAGGCTATTTGTACATAATGACAATACCATTTCAGCGGTTTGGACTATGAGTATGGATCAAAGTGCCGGTTTCCCAAAAAGAGGAACGGGTTACAACTATTATGACGGAACTTCATGGTTGTCAGTCCCTGCTTCCAGAATTGAAACAAAAAGAACCGGATGGCCTTCTATCTCGGGATTGAATAACGGTGAAATTATTGCCAGTCATGTTATTGGTAATAACCAGGCTAATATTGACAACAAAACTAACTTAGCCTCAAGAGAAAATAAAGGTGAAGGGGATTGGTCTGAAAATGTAGTACCAAATTCAGATGAAGGAACTGTACGTGACAATATGTGGCCACGAATGAAAGTAGGTGGTTCTGACGGAAAATCGATCCATCTGATTTCACATACAAACGACACCTTACACAATTTCGTATCATACAGTCGTTCTTTAGATGGTGGTAACACATGGGACATCATCGATTCTATTTTACCCGAAATCGGTTCAGAATTTTACAAAGGATTTGGTGGTGACTGCTATGCAATGGACGTAAAAGGTGAAACCATAGCTTTTGTTATTGGTAATTCCTGGACTGATATTGTTTTAATGAAATCTACAGATAACGGTTCTACCTGGACTAAAACAGTTATCAGAGAACATCCAAACCCTATGTTTGATGACGATGTTATTGTAAGCGAACCTATTCAAAATACGGATGAATCTTTCAGTATTTCACTTGACAATAATGGGAATGCACACATTTTCTCTGGTCTAATGGAATACTCCAATGATGTTACTGGTGATGACTCCTGGTCTTATTACCCTACCACAAATGGTTTGATTTATTGGAATGAAACAACAGTCACCACGAGAGGAATAGCATATGTGATCGATCAAAACGGAAACGACACTGTAGACATTCAGAGTACTGACCATATTTCTAATTATGGTGCAAAGTCACTTACAAGCTTCCCAAGTAGTGTTATTGCTGATAATGGCGACATATACCTTACTTATTCGGGTGTTATTGAATATTTAGATCCATTGCAACTTGAAATGGGAAGTGGTGAACTTGAAAATTACATGCAACACTACCACCACCAATACATTATGAAATCTGAAGATAATGGAGAAACCTGGTCGACACCTTTTGACTTAATGGCTGAAAGCACAGACCCGGAAACAGGTGATCCAATTCAAGAAGGCGTATTTGGTTGTATTGGAAATGTAGTTAATGATCATGTGTACATCACTTATCAAAAAGATCATTTACCAGGCATGAATCTTTGGAGTGACGAAAACAACCCACACCCTATTACAAACAATAAAATTGTATTTGTTAAAATTCCGGTTGCCGAATTCAATAGTTTATCTACAGAGGAATTAATAATGGATGAAGATTTTTCTGTGTATCCGAACCCTTCTAATAACATCATAAACATCAGACTGGATAATAGCGAAAAAGAAGCTACAGTTAAGATTGTTAATATTTTGGGAGAAACAGTCATGTCAACTAAAATGACGAATTCTGAAACTCAATTATCTATTGGATCTCTTACAAATGGTGTTTATTTTGTTTCTATTGAGACAGCAAAAAACAGACTGGTAAAGAGTTTGGTGAAGAATTAATATCTAAATTTAAAATAAAAAAAGGCTGTAACTAACAGCCTTTTTTTATTTTAAATCAATTCTAAGATTTACGCTTAAAAGTCCAGGTGACATTAAAAGAAGAAACACAATCCCCTTGTTCATCATAAGCATTGGACGTCATCACACATACAGCCGCTTCATTCGAATCTGCTGCTTTCTGAATGGCTTCTTTTACCAAAATACCATCCTCACAAATAAACTGGATTTCACCCAGTGCTTTTTTATTAAAACTACAATTAAAATCTAAAACCAACATCGATATTTTTTCTGACTGACTATCGACATAACCCAAAGCCAATAAAACTGTAGACATCTCTGCCGCCATAGCCTGACAAGCAAAATACATTGATGCAAAAGGGGTCTTATTCAAATATCTGTGGGTAATAGATATGAGAGCTCTTTCATCTGTAACCTTATTAACCTTCAGCCCTGATATCCAAGCAATTGGAAGCTTTACAATCAAAAACAAACGATATAATAACGAATTATTAACCTTCTTTAAATAGGATGCTCGCAATGAATTAATTTTAAGACAATATAAGAATTCTCAGTTAATTCGATTTTGTAAATTTGTTTCAAAGAAAAATTATGCTGAAAAATTACCTGTCACTTATCAAGTTTAGCCACACCATTTTTGCACTACCTTTTGCACTTATTGGCTTTTCTTTAGCCATAAGTCAACGAGATTATACTTTTACCTGGGATAAATTACTCTTTGTACTTCTATGCATGATTTTTGCCCGAAACGCAGCCATGGCTTTCAATCGATATATTGACAAAGACGTAGACTCTGAAAATCCGAGAACGGCAGAAATTAGAGAAATTCCCAACGGAACCATAAAAGCGAATTCTGCTTTACTTTTTGTCATCGTAAACTGCATTTTATTTCTGGGTTCCGCTTATTTACTCAATTCCCTTTGCTTTCTTCTTTCTCCAATTGCACTATTAGTAATTTTGGGCTATAGTTACACGAAACGATTTACGGCACTATGTCACCTTGTGCTTGGATTGGGTTTATCCCTTTCTCCTATCGGAGCATACCTGGCTGTTACTGCTCAATTTGACATCCTACCTCTACTCTTTTCCTGTATTGTACTATTTTGGGTGAGTGGCTTCGATATTATTTATGCACTGCAGGATGAAAGTTTCGACAAACAATTCAATTTACATTCTATTCCGGTGCTTTTGGGTAAAAAAAATGCCCTACACTTCTCCAGACTCCTCCACCTTCTTACAGCTGCAATGATCATTTTTATTGGAATGAACTATTTTACAAATTCAACTTTATTCTGGATCGCTGCTTCCCTGTTCATATTGCTTTTAGTCAACCAACACAGGTTGGTTAAACCCCATGATCTATCAAAAATAAATCTCGCTTTTTTTACTAATAATGGAATCGCTTCCGTTGTTTTTGGATTACTTATCATCCTGGAACTCCTGTTTTAACTGACTTTATTAGTAAGTTCGTGATGGTACTAAGTATTAGGCATCAAGTACTAGGTGTAAAGTACTAGATATTAAGAATGAATAATGGATATCCCAATAGCTGTCGTAACAAAACTCATTTTACTTTAGGCACTTAACCCCACACATGCGAGGCTTAAAATACTTTTTACTTGTAAACTTTTATATGAAGTAAAGAGTAGGTTGGTGCCGATAAACATTTCATTGACAATATTGATAACATTTCTGACACTTATGATAAACACATGGTCAATCATCATTGGAAAATGGAAAATAATGGCTTAACTTGTACAGATAGATTGTAATTAAGATAATGCGAAAATTATACAGAAACACCGAAGAAGGGAAACTATTTGGAGTATGTGCCGGACTTGCCGACCATTTTAACATCGACCCGACACTCATTCGAATAGGATTTGTATGCGGAGTCCTTCTCGCAGGAATAGGTCTCATACCCTACCTCCTACTCGCAATAATCATCCCTAAAGATCCAAAATTTTCATAATAAAAAAGGGGCTCCAAAATGGAATCTTTTTTTATGTACATTTGAATATGAGTAAAACGATTCTAAAACTCTTTGTTATGGCATTGTTATCCATATTCTCGAAAGGAAAGGCACAAGATCTAAATTCCATTCACCATTTGAATTTCACATCTATCAATGGCGAAAAAGTTACTTTAAGCTCTTTTAAAGGCAAGTATATCCTGTTTGTTAATGTAGCTTCAGAATGTGGCTTTACGCCTCAATACGAAGACTTGGAAACCCTTTCAAAACAATACAAAGACCAATTGGTTGTTATCGGCTTTCCCTGCAACCAATTTGGTGGACAAGAACCCGGAAGCTCTGAAGAAATACAAAGCTTTTGCCAACTACGTTATGGTGTAACTTTTCCTGTTTCGGAAAAAATAGAAGTAAAAGGAAAAAAGCAACACGAAATTTATAAGTGGTTAACAGACAAAAATAAAAACGGAAAATCTTCCAGTTCTGTAAAATGGAATTTCCAAAAATACATCGTAGACCCCGAAGGTAAATTTGTTGACTATTACTACTCCGTCACCAAACCCTTAAGCGAAAAGATTACTAAAAATTTCAACTAATTACATGAAATTAAAATACATAGCCCCCCTACTCATATCAATTGGGAATTTATTTGCTCAAAATAATTTCCAGGGAATTGTTGCAGATATAGATACAAAAGAACCTTTAGGTTTTGTAAATATTGGTATTGGAGTTGTAAATAAGAATATTGGTACGGTTTCAGACCCGGATGGATTTTTTAGCCTTTCTCTAAACGAATCGATAAAAGAAGAAAATATTAGATTCTCGATGATTGGCTACAAAAATCTTACTCAATCGATAAGTTCTTTTGCTAATGAATATAAAACCGGCGATACCATCCTACTAAAACCTGAAGTTTTCACGCTATCTGAAATCGTACTTTCCGATAGAAAATGGACCCACAAAACACTTGGCAATAAAACGAAATCAAAATCAATATCAGCAGGCTTCACAAATAACGAATTAGGAAATGAAATCGGTGTTATTATTTCAATAAAAGAATCTCCAACCGTTTTAGAACGTCTTAACTTTCATATCAATGAAAATCAATACGATCCACTTATTTTCAGGGTGAATATCTATTCTCTAAAAAACGGATTCCCGGATAAATCGCTGGTATATGAAAATATCATCGTTAGTACATCAAAGAGATCCGGGCATATGAAAATTGACCTGACTAAATACAATATTTGGGTAGAAGGTGATTTTTACATCGGTCTGGAATGGATCCAAGACTTAGGTAATAAGAGTTTATTATTTTCTGCAGACTTGTTTAACGAACCTGTGATAAGTCGTCAAACCAGCCAGGGTGATTGGAATCATGTAAAAGGTCTTGGTTTAGGCTTCAATGTAGATGTAAAACATTAATTGAATCCGTATTCCTGTGAAATTAAAATATTACATTGACTAGGAATAAACATTTTAATCCATGAATTTGTTTTCAACAGAAGCAACACCTCTACTCATAGGGCTTATTACTTATCTCCTCTATTTTATCTTCTTGAAGAGTACCCGTGTGAAAACAAAAGTCACAAAACTTTTTACATCGGCTAAATCCTCTTTCTATTGGATTCAACTAACACGTGTGATCGCTTTTATATGTATGGCTATTCTCCCTGTTACTTACATACATTTTATGGAGATCGAATTCTGGTCTGTCATTTATAAATGGACGCTTACTGACACCAAATACACCCTTATTTTAGCTTTAATCCTGGTTCCTTTGGGGGCTTTTAATGCAAAAGGGAAAGAGCATCTTGCTATGTATCCACAAGTGAGAATGACTAAATGGAATGCTTTTGAATACCTAAGCAACATAGCAAGTTGGGGGCTTTATTTACTTGGCTATGAATTCCTTTTTAGAGGAGTCCTTTTTCTGGGTCTGATCCCTTTTACAGGACTTTATCCTGCCATAGCAATAAATACTGTATTGTACGCATTAGCTCACCTCTACAAAGGCAAAAAAGAAACGTTGGGCTCTATTCCTCTTGGAATTACACTATGTCTTATAACGGCAGAAACAAATACAATCTGGACCGCATTTGCTGTGCATTGGATTATAGCAGGCAATAATTTTGTCTGGTCGCATTACTACCATAAAAAAGCCAACAACCCGGCTTCAAAAAATTGAAAAAAACTCACACGGATGTATGTGAGTTTTAGCAAATCTAAACGATTAAATTTCAAGCTTTTTTCAAGGAAAATGATTAAAAATTGACTAAAAAATCAATTTTTAGACAAAAAACAGTAAAAATGATCATTTTTATAGAAATGTTAATTTTTTGTTATTTATAAAATTCAACTAATAACTGGCATAATAATGGCGTTATGATTTCATGAAAGTTTTTTTCATAATCCCTGGGGGGGGATAAATAAAAAAGCTCCCGCAAATGCGGGAGCTTTTTTTATGAATAAGGTGTAACAGGCTTCGCCAGTGATTCCGGGGAGTGAGCCTTCACAGAGAAAGCCTTACTCACTTCGTTCGTAAGCTTTTTCATTTTACATTCTCGCTCCCATAAATGGGGCTCGATGTAAACTCATGATCCTGAGGAGATTCAATAAAAAAGCTACTCAATTGAGTAGCTTTTTTTGTGGAAATATTCGGGATTACAGGCTTCGCCTGTGATCCCGGGTGGGGAGCCTTCACAGAGAAAGCCTTACTCACTTCGTTCGTAAGCTTTTTCATTTTACATTCTCGCTCCCATAAATGGGGCTCGATGTAAAATAAAAAAGCCTTTCCGAAAATTCGGAAAGGCTTTTCTGTGGGCAATGAGGGATTCGAACCCCCGACCCCCTCGGTGTAAACGAGGTGCTCTGAACCAACTGAGCTAATTGCCCTAATCTTCTTAAAGAACTGTACTGACTTATCTCATTCAGCGAGTGCAAATATAAAAATCATTTTCGTTCTTGCCCAAACAAATGGAGTAATAATTTCAATGAAAATTAAAGAATTTCGGCAACGACAAAAGTACTTCCACCAACAAAAATCAAATCATTCTCATTAGCAAACTTTTGGGCTTCAGCGAGAGCATCTACAGGCTTCTGAACTTTTATTCCACCTAATGAATATTGAGCAGCTTTATCGAATAATTTATCCACCGAAAGCGCTCTGGGAATATCTGCCTGACAAAACACATAGTTCGCATCAATCGGTAAAAGCTCTAAAATACCATCCACATCCTTATCACCAACTAAGCCCAATACGATCCATAAATTATCATAAGATTCATTATTCAGTTGTTTAACAATAGATTTAACTGCATGAATATTATGTCCTGTATCGCAAATGACTCTGGGAGTATCTGAAATTTGCTCCCAACGCCCTCTCAATTTCGTATTCACAATTACATTTTGCAAACCATCATTCAAAGATTTATCTGTCACATCCCAACCAAAAAGCCGCAATTGCTTTACAACTTCACAAACCGTAGCAATATTTTCCTGCTGGCAATCTGCGGCTAAAGAAGATTTGTAAACCTTATTACTTGTTGACTGTGAAAATTTAGATTGCCTTTGATGGGCTATTTTCGCTACAATCGACACCACTTCATCGCTCGTCAAACCCAATACAACAGGAATACCTTCTTTAATAATACCCGCTTTTTCTTTGGCAATAAGCGCTATGGTGTCTCCTAATAAATTCTGATGATCTAAAGCCACATTGGTAATAACCGAAAGCTCAGGCTTAATAATATTCGTTGCATCTAAACGACCTCCTAAGCCTGTTTCGACAATGGCAATATCTACTTTTTGATCTGAAAAATACGCAAAAGCAAGTGCCGTAGTCATTTCAAAAAATGAAAGACCTATTTCAGTAAAATCTTTCTTATAAGCTTTTACAAAATCAACAACTTCCGTTTCTGAAATCATCACACCATTTACCTTAACACGCTCTCTAAAATCTTTTAAATGTGGAGAAGTATACAATCCTACTTTATATCCTTGTTCTTGCAATACAGAGGCTATTAAATGACTTGTAGAGCCTTTTCCATTCGTACCGGCAACATGAATGGATCTAAAATTATTTTGAGGATGATTTAATAAAGAACACATCGCATTAATGTTAGCCAAATCTTCTTTGTAAGCAGACTGCCCAACGCTTTGAAAGGATGCCAATTGCTGAAACAACCAATCTAAAGTTTGCTGATAATTCATTATTGCTTTCTGAAATTGTATATAATGTATCCAATCTGAACCGGCTCGGCATTCGCATCTGCCAGCCATGTGGTTTTTAATGCAGCAGC
>Ga0207964_1000249_pt1 | contig 16582 bp, 18 predicted proteins | sample Knorr_S23_td_250_FD_185608 | JGI IMG/M metagenome (GOLD analysis project Ga0207964, IMG submission 185608) | Marine microbial communities from Southern Atlantic Ocean transect - Knorr_S23_td_250_ad_251m_LV_A (SPAdes) (version 2) | ecosystem: Environmental > Aquatic > Marine > Oceanic | place...
CGTCAAACAAAACATTGAGCTCGATGACTGGCTCAACGAAATTCTAGTGAGCATTGATCTCAACAACCTTCTTGAAAAAGAGGCGCACCAAGTGCTCGCTGAAATCTTTAACAATACCAATGAGCAGCTTGCTGACCCAACATTAAACTTTTGGCCAATTATTGCCGACGATATTTCTCCACTCAGAGAGCAGGCAAATACCCTCATCGAATGGTGTCAAGGATTCTTAGTCGGACTTGGACTTAGCTCAGTGGAAACCTCTGACGAAGAGGTTACTGAAATGATTAAGGACATTAGTGAGATTTCACAGCTCGATGCAGACCTCATGGACACCGAAGATAACGCTCAGGACTTTTATGAAATCGTTGAGTTTGTAAGAATAGGTGTTCTCTTTATTCAGGAAACCTTGCAGCCTTCAAAACAGGACTTTATAAGCCCCACTCAACTCCACTAATTTTATTAGTTGGCCCAAATAACTTCAAAACCCTTATAATTAATTGTAGCTGAACTTGCCTTATGGAGTGAAAGCGATAGAGAGAAAACTTTTTAATAATAAAAGGAGTAAGAAAATGACATTGACACATTTATTAAAAGCTCAAGCTATATTTGCTTGGATATGGGTTGTGATGTTTTGGTTGGCACCAGGTATCGCTGCCCAAGGACCTGGCTGGGAAGTAACTCCAAATGCAGTTGCTTTTGGTCAGGTAGCATCTGTACCTATATTGACTATTGGTATTATTGCATGGATGGGGGCAACTTTGGTTGGAGACAATCTTAAGAAGCTTGGGATGCTACTAGGTGTTTACACAAATGCTCTGTTTATTCTTGTACAGTTATTTCATGTATCAACTGGTGCAGCAAAGTTTGACCCTCTTGGAATGATTCCAACAATAATTTTTATTGCTTTATTCTATTGGAAGTGTCAAGCTTCTGACTAAAAAATTAGCAAAAAGCCGAATTAAACATTAGTCTAATTCGGCTTTTAAAAATGGTGGCCACACCTAGAATTGAACTAGGGACACAGGGATTTTCAGTCCCTTGCTCTACCAACTGAGCTATATGGCCAAATCGCGTAATTATACACAAGGCAAATTATAATAGAGCTTGAATTCAAGCTCTGAAAGTCTTGACTGATTTATAAGTTATCTAAATACTTTTCAGCATCTAATGCTGCCATACATCCAGACCCAGCAGAAGTAACAGCCTGCCTATAAACATGGTCTGCAACATCCCCCGCAGCAAAGACTCCCTCAACACTTGTTTGAGTTGCATTGCCCTCTAATCCAGCTTGAACTTTGATATAGCCATTATTAATTTCCATCTGCCCTTCAAAAACGCCAGTATTTGGAGTGTGTCCGATTGCTATAAAAACCCCATGAACATCGATCTGTTTTGTACTGCCATCGTTGCCCCTTAAACGAAGTCCATTGACCCCCATATCATCGCCCAAAACCTCTTCTAAATTATGATCCCATTCTATTGTTACGTTGCCATTTTTGGCTTTTTCCAAAAGCTGATCAGACAAAATTTTCTCAGACCTAAACTTATCCCTTCGATGAACTACAGTAACGTGGTCGGCAATATTGGACAGGTATAGAGCCTCCTCTACAGCAGTATTTCCGCCACCAATAACGGCCACTTTTTGCCCTCTATAGAAAAAACCGTCGCAGGTTGCGCAGGCTGAGACACCTTTGCCTTTATAGGCCTCTTCAGAGTCAAGTCCCAGATATTTAGCGGTTGCTCCAGTTGAGATTATGACTGCATCAGCGGTATAAGTTGTTTCTCCACCTTTCAGTGTGAATGGACGTTTTGAAAAATCAACGCTCGTAATGTGGTCATTGATTATTTCTGTATTAAATCGCAAGGCGTGGTCTTTCATGCGCTCCATCAAGTCTGGACCTTGAAGTCCGTCGTGGTCGCCTGGCCAGTTATCTACATCGGTTGTTGTCATCAGTTGACCGCCTTGTTCTAGGCCGCTAACCATAACTGGATTTAAATTGGCTCTGGCCGCATAAACCGCAGCAGAGTAGCCGGCAGGGCCTGAACCAACAATCAAAACTCGGCAATGTTTGATATCACTCATAATGAAATACTTTATACTAATTAATCAAATGAGTATTATAAGCTGTCTTGAAAAAAAATAATAAACGAACCACTCAAAATACCCCTGTAAATAATCCGCGCTCTAAACTTGTCAGCGAGTCGATTTTTATTTTGCTCTTGACAATTGGCGCTGTTTTCTTTGTCTCACTTATCACAGGCTCAGCCTCTGAAGACCCGTGGACAGGAGGAGCGGAACTCGCCAAACCAGTTACGAATAGTGCGGGAATATTTGGCGCCTATGTTAGAGACATCAGCTTTGGCATACTTGGCTATGTCTCGTATGTTGTTCCAATATCGATGATTTGGCTAGGCTACAACTTTCATCGAGACGCAAATAAAGAGCGACAAAGTCCCATTACTTTTCTGATTCGATTCATATCTTATCTTGTAATGTTATTTTTTATTGCATCCCTGGCGCATCAATACGCACCTGAAATAAAATTAATGGACGACCTAAAAGAAACATTCTTGGCCGGAGGAATGATTGGAAAATCGATGCATGAACTGCTTTTTTATGAGTTTTTTGGGAGCTCATCAACTCTGATTTATATCGGAGTAATTTTTGTTAGTTTTAGTGTCGCAACGAGCGCCTCATGGAAAAGCATTGGCAGCACTTTTTTCAAAAGACGCTCAGAAGAAGAAAAAGCTTCTGTAACCATTAAAAAAGAAAAACTCAAGCCAGAAATTATTAACTCTAAAGTTCCCGTAAACCAAGAGAGTGTGGCCACAGAAAGCTCAAAAATGGACAAGGCTGAAAAGCAAAAAAAAGCGGACAAGCCTAAGAAGCTAAAAAAAGCTGATAAGCCTCAAAAAGAGCAAAGCAGCAACCTCTTTAAATCAGGCTCTTCTGGAGGACTTCCAGATCTATCACTATTAGATGATGTTGATAATTCGGGACTTGGCTATACAGAAGAGTTCCTAGTAGAAATGGGTCAGCAGGTTGAAATCAAACTCAAGGATTTTGGCTTTGATGTCACAATTACTGCCGTAACTCCCGGCCCGGTTGTCACTCAATTTGAAATTTCTCTTGCGCCTGGAATTAAGGTAAGCCAAATAATGAACCTTAATAAAGATCTCGCGAGAGCGCTTCTTGTTGAGAGTGTGCGAATTGTAGATGTCATTCCTGGAAAGCCTGTCATTGGCCTTGAGATACCAAACAATACCCGTGAGATGATTGGGCTCAAGGAAGTACTCTCAAGCGAAGCCTTCACAAAGTCAAAATCAACTCTCTCTATGGGTCTTGGTAAGGATATTAATGGACACCCTGTTGTGGTTGACCTAGCTAAAATGCCTCATCTCCTAGTTGCAGGCGCAACAGGAATGGGTAAGTCCGTAGGCCTCAATGCTATTATTTTGAGTATTCTATATAAAGCGTCTCCAGAGCAAGTTAGGCTAATCATGATTGACCCAAAAATTGTTGAGCTTGCCTCATATGCAGACATACCTCATCTTTTAACACCTGTTGTAACAAATATGAATGAGGCTGCAAGCGCTCTATGGTGGTCTGTCAACGAAATGGAGAGGCGCTATAGTCTTTTGGCGAAGTTTGGAGTGAGAAATATCGAATCTTTCAACGAAAAACAACGCCGCGCTAAAAAAGCTGGTAAGCCTCTTTTAGATCCATCTTTTAATCCAGAAACGGCTAAAGAAGGAGAGAAGCACCCAGAGCTCGAAGCTCTTCCGCTCATCGTTATCGTGATAGATGAATACGCAGATATGCTTGGGGCTCTAGCGCAAGAAGATAGGGCCAAATCAAAGCGTGTTGAGGGGCTTATAGTGCGTATTGCTCAAAAAGCGCGTGCTGCTGGGGTGCACCTTATAGTTGCAACGCAAAGACCAAGCGTTGACGTTATAACAGGGCTTATCAAGTCTAATATACCAACGCGGGTTTCATTTAAAGTTTCATCAAAAACCGATTCTAGAACGATTCTAGATCAGTCTGGAGCAGAACAGCTTCTAGGCATGGGAGATATGCTATATATGGCTCCAGGAATTTCTCATCTTACAAGGGTTCATGGAGCCTTCGTCGAAGATAGAGAAATTCTAAGAGTGGTCAAACACCTTAAAAAGAACTCAAGTCCCAACTACCTAGACGGCATACTCAATCCAAAATCAGAGCCAACTGGAGACATGGGTTCAGGTTATAACAGCGAAGAGCTTGATCCTCTTTTTGATGAGGCTGTGCAGATAGTAACCTCTACTAGAAGAGCATCAATATCAAGCCTGCAAAGAAGAATGCGGATCGGCTATAACCGTGCAGCAAGAATTATTGAAGATATGGAGGCAAGCGGGATTGTTAGCTCCATGAATAGCGCAGGTAATCGAGATGTTTTAGCGCCCGAACCAATTGAGCCAGACGAACCCTAATGAAAAAGTGCATTACTTCATTTCTATTACTGCTTTTATTAACACACGCCTACGCTCATAAACCTGTTCTCAATAAAAACTCTGCATATCCTCCAGATGCACCCTATGAGATAGAAGATCCTGAAATTTCAAAAGCAATCTACTCAACCCTTTCAGGCAATCCACATTATTATCGAATACAGTCCGAGGTTAACTTTGACTTCTATGCAGGAATTCTAGCAGCCAAAATTGGCAAGTGTGCTTTAGAAAGTAAGTTCTCATTTGAGGTCTTAGATTCAGAGTTCCACAGAATTGATTTGGCAGACGGTGAAAACTTTGAATGGACTCCCTGGTATGAGGAGTATGGAAAACAATGGTATTGGAATGGCCCAGAAATAGGCAAAAACTTTCTCTCCGATCGCATATATAAAGCAGGAACCTATTATATAAAGGTTTTTAATGAGACAAATACTGGTCAATATATTATGGCTGTTGGCGATATTGAAAAGTTTTCGTTTACTGATATAGTTGGATTACTTTTTTCGATGGGTGATATCGAAAACGAGTTTTGGGATCCAAGCCTATGCGCTTCAAGCTAATATAAGCGTATATAATTTAGCCCATGTTAAACAAGGTCTGGTCTTTTGCGGTCATTATCGCTGCAATCGCCACCGCGAGTATCCTCCTACTCCAACCTCAACTTGATTGAATAGTTTTGTTGCCTGATCAAGGTGCGGCTTGGTATTTTTGGAAAAGTGGGGAGAAACGCCTTGTGCTTTTGTTCAAATCAAGGAGTCATCAGAAGCCAGTGGAGATGAATTAAGCCAATGGTGCAGAGACAATATGGCCTCCTTCAAAACCCCTCGTAAACTTATTTTTGACAATATTCCAAAAACATCGACAGGAAAAGTACAAAAATTTATACTTCGAGAACTCGCAATAAAAAAGCGGTCTTAATAAAGACCGCTTAATACCATAAAAATGGTGCCGACACACGGACTCGAACCGCGGACCTACTGATTACAAATCAGTTGCACTACCAACTGTGCTATGTCGGCTTAGAGCGAAATTATACAGTAAAGGATTTTTTTTCAGCATTATTTTATATGCCTAAAAATAGCTTTATTTGTTACGCTGCTTTAGGGCAATTCGAACCCCTATGATTCCAAGCACTAGCGCCATTAAAAACCACTGAATGGCATAGCCAATATGCTTTTCTATGGTGCCAGTATATGGCTCCCATTTTCTTATGAATCCATTGGCTGAAGACGAGTCAAGCAGCCCAATGACATCAACGAAACTAATGTTTGAAATTTCTTCAATTACATCAAAGTCTATTGCTTGTATTAATACTGGAAACTGATTGCCTATATTGTTAGTCTTTAACTCCATTCTTTTAACAGGCTTTGAAACTTGAATCTTAATTTCTCTAAGGTTTGAGTCAACAGTTATATCAGCCAGCTTGTCTCTTCTACCTTTCCAGGGAATAAAGCCCCGATTAACCATAACAGCATTTGTTTGACCATTTAAAACAAAAGGGGTTAGTACATAATATCCAGAAACTTGGTCGACGATCTGGTTGTCGTATATAAACTGCTTATCTTTGATATAACTGCCCTGAAGACGGACCTCATAATACTCTTTATTCAAGAGTTCGTTCTCATTTACTATGAGCTCAACGACTCCTGTATTCGCCTTTTCAATTGAAGACTCTATATTGCGTTTTTGATCCGCACGATCGAGCTGCCAAAACCCTAGCGAGACCAAAAAAGCAATCATCGCCACTATAAGAAATGAAGGAGCTAAAAACCTAAAACTCATTACTGAGTTGGCAGAAGGTTAAAACTGTTTGGCTCAATCCAGCCAACGAAGCCTGCAAACAACAGGAATACAAAAAGAAGCACGGAAAGAATGATTCTCATTCTTAGTGCTTTAAACATTCTGTCTGAACCTGCCTTGCCACCCCTTAGAAGGCCAATAACAGCAGAACCTAAAAAAACAAATATTAATCCCAAAATCGCAATTACAAATAAACTCATAATTTTCCTTAAGTGATTGAAAAAAAAGGCCCCTTGAAAGGGGCCTTTTTCATAACCTCTATTTCAATATTATATCCAGTATACAAAAATAAATAGTCCCAGCCAAACCACGTCCACGAAGTGCCAATACCAGGCAACGCCTTCAAATGCAAAATGGTTTTCTAGATTGAAGTGGCCTTTCTGAATACGATAAAGAATCACTGTAAGCATGATTACGCCAATCGTTACATGAAAGCCGTGGAACCCAGTCAGCATGTAGAATGTTGACCCATAAATACCTGATGTTAGTTTAAGTCCGTCATGGTATGCGTGTCCGTACTCAGTAATCTGAAACCCTAAGAATACAACTCCTAAAGCAATTGTTGCAAGCATCCATGCCATTAGTGCGTTTCTATGTCCGGCCCTTAGCGCATGGTGTGCGTATGTAAGAGTCACGCCTGACGTCAAGAGAAGCGCTGTATTGATTGCTGGAAGCCCCCATGTGTCAACTAGTATAAAGTTAGTAGAGAACGTTGTTCCATTTTGTCCAACCTCTCCAGGCGTAGAAATTAGAGGCCAAGTGGCCTTAAAGCCCTCCCAAAGTTCAGGCGTGAACATGTTATTGTCTGCGCCACCGAGCCAGGGAACACTCAAGACTCTGGCATATAATAATGCTCCAAAGAAGGCAGCAAAAAACATGACTTCTGAAAAGATAAACCAGCTCATGCCCCATCTAAAAGACCTATCTACCTGAGAGTTGTACATACCACCAACACTCTCAGCTACAACTGTTCCAAGCCACCCAAACATCATAAATGCAATAATTGCAAACCCTAAAACCATCACTGGCCATCCCCAGCTCACGTCATGCATTTGGTTTGCAAAACCAATAAATAGCGTTGAAATACCAATTGATCCTATTATTGGCCAGTATGTTCCATGTGGGACATAATACTTTTCGTTGCTCATTTCTACTCCCTTTTTTTAACTATCTAACTTATAAAAATTATATGACAGACTTACGTCTTTAATCCATTCTTCCATTTCAGGCTCAACCACAAACCGAAGCGACATTTCTACTTCCTCTCCAGGCTGAAACTCTTGCTTCACAAAACAAAAGCACTCTAATTTTTTAAAGTGAAGAGCCGCGTCTGTTGGCGCTACACTTGGTATTGCTTGACCAAAAATTACCTCATCAGTCGTGTTTTTGGCAATATAGCTAGTGTTATAAAACTTTCCAGGCACAACTTCCATTGAGCTCTTTTTAGGCGAGAACTGCACTGGAAACCCAGGGCTCGTAGACGCAAAAAAACTAACACTAACCAAACGCTCTTCATCCACCTGGTACTGCTGTTCTGTTTCCACAGTGCCTGTCTTACCATTAAAACCTGTCAAGTCACACAACACATCATATATTGGCACCATGGCGTAGGCAAAAAAGAACATTAAAACGGGAACAGATACAAGCTTTATCCAAAACCCTTTAGTAATTTTTTTTCTTTCCATCTCAGCCATTAAGTAATATAGTGGCTACATAAACTCCTATTGCTATGACTCCAACTATCAAGGCTGTTTTTGCGACGCCTTTGTTATTTTTTCTATCTCCCATTAGCTATGCTGTGACTCTGCCAAAATTTCAGCTCTTGTTGGCGGCTCATCAAATGTGTGATAAGCAACTGGTGAAGCCAAAGTCCACTCAAGCCCCTTTGCACTACCCCATGGTCTTGACTCTGCTGGCTCCCCATTACGAATACAGTCGACAATAATATAAGTAAACAAAATGAATGAAAGGCCGAATGCAAAAGAACCAATTGAAGAAATAAAGTTAAAGTCTGCAAACTGCAATGCATAATCAGGAATTCGACGCGGCATGCCCGCCAACCCTACAAAATGCTGCGGGAAAAACGTTACATTAACAGAAATCATAGCAATCCAAAAATGGATTTTTGCTAGTCTCTCGTTGTACATTTTTCCAGTCCACTTAGGCAGCCAATAGAAAACGGCTGCAATGATTCCCCACAACGCCCCTGTTACCAGAACGTAGTGGAAATGTGCAACAACAAAATAAGTATCGTGGTACTGAATATCAGCAGGAGCTATTCCAAGCATGAGCCCAGAGAAACCTCCGATTGTAAACAAGAATACAAAAGACAGTGCCCACAACATTGGCGTTTCAAATGTCATTGACCCTTTCCACATCGTTGCAACCCAGTTAAATACTTTTACACCTGTAGGGACCGCAATCAACATTGTTGCATACATAAAGTAAAGCTCTCCTGCCACTGGCATACCAGTCAGGAACATGTGATGCGCCCATACGATATATGACAAGAACGCAATTGATGCAGTTGCGTAGACCATTGAAGTATAGCCAAACAAGGGCTTTCTAGCAAAGGTCGGAATAATGTGAGAGATAATACCAAAGGCTGGCAAAATCATAATGTATACCTCTGGGTGTCCGAAAAACCAAAAAATATGTTGAAACATGACCGGATCTCCACCGCCAGTTGCATCAAAGAATGCTGTTCCAAAGTTTCGGTCTGTTAGCATCATGGTTACGGCTCCAGCCAAAACTGGCATAGCTCCAATCAGCAAGAAAGAGGTGATTAACCAAGTCCAAACAAAAAGCGGCATATCCATAAGTCTCATTTCAGGCGCCTTCATATTAAGAACTGTTGCAATAATATTGATTGCTCCCATGATTGAAGAGAAGCCAAGCAAGTGGACTGCAAAAATAAAAAAGTCTGTTGAGTCTGGTGCAAAAGTTGTTGAGAGCGGGGCATAAAAAGTCCAGCCAAAGGCAGGGGCCCCACCTTCCATAAAAAATGTACTTAACAGAATTGTTCCAGCAAAAGGAAGTATCCAAAAACTCCAATTGTTCATCCTTGGCAGTGCCATATCAGGCGCTCCGACCATCATTGGAATAAGCCAGTTTGCCAGACCAACGAATGCAGGCATGATAGCTCCAAAAACCATGATTAGACCATGCATTGTAGTTAGCTGATTGAACACTTGCGGCTCAAACAATTGTAAGCCGGGCTGTAATAGCTCTGAACGAATACCCATTGCAAAAGCGCCGCCTATTAAAAGCATTGCAAAAGAAAACCACAAATAAAGCGTTCCAATGTCTTTATGGTTGGTTGTCTTAACCCATCTTAGGAGTCCTTTTTCAGGGCCATGATGGTGGTCGTCGTGTGCTGCTGCCACTGTAGTTGAGCTCATGTGTTTCTCCTTAAATTAACGTGCAGATGTAACATCTGATGGTTGAACAACTGATCCATTGTTACCAAAAGATCTTCTTTCATAGGTGATAACCGATGCAATATCCGTATCACTGAGCATCTTAAATGCTGGCATGCCCCCTAAACCATTTAAAACCATGCCTATCTGATATTCAGCAGGGCCGTTCGTTACTTCTGACCCTATCATTGCAGGGAAAACCCCTGGAATGCCTGAGCCGTCTTTTTGATGACAGCCAGAACAGTTGGCATTATAAACTTCCTCGCCTCTAGCGACTAGATCTTCCTCAGTCCACTCTTTCGTTGCGCTTGCCAATTCTGCAACTTTTTCTGCTTGTTTGCTTTCAACCCATGCCGCATAATCTTCTTTAGAAACAACGTCTACAACTATCGGCATAAAGCCATGGTCTTTTCCACAAAGCTCAGCACATTGGCCTCTGTAAGTTCCAATTTCATTAGGTCTTGCCCATGCATCATTAATGAAGCCAGGGTTGGCATCTTGTTTGACGCCAAAAGCTGGAACCCACCAATTATGAATAACATCATTTGACGTAATTAAAAATCTAATTGTTGTATCTACAGGCAGAACAACTCTGTTGTCGACGGCCAAAAGGTATGTGTCGTCTTTATCAACAGCTTCACGCTCTTCAGGCGACGCATTGATCACGTCTCTTGATGATTGCGCCAGATTTGAAACAAAGCTAATACCTTCTTCAGGATAGTCGTATTGCCACTTCCACTGTATGCCTGTAACTTTAATAGTCATGTCGGCCTTGTCCAGCACTTCAATGTCAATAAGGGTTTTAGATGCAGGAATTGCCATTGCAATTAGGATTAAGATTGGAATTCCTGTCCAAATAAATTCAACTGTTGTGCTCTCATGAAAATTCGCAGCTTGAGCACCTTTTGACTTTCTATGTGCAATGATTGAATAAAACATTGCTCCAAAAACCACAACACCAATGGCGACACAAACCCAAAATGCCATCATGTGAAGCCAATATATGTCCTGGCTAATATCTGTGATGCCCTTGGTCATATTGAGTCCATACTCTGCGAATGCAGACTTAGAGCCAATCAGTGCGGCAATGGCGCCAGTAAAAGTCAACAATAATTTCATAGATTCTCCGAATTAAATCTTAATCGTTTTGTATAACAACCATAATATATTTATGGTTATTATATGTGTTCGTAATTTTCCTATATATAGTTGCCCTTAAGTTAATTACAAGTGCAATTAAAAAAAGCAACCAAATGATACCTGTTTCTGCCCGTTTTACCAAGTATTTATTGCTATTTATTCTCAATATTGGTTGAAGTTTTTTCACCATCAGTGTTGTTAGTAAAAAATAGAGCACAAGGTATTGAAAAATTCGTTTTAACACCTAAATATTCTTGTGCAATTTTTTGAAGTTTTTTTAATTTCTTTATCTGGCTGCCCTTTAGTTCTTTAAAATAGTGCGCCTTAATAAATAGGACTTTTATGTATTCAAAAGCATTGAACCTCTCTTTTATATTGGCCCTTATAGTCGTGATTTTAGGGGCATACACACGCCTTGCAGATGCAGGACTAGGCTGTCCAGACTGGCCTGGATGCTATGGCCAGCTCCTAGTGCCTGATGTCGTTTCCGCAGAATACGATAGGCCTCTTGATATTGCCAAGGCCTGGAAAGAAATGATTCATAGGTATGCCGCCTCTACCCTTGGTTTGTCTATTATTGTAATATTTTTATTGGCAATCTTCCGAAGGCCAGAAACACTTCGTTCTATAAAACTTCCAACTGCTCTTTTGTTGTTAGTTGGCTTCCAGGGCGCCCTAGGGATGTGGACAGTAACAGAATTAGTCCACCCAGGGATAGTCACCATGCACTTACTTGGTGGCTTTTCAACAACAACGCTTCTTTTTTGGCTGCTTCTTAATGAGCGAAAACCTCTTAGCCTTGATCAACCAATCCTAAGCAAGCACAAAATAATGCTTGCCATTGTGACTGTACTTCTAGTTTTTCAAATTTTTCTTGGAGGGTGGACTAGCACTAATTATGCTGCACTATCGTGCGGTGATTATTTTCCTACGTGTTTAGGGGAGATGTGGCCTGATGATATGGATTTTAAGAATGCATACTATTGGGGCCCTCTTGGAGTAGATTATGAGTTTGGTGTACTTGAGAACCAAACAAGGACCGCTATTCAGATGGTACATCGAATAGGCGCACTGGTTGTGACAGCAGCAATTATTGCTTTTTCATTGACTCTAAGAAACTATAAGGCGTTAAGAAAGAGTGTGCTTGTTGTTCTTTCTCTCCTTACAATTCAGGTCGCACTGGGGATTATTAATGTAGTTATGTCTCTTCCAATGTTTGCTGCCACCATGCATAACGGAATGGGTCTTGCGCTGCTCTTAAGCCTTGTGAACCTTGCCCATAAAATGTTCACAAAAGAGAATGCTCTTTAAAAATACTTTTCACATTTTTTGATTTTATTATGACAAAAACAACTCAAATTTATTTGCTTATTCTCGTTGCCATTATCGGCTCTGCTGCTTTTTTCTTCTTCGGAAGCAAGCCTAGCATGGAAGAATTAAAAAAGTCTGTTGCTCCTGCTGCGTCACTATATCCTGAAGCAAAGTCCGTTTCAGATCAACTGAACTTTATCAATGATGCATCAATAGAAACTCACTTGTTAGAAGTGACAGCGGGCAAATGGGCGCTTCTCTATTTTGGCTACACATCGTGTCCCGATGTTTGCCCGATAGATCTTTCCAAAATAAATCAAGCTAATCAGCTAATGGAAAATAGTAATAAGCTTCAAGTTGTATTTGTCTCTGTTGACCCTGCTAGAGACCTTGGCAACTTGGACAATTTTGCACAAGCATTTAATCCGTCATTTAAGGGCCTAACTGCGCAACAAGACGAGCTGATATCTATCAGCAAAACACTTGGTGTTTATCACGAAGTGGCTCAGTCTCAACAGGCAGCAGAGGAAGATCATGGCGAACATGGCGAACATTCTCATGGTGATCGTTCAGCAGAACATGGTAGTGATTTTGCTGTTCATAAAATGATCAACAAAGCAACAGGCGATATACAAAACGTGGAAACGCACGAAAACCACTTGGAGCTTATGGAATTAGGCTACGTTCATTATGAGCATGACTCGCACAATATGGTATCAGATGAAAATCCAAGCTCCACTAAGGTTGCGCACTATAATATTGATCACACTAGCAGCTATTTACTATTTAATCCAGCGCTTGAGCTGGTTGCACTCTTAACGAATCCTCATGAACCGGCACCAATGGCGGAAGCTCTTGACAAGATCATAGAAGCCTTAGGGAAGAACTAGCTTTGCTATAAAAATTAAAGAGCCAATAAAAAGCACTGTCATCACAAGGCCCACGATGATGTATGGCCATGGACCTGTTTTTTCTATGGTCTCAAAGTCTTGAGCTAGGTTATTTTTTTTTCCAACTCCGATTATGGCAGAAGTGGCTGCCTTAAAAACCTGCATCAAAGACTTCATTTCTAGGTAGCAACGCCAAAGTTCATTAGTAAGTAATGGTCTATTAATAGTCCAATGAACAAAACCATCAAATAATTGATTGAGTATTTAAAAGTCTTAAATGCAATTTTAGGGTTTTCTGGCTCAAGAAAAATCTTAATTGCATACCCCAAAAAAAGGACTCCAAGGGATGCCGCACAAATTAAATAAATCAAGCCGCTCATTCCAGTTAGATAAGGCAGCAAAGTAACAAGAAACAGAAGAACCGTATACAAAAGAATCTGAAACCTGGTAAATTCTAAGCCGTGAGTAACTGGCAGCATTGGAATCTCTGCCTTTTTATATTCTTCGCTACGATGAATGGCTAAGGCCCAAAAATGCGGGGGAGTCCAAATAAAAACAATCAAAAAAAGGAGTAGTGCATACTCAATGCCATTCGAGCCAGCAACTGATGTCCAGCCTAAAACTGGAGGTGCTGCACCAGCAGCGCCGCCAATTACAATATTTTGTGGCGTAGCTCTCTTCAGGTACATGGTATAGAAAACCGCATAGCCTATTAAGGAAATAAGCGTTAGCACTGCAGTTAAAAGGTTAACAAACACCACTAAAAGTGTGATTCCAACGACGCCTAAAAACGCCCCCCAAGTCAGTGCCTGAGCTCTGGTAACTTTGCCTTGCGGCAGAGGACGACGATCAGTTCTTGACATTTGAATGTCAATTTTTTCATCCACAACATGATTAAAAACCGCAGCAGACATTGCCGCTAATGAAATTCCAACAGAGGCAACAAAAACAATAAATAAATTAGGCAAATAGGGTACTGCCAAAAGCATTCCAACTATAGCTGTTAGCAATATTAGTGAAACGACCTTAAGCTTACATAGGCCCAAAAGATCTTTTAATGATGGATAGTCACTCATTATCCTATCCTAGAATATTTTAGAAGGCGCTTAAGGTCCTTCAAAACAAACTTGATATTAATGTCTGTTGGATTGTAATAAAGCATAAAGTTTCCAATAGGGTCAATAAGAAAAATCGAGTTTTTTGGAAAGCTTGAAAGCTGTCTAGTTAGTTCTTCATTATTAATGCTTGCAAGAATTAGGGCTTCATCCACTTGTGATGGCTTTGAGCCATCTTTAGTAATAAGTATTCTTTGAATTCTGCGCATGTCCATATTAATAAGTGTACGGATAGTCTTCACATCTTCAACCGCCTTATCACATACTGAATCACAACTATCTGTAACGTAGGCAAAAGTCCAAATTCCGCCTAGTGAAGCCTCGCCCATAAGCTCGATATCTGACTTCTCGGTCACTATTACTGGACTAATTAGTTCACCATAATTAACTGTGTTTTGACTAAAGTAGCTTGGATTCAAATAAAAAAACAAAGTGCCAAGACCAATTGGAAGAAGAAATATTGATAAAAGAGCCCAAAATTCTTTTTTAAAAGTCATGCGTTTTCTAGAATTAAAAGTGCGTAATGATACGCTTAAGATATTAAAAACTCAAATTTCTAAAGCCTGACCTCTATGCCATTCTGTTGCATAGATTTTTTAGCTTCTTCAACTGTGTATTCTGCAAAATGAAAAATGCTTGCGGCTAAAACAGCATCAGCGCCCCCATCAATAACTCCCTCTACTAGGTGTTCTAAATTTCCAACCCCGCCTGAAGCTATAACTGGAACATCCACAGCATCTGAAATAGCCCTTGTTAGCTCAAGATCAAAACCAACTTTTGTTCCATCTCTGTCCATCGAGGTGAGTAGGACTTCGCCAGCACCGAACTCTCCCTGAGTCATTTTAATTGCCCAATCAACAGCGTCTATGCCTGTTGGTTTTCGGCCGCCATGAGTATAAATTTCCCATCGCGAGGGGTTAACTGAAACTTTTTTTGCATCAATTGCGATGACAATACACTGCGAACCAAATATACTACATAGCTCATTAATTAGGCCCGGATCAAAAATGGCTGCGGAATTGACAGCAACTTTGTCCGCTCCAGCTTTTAGCATTGACCGGACATCTTGAGCTTTTCGTATCCCGCCTCCAACAGTAAGCGGAATAAAAACCTGTTCGGCAATTTTTTCAACCATGGTGATTGTTGTGTCTCTGCCCTCGTGGGAGGCAGTAATATCAAGAAAAGTAATTTCGTCTGCGCCCTCTTCGTCATATCGCTTTGCAACCTCAACTGGGTCACCAGCATCTTTAATATCTACAAATTTAATGCCTTTTACGACTCTGCCATCTCGAACATCGAGACACGGAATTATTCTTTTAGCTAAGCTCATTCTTTAATTTTACCGCATAAAACAATTACATCTTAAAAGTAAGAATCACTATTTAATGTTAAGGCTCAAATTGAGTTGTTATAGCATGGGCAATCTTGCATGTAGTGGGTATAATTGCGCTCTATGAGCTCAAAAAAAGATAGAAACAGTCTCGATGGGGCGCCTCCCCCTCAGCATATAGCCATTATTATGGATGGAAACGGAAGGTGGGCAAAATCCAAACATCTTCCTCGCTCTAGTGGTCACCAAAAAGGGGTTCAATCAGTAAGAAAAATAGTAAAACACTGCGCAAAGCTCGGCGTTAATACCCTTACCTTGTTTGCATTTAGTAGCGAAAACATGAAGCGCTCAAAAGAAGAGGTTGGTCTTCTATTTAAGCTCTTTCTATCTGTTTTAAAGACAGAGACAAAAAAACTTAAAGAAAATAATATTAGGCTCAAGATTATTGGAGATTTATCAGCATTTACCCCAGAAATCCATGCTCTAGCAAAAAAAGCCGAGACTAGTCTTCAAAAAAATACTGGCTTAACTCTTGTTATTGCAGCAAATTATGGAGGACAATGGGACATTACAGAGTCAGCGAAAAAGATTTCTATAGATGTTTCCAATGGTGTCGTTGATCCAGAAAATATTAATACAAGTTTATTTGGTAAATACACCTCGCTATCAGGTCTTCCTAAGGTTGACTTATTGATTCGAACTAGCGGAGAAGTCAGGCTCAGCAATTTCCTGCTATGGGATATTGCGTATAGCGAACTCTATTTTTGCAAAACATTATGGCCAGACTTTAATGAAAGATCCCTAGATCAAGCTATTGAGAATTTTCATAGTAGAGACCGTCGATTTGGAGAACACAATGGAGAATAATAATGCTTGCTAAAAGAATAATAACCGCGTTATTATTGGCTCCAGCTGTTGTTTTTGGAGTGCTTTATTTAAGCCCCTCTTGGTTTTCACTGGTCCTCGGTATTATGGTTTATATTGCATCATGGGAATACTGCAAACTTATAAAACTAAGTGGGTTTTCTAACAGATCTTTTTATGCTATTGTTGTTATGTCCTGCGCCTTCTTATTGGCAATCAACCCTT
>Ga0207964_1000250_pt1 | contig 16558 bp, 12 predicted proteins | sample Knorr_S23_td_250_FD_185608 | JGI IMG/M metagenome (GOLD analysis project Ga0207964, IMG submission 185608) | Marine microbial communities from Southern Atlantic Ocean transect - Knorr_S23_td_250_ad_251m_LV_A (SPAdes) (version 2) | ecosystem: Environmental > Aquatic > Marine > Oceanic | place...
ACTTCCAAGGTCACCACCAAGATTCTTTAGGCGCTTAGCACCAAAAATTAGTATTACGATGATTAAAATAATAATTAGTTCAAATGGTCCTGGCATTCCCATGTGTATACTCCTTAGTTAGTTAGCTAGCTAGTTAGTTAAGCTTTTCTCATTTGTTAGTTTCTTTCATGAATGAGTCTAATGTTACTCACTTTTTGTAGGTCAAGTCAATATATATCATTTAGTGATAAGTTCGTGGTCAATAACTTGGAGAGTTTGACTATTAAAAATTTCTGCTAATTCAATACCACAAATTCCACTAGTATTTGCAAAAAAACCTTACACATGCAATGTGTTGTGTTATAATTTTTGCAATCGTATGCATAAAGTAGCTATAAAACAAATATAGTCTATGAATTGTAGCTAATTTTTTGCTGACGACAGAATTTATCAATTTTGGTAAATTTATAACAAAGAAACGAGTACAAAAAAAATTCTAGTAGAACGTGCAAACTAATTTGCAAATTAAAGCTCTAATCGAAAATGTATTAATTGCATTCCTAAAAGTTGCCCAAAGGCGGAATATTTAGAATTTGACATAGTTTAAATTATGCCATAATAACATCGGGGTTTTATGAAATAGGAGTTGTAGTGGTGTTGGCGAATCTACAAAGAACTACAATTTGAAGTATTAAATTCTAGATAATTTATATTTGTTTTTTTGGTTCACAATTTTTTTTTAAAAAGGAGAGTTCATATGAGTAAGAAAACTATTAACGGCTTGCCGTTACATCCAGCAATCTCGATGTTCAAGGAAGAGGTGTTGGATAATAAACTTACGCGCCGTGAGTTTCTGGCGCGTGCAACTGCCTTAGGGGCAACAAGTGTGGCTGCATACAGCATGCTCGGTTTGGTAGCACCATCGGCTGCTATGGCGGCCTCCCCTAAAATGAAACAAGGTGGCACACTAAGATTAGAGATGGAAGTTCGTGCGTTAAAGGATCCAAGAACTTTTGACTGGACACAAATCGCAACTTCAACAGCTGGGCATTTAGAATACTTGGTGGAATATAACAACGATGGATCATTTGAGCCAATGCTTTTAGCTAGCTGGAGTGCAAATGCTGATGCTACTCAATACACACTAAATGTGCGAAAGGGTGTAAAGTGGAATAATGGTGACGACTTCACTGCAGATGACGTAGCTAGAAATATTATTGGCTGGTGCGATAAGTCTGTGGAAGGAAATTCTATGGCCGGCAGAATGGCATCTTTGATAGATGCTGACACAGAAAAAGCAGCCGATGGAGCCGTTAAGGTAATTGACAAACATACCGTACTTCTAACTTGCAATTCTCCAGACATCACTATCATACCAGGAATGGGGGATTACCCAGGTGCCATAGTCCATAGTAGCCATGATCCGGATAACATGCTTGGAACACAGGTAGGAACAGGACCTTACTTAATTGAGTCACACAAGGTCGGCGTAAAATGTGTTCAAGTCCGAAATGAAGGCTTCAACTGGTGGGGTTATGCCGAAGGAAAAGGCGCTTATTTAGATCGCCTTGAGTATATAGATTATGGCTCAGATCCGTCATCACATTTAGCTGCCATGGAAGCCGATGAGATTGATGTTACCTGGGCATCAAGTGGAAATTATATAGAAATGATGAAGAGCTTAGGTTGGTCACAGTCAGCAGTTGCTTCAGGATCAACAATTGTCATTAGACCTAACCAAATTTCTGAACCTAAATATGCTGATAAGCGGGTTCGCCAGGCTCTAGCTATGGCTGTTGACAACGCTATTTTGTTAGAACTTGGAATTTCTGGAAACGGAATTGAGGCAAATAACCACCATGCCGGACCAATGCATCCTGAGCATGATCCAAGTGTCGGCCGCTTACCTCATGACCCTGCAAAGGCAAAAGCTTTAATGGATGAAGCGGGCCTTGGCGATTATGAGCATGAACTTACTTCTATTGAAGATGATTGGCGTATGGATACCACTGATGCGGTTGCTTCCCAATTACGTGATGCAGGAATTAAAGTGAAGAGAACTGTCTTGCCGGGATCAACCTTTTGGAATAACTGGACAACGTATCCGTTTAGCTCTACAAACTGGAATCATAGACCTTTGGCAACTCAAATTTGGGCTTTAGCTTATCGATCAGGAGAAGCTTGGAATGAATTTGGTTGGAGCAGCCCTGAATTTGACGCACTTTTGGCTGAAGCAAATTCTCTAGCTGATGCGGATGAGCGCCGTAAGATAGCAGGTAAGTGTCAGGCCTTAATCGCAGAAGAAGGTGTTACTATTCAACCTTATTTCAAGGAAGATTCGAGGTTTCATAAGCCGAATGTGCACGCTCCAATGCACATCGCCTTTCTTCCACAAATCTACAAATATGGATTTATTGAAGCGTAAAAATGTTTTGGATTAACGTTAGGGCCACTTTTCATGTGGCCCTAACTTTTTAAACCACTACATGACTACTATTAACTTTTCATAATAGATTTTAGGACAAATGCTACAATTCTTTCTTAGGCGTTTAGCAGTTATGTAAACTACTACATGACCACTATTAACTTTTCATAATAGATTTTAGGACAAATGCTACAATTCTTTCTTAGGCGTTTAGCAGTTATGATTGTCACGGCCTTTACATTGAGCCTAATTGTATTTTTCATCACAAATATGTATCCCAATTTGGAAAAGAGTGCCAAAAACGATGGTAATTTTCGAATGGGAGACGACGCTGTCTTAAGTTACTTAACCAATCGAGGCTATCTGCAGCCTTTTTATATTAAGTATGGGCAATGGCTTGGTGTTTTACCTGGATACGTTATCAAAGGCAGCGACGAGAAAACAAGAAGTCGATGCCAAGTTTTAGGAATGACAGTAGAGGATACGCCAAAATATTGTGGGATTATACAAGGAAATTGGGGATATTCTTCAATGTTCAAAGAGCGAGTTGGACCGATACTCGCTACCCGCTTAGGCCTTACTGGTAAGCTTATGCTATGCGTCATGCTGCTAATGATACCGGCTTCATTGGTCCTTGGAATTTTAGCTGGTATGAGAGAAGGATCGAAGACTGATAGAGGTTTGTCGGCTTTTGCTATAACGACCACCGCAACTCCAGAATACGTCTCAAGCATCATTTTTATTGCTATTTTTACTTCCTCTGCAGTAGGTTTAAAATGGTTAAAAGGAACGGCCACCGGTGCAATGGAGGATGCAACAATTGACAATTTTCTGCTACCCGTTCTTACGATAGCCCTTTATGGGATGGGATATATTGCTCGCATGACGCGGGCATCAATGGCAGAAGTGATGACCTCACAATATATTAGGACCGCACGATTAAAAGGAATAACTTTCTATCGTATTGTTATAAAGCATGCCCTCAGGAACGCTCTAATTGCACCTTTTACTGTTATAATGCTTCAGTTTCCCTGGTTACTAAACGGAGTAGTGATTGTCGAAACAATATTTAATTATAAAGGCATAGGCTGGGTTCTCGTTCAAGCAGCCGGAAGTAATGATATCGAAATGCTTTTAGCTGTTTCGGTCATATCAGTATTCGTAGTTCTCGTTACACAACTCATTTCAGATATTGGTTATGTTTATCTTAACCCTAGAATAAAAGTGACCTAAGTAAAATTCATGCAATCATTGGCTTGGATAGAAATTATTGGAGGGATAAGTTTTCAGCTATTACCAGTCTGGATTGCTTTGATATTAACATTTGGGTTCTCGATTTATTACAAAAGAAGACTCGGACTATACGGAAAATTATTCGATTCAACTATAGGAATGATCGGATTTGCTATTGTAATGTTTTGGGTTTTTTCCGGAATATTTGCCGGAATTTTTGATTGGATAATTACCCATGATCCCTTGCACCAGGTATCAGGAATGAAAAACAAGTTGCCTGGGACACCGATGCGCGGTGCAGAAGAAGGTGAATACCCCTATTACCTCTTCGGAGGCGATCATCTTGCAAGAGATGTTTTCAGTAGAATGATTGCTGGTGGAACCGTAGTTATTTTGATAGCTCCTCTTGCCACTCTCTTTTCCTTTATGGTCGGCATAACTTTGGGTTTATCTGCTGGTTACTATGGGAAGCGGCTGGACACCAATTTATCATTTCTGGCAAACCTTATTCTAGCTTTCCCAGTTATTTTATTGTTTTACCTTTTAGTTACACCGGAAATCAGGGCAACTGGATTACCCCAATATTTAACTGTTGTCCTATTTGCTTTCCCCTTAATTTTTATCGCCGTACTTATAAACACACGATTTCAAACTACACCTACAGCTCGGAACATTTATCTAACGCTAGCTCTTTTTATTGTTGGTTGGGCATATATCTCTGTAATAAATCAACCAGAAAGCAAAATTACTCTTTTTAATTCTATAGACCTTTTCGATATTGACGGCGGGCTTTTGACAGTTTTTGTATCCGTTGTTTTTGTTAATTCGCCCACAGTTTTTCGTATCGTCCGAGGTTTAACAATGGATATAAAGACGCGCGATTATGTTGCAGCTGCCCAAACTAGAGGAGAAGGTGCATGGTACATAATGTTATGGGAAATTTTACCCAATGCGCGCGGACCTCTAATTGTTGATTTCTGCCTCCGAATTGGCTACACAACAATACTTTTTGGCACATTGGGATTCTTTGGTCTCGGGTTAGAACCTGAAAGTCCTAATTGGGGTGCCACTATAAATGGAGGCAGGAAGCTCTTATTAATGTATCCAACCCCTGCACTTGTCCCATCTTTCGCACTAATGAGTTTGGTATTGGGCCTGAACTTACTTGCTGACGGATTAAGGGAAGAAAGTTTAAGAGATTAGAATGCTTAATATGGGACCAAGTCATAAAAAAGATGGAATGTTATATGGTTAAGAATGATACCTTGTCTAAAGACAGTCAACATATTTTAGAAATCAATAATCTTTCGATTTCCTTTTTTACCCGCTTGGCAGAAATTCCCGCCGTAATGAACTTTTCAACATCAATAGAACCTGGGGAGGCTGTCGGTTTAGTGGGAGAGTCTGGATGTGGAAAATCTACTGTTGCTCTTGGTGTCATGCAAGACTTGGGGGTAAACGGTCGTATAGTAGGTGGAAGCATAAAGTTTAAAGGCCAAAACCTCAGTGAGATAGATGAACAAGAGTTGCGTGATATAAGGGGTAATGAAATAGCTATGATTTATCAGGAACCAATGGCTTCGCTCAATCCATCAATGAAAATTCTGGATCAACTTATTGAAGTACCCTTGACCCATGAGACAATTTCAAAAACAGAAGCCAAAAATCGCGCTTTCGAAGTAGTAACTGACGTAAAACTTCCCGATCCTGAGCGCATACTAAACTCGTACCCTCATCAGCTTTCTGGTGGCCAACAACAGCGAATAGTAATAGCTATGGCGCTCATGTCAAAGCCATCACTTTTGATTTTAGACGAACCTACGACAGCACTTGATGTCACAGTTGAAGCTGCTGTAGTTGAACTAGTAAAAGATTTAGGAAAAAAATACGGTACTTCGATGCTCTTTATTTCTCATAATTTGGGATTAATTTTGCAGACCTGTGATCGTATTTGTGTAATGTACTCTGGAGAAGCGGTTGAAACTGGCAAAATTGATACCGTTTTTAACAAAATGCGGCACCCCTATACGGAAGCTCTATTTAGGTCTATACCTCTACCTGGAGCAGACAAGAATGACCGGCCTTTAGTTGCGATCCCAGGAAATTTTCCTTTACCTCATGAAAGACCACAAGGTTGTAATTTCGGACCTCGGTGTGATTATTTTATTGAAGGTTTGTGCAATAGTTCAGCTATAAAGATGGCTTCGATTGAGGGCAATAGCAAACATTTTAGTCGTTGTATAAGAACAACAGATATTAACTGGAATCTGAAAAGAAAGGCAACTCAAACAACAGATAAAACTCCACCTGGAGAAATAACTTTGCACGTAGATAGCTTAAAAAAATATTATAAGGTTGCTGCAAATGAGCTTTTTGGAACCTCGAGTGAAATGAAACTTGTCAAAGCTAATGAAACAATTTCATTTGATGCCCACGAAAGTGAAACGCTGGCAATAGTTGGAGAATCAGGATGTGGTAAGTCAACTTTTGCAAAAGTCTTACTTGGTCTAGAGACGGCTACAGAAGGAGAAGTGCGTATCAATAATCAAAACATTGAGGGCATTCCAATAGAAAAACGAGACACTAAGACAGTAGCAAACATTCAAATGGTATTTCAGAATCCGTTTGACACACTTAATCCCTCTATGAAGATAGGCCGCCAGATAGTGCGTGCGCTCGAAGTTTTTCAAATTGGAGAAAGTAATGAAGATCGCCATAATAGGATGCTAGAACTTTTGGATCTTGTAAAATTACCTCACGAGTTTGCAGATCGAATGCCACGACAATTGTCTGGCGGTCAAAAACAAAGGGTTGGAATTGCGCGTGCTTTCTCTGGAGGTGCTCGGATTGTTGTAGCAGACGAACCTGTTTCCGCTTTGGACGTTTCAGTTCAAGCCGCGGTTACTGATCTTCTAATGGAAATTCAAAGAAAAGAGAAAACAACTCTCCTTTTTATTAGTCATGATCTATCTCTGGTGCGTTATCTGAGCGATAGAGTTGTTGTAATGTATCTGGGGCATGTAGTTGAACTAGGAACTACTGATGATGTATTTTCACCGCCCTACCACCCGTATACGGAAGCTCTTTTATCAGCGGTGCCTATCGCAGATACAAATGTCGAAAAGCAACATATTGTTTTAGAGGGAGATATCCCCTCAGCTTTGGATCCTCCTTCGGGCTGCCCGTTTCAAACCCGTTGTAGATGGAAACAAAAGGTCCCAAATAATCAGTGTGAAATTGAAGTGCCAAACATTAAGCATCTTTCAAAGGGTCATTACATAAAATGCCATCTATCTGATGACAACTTAGAAATTATGGAACCTGTAATAAAAATCAGAAACTAATATTTTTACCTTCATTAAAATCTACAATTTTCATAAAAACAACTTATTGAAAATTTCCTCGTTTTCGTTAAAATTTTAAGGATTTGATAAGAACAGTTGTATGCCACGTGAAATGAAATCAATTATTAATTTGGAAAAGTTCCCTTTAGACCGAGTTCAAAGTAAAAGCTTCAGGGAATTAGTGCAGTGGTGTCAAAAAGAATTAAAACGCGAGGGTTTATTTAGCCTAAATGGTTTTTTTCTTAAGAGTAGCTTGGAAGAAACTATTCGGAAAATTTCTCCTATAATGGCCTCCTCGTCTTTATACAAATCTCGTCGGCATAATATTTACTTTAAAGAAAACTTTTCCGAAATCTCGCATGATCACCCTGTTCAACAACAGTTTGAAACGGCAAATCGAACCTTATGCGGAGACCAATTGGAAGATAGTATAATAGCTGTAATATATGAGTGGCCACCTCTAGCAAATTTTTTAGCCAAAGTAATGGGAAAGAATAAGCTTTATGTAATGGCTGACCCATTAGCAAATGTAAATGTAATGTCATACAGAAGAGGCGAAACTCTTAATTGGCACTTTGATCGATCTGAATTTACAACTACGCTTTTGCTTCAGGCACCGGAAGAGGGAGGTGTTTTCCAGTACCGGACAAATCTACGAAGTAAAAATAATCCAAACTATGCTGGTGTTGCTAAACTTTTGAAAGGTAAGGATGCAGATATTAAGGAAATTATAATGGAGCCTGGGACATTAAATGTTTTTTGTGGAGTCAATACTCCGCATAAAGTAACCACTATTGGCGGAAATCGAGACCGATTGGTAGCAGATTTTTCCTTTTTTGAAAGACCTGAAGTAACTTTTACACCAGAGGAACAGTTGGTATTTTATGGAAGAGTTTTAGAAAAAGCGCATTAAGACAGCCTGTCAACTTTTAACCTAGAAACAAACCAAAAACCCAGAACCACTGAAAAGCTACCAGTAATGCATGCCACAAAGGCTTGAGCAAAAATAACTCCAGGAGCAAAAAAAACACTGGAAAAAAATATTGCTACTGGCAATGTAATGACCCCTTCTCTAAACCAATTTATTGCTGTCCCCCAAAAAGGTTTCCCTAGGTTATTAAAAGCTGCTGTCGTAACTAAACTCATGCCCGTGAAAAAGAATCCAGCTATACCTATCTGCGTAAAAATTCTAACTAGTGAAGTGCCTTCATTATCCAGCATGAAAAGTTCAGAGATTTTGATGCTGGAGATGGCAAGTATAGCCCAAATTATCAGAGTATAAAGGAAACAAAACATTAATGAATCTCTAAAAGTAGTTTTTATCCTACTATATTTTAAGGCTCCATAATTTTGACCAAAAATTCCTCCAATTGAAGTGGATAATGAAAAAATTCCACCAAAGGAAAAAGCTGTAAGACGATTAATTACCGCCCAAGCTGCAACAGCACTATCACCAAATCCAGCCATAACAGCCGTTAAGACAAAATTCCCAAAAGGGATTGAAAGCTGGGTAAAAATTGCTGGAATGGCTAAATTCAAAAATGGCTTAACAGTTTGCCTTATAGAATTGATGGAGGGCCTTGCCAACAAGTTGTAACTCCTTGTCAGGTAGTATAGAGCAACCAAAGCCATTACAAACCTGAAAATCCAAACAGAGATTGCCGCTCCATCAAGCCTTAAATCAAGCCAATAAATAAGTATTGGATCAGTAAACATACAAACGGCCCCAGAGGCAAGAGTAACCGTCATTGCGCGAACGGCATCACCATTCGCACGAAGTATTGCACTTCCTGTCATCCCAATGGCCATAACAGGGAGTGAAAAGAGAGAGATAAGCAGGTACCTTGAAGTTAAACTAGCGGTCTGACCACTTGCGCCATTCAAAGCAACTAGCTCGTCTATGAAAAGTATGAAAAAAATAGCAATAAAACACTGCAGGAAAACAGACATAAGCATACATGAGACTGCCTGTTCCTTAGCCAACCCAATGCGACCTTCACCAATACTACGAGAAACCAAAGCCATTGTTGCGATCATAAATCCTATGCCAAAAGAAACAGAAAAAAATTGGATAGCGAAAGCAAAACCCATTGCCGCAACTAAACTTGTGTCACCAATTTGTGAAATCCAAAAAAGATTTACGACATCAACTAAAAATACAAAGGTTATACCAGCTGTTCCTGATAATGCCATTCTCCAAACATGCCCCATCGTTGGGCCAGTTAAAAACCTTGCTTCTAGTTTCTTACCCATTTCACCAAATTGAAAATTTTAATTCTTCTGCTTCGATTATCCTAATTACCAACTACCCATCACCCAAGAATCTAGTTGGGAATGAATCAGTTAAATGTTGAGCGTAACTCTTTAAGTCAGAATTTTTTTTGGCGGAAAAATTTGATCGAACCATTCTGAATCTATGCAACTCATCATTGCATTCCTAAAAGTTGCCCAAAGGTGGAATATTTCGAATTTGACATAGTTTAAATTATGCCATAATTTCCCATATTTTTACATGCATGCGGTGAATAAATATGGTTATTTTTTATTCTTTTTCTCCAACAATTGACATAAAAAAAAATTTAAAAACATATAATATGTTATTGCATACTGTAATATGAAGCGAAAATATATATAACGGAAAAATGGAAATGTGTAATGCGTAATGAAATCATTCTAGTAAGACACGGTGATAGCCCTCCTGATGACCGAGTTCATACGTTTGCCCATAGGTGGGGGTTCAAGATCATTGAGAAATTCCCCTTTCGAGGGGATACACTAGAGCACCCAACTGAAATGACTGCTGGAACAGTCGTTTTTGGGGGCAAATATAATGTTTTTGAAGAAAACAAATATCCGTTTTTGATAGATGAAAATGATTGGATTGTGGAATGCATGAAGTTAGGGCTGCCTGTCTTAGGTTTATGTCAGGGTGCACAACAAATTGCAAGAATTCTTGGTGCACATGTTGGCCCCAAGCCTACTGGTATCCAAGAATTCGGCTATTACGAGATACGTCCCACCGAACAGGGACGTGAGTTTTTGCCGGAACCAAAGTATTTTAGCCAGGCACATTATCACACCTTTGATATACCTAATGGCGCAGTTCACTTGGCAGAAAGTGATAAATTTGAAAACCAAGCCTTTTGCTACAAAGAGAACGTATATGGCCTTCAATTTCATCCTGAGTGTACAATTGAAGGTTTTCGCCGCTGGCAAGAAACCGCTACAGAAAGAGAGAGGCATGGAGCGCAAACGATTGATGAGCAACGCCGATTGATGGCTGAGCATGATGAGACACAGGCTATATGGTGCTATGATTTTCTTGGAAAATTGTTCAAACCAGCAGAATGAACTCTTTCGCCGATAGGCAGCCCCATCTGTATGGCATGGCCATAACCAGTTTAGGTGTTTTAGTGTTTGTTCCAGACGCACTCCTACTACGTCTCATTGGTGGTGATATGCTAGCTGTTGCAGTATGGCGTGGCCTTCTTGCCGGCTCTATGTTGCTTATTTGGAACTACGTGGTCCTAGATCACAGAATCATTTCATTTAAAAAAACGCTTGGAGGATTGGGCATTTTAGTTGTTATTTTTGAAGGCACTTCGCAGGTTTTATTTTGTGCTTCAATCGGACATACTTCCGTTTCAAATGCATTATTTATTTTTGCGACTTCACCCCTTATTGCTGCACTTTTGTCTTGGCTTTTCTTGCGCGAGGCTGTCGCTATTCAGACATTTTTAGCACTTTTAATTTGTTTTATTGGAGTTCTGGTGATCGTGAGCGGTAGTCTAGGGGGAGCAACATTATTTGGAGACGGGTTGGCCTTTTTAAACGCTTGCTCGGTTGCAGGTTTTTATGTGGTCTTGCGAAAACTTGGGCCACAAAACATGTTACCAGCGATAGCTGTCGGCTGTATTTTTGGTGCATTTGCCGCAATACCATTTGCTAAATTTGCCAACTACGATATTACGCAAATCAGCTTCTTAGTCATTAATGGTGCAATTATTCTTCCATTGGCCATTGGATTACTTTCTCTTGGTCCACGATATCTATCAGCACCAGAAGTTTCGATGTTCACAATTTTAGAAGTTGTGCTTGCCCCTCTGTTAGTTTGGATCGTATTAGGCGAAAACCCGGGGCAACGTAGTATATTGGGTGGCACAATAATTATTTTTGCAATTTTTGGTCATGCTCTCTGGCGGTTAAATACTGGTAAAAGTGGTATATGACAAAGTTACAATGTAGTTACAAACATTTTTTTTATCTTTTAATATTTATTCATTCTAAATATTCTATGGTGATTTCATGAGTATGCTAGATGTCCTTTCTTCAGCTAAGAAACTTTATGAATCACACCAAGATCTAAATCAATTTGCCAAATGGCCTGACGATTTAAAAAATTCTAATTTACAACCAAGAGATCTATCAGTGACCAAATTCGTTGAAAATTTTTCTCTAAGCGGCACATCACAAACTAATCCTTTAATCAAAGCCATTAAAAGAAATATAAATCTAGCTCATTGGAAAAGAACTTATAACTCGGAGGAAGTTGGTTTTGATTTTCTTAATAAATACGGATACTATGAACTTTTTGGTCCATCCGGTCACTTCTATTCCACCCAACTCAGGGGTTTTATTGGTTTTTGGGGAAATGGGATAAAATATGATTGGCACAGTCATGAAGCGGAAGAAATATATTTAATACTTGGAGGAAGTGCTTTATTCCGATCAAAAGAAGAAGAGAACATAGTAAAACCAAATGAAACTCAAACATATAGTAGCTGGCAGAGTCATTCAATGATTACAGACAGTGAATCAATTTTAACCTTTGTGCTTTGGAGAGGAAGCGGTATATATAAATCACCAAAATTTGATTAATTTCAGGATAAAATCCTACCACCAAACATATGTTTTTGATTATGATACTGATAATAAGTATGAATGGACAATGATAGCGTGAAAGAAGGTAAGGTTGTGCTAAAAATATTAGGCGGGCATTATTCATGGATCCAAAATATGACTAATATTATAGACAAACTAACTTCGGATTTAGATGATTTAATAAAAGAAGGATTTTATAAAGAAGAAAAAATTATACTCTCCAAACAATCCAATATTGTTGAGACAACTAAACAAAAACACACTATAAATTTGTGTGCAAATAATTATCTAGGCTTAGCCAATAATGAGGAAATCAATCAGGAAGCCATTAAAGCAATTGAAAATTACGGTTTTGGAATGGCATCTGTTCGTTTTATTAGCGGTACACATGAAGTTCACAAAAATCTAGAACAAACGATTTCTTCTTTTTTGCATAAGGAAGATACTATTTTGTATTCAAGTTGTTTTGATGCCAACACTGGATTGTTTGAGACCATCTTGAATGAAAATGATGCTGTAATTTCCGATATGTTGAATCACGCCTCTATCATTGATGGTATTCGACTGTGTAAAGCAAAGAAATTTCGATATGATAATAATGATATGAATTCACTCGAAGAACAGCTTATTAAAACTCAGGATTGTAATACAAGATTAATAGTTACAGATGGTGTTTTCTCAATGGATGGAATAATTGCAAATCTAAAAGAAATTTGTAATTTAGCTGATAAATATAATGCTTTAGTTATGGTTGATGATAGTCATGCTATAGGAGTACTTGGTGAAAACGGTATAGGCAGCATTGAATATTGTGAAGTTATTGATCGTGTTGATATAGTTACCGGAACTCTTGGAAAAGCATTAGGTGGTGCTTCAGGTGGTTATACGTCAGGCAAGAAAGAAATTATTGATTGGTTGAGGCAGAGATCAAGGCCCTACCTGTTTTCTAATACACTTGCTCCAGTAATTACTGCTACTTCTATAAAAGCATTTGATATAGTTAAAAATAGCAAAACTCTCAGAGAGACTTTGCACACTAATAGCCAATTTTTCAGAGAACAAATGGTGAATGTAGGTTTTAAATTATCAGGATCTAATCATCCAATTATTCCTGTAATTTTAGAAAATGCCATATTAGCAAAACAAATGGCAGATGAATTAAATAATAGAGGTATATTTGTTGTGAGCTTTTCTTTTCCAGTTGTGCCTAAAAATAAAGCACGTATTCGTGTTCAAATATCGTCATCCCATACAAAAGAAAATCTAGAATATGCTGTCAAACATTTTGAAGAAGTCGCAAGAAAATTAAACATAATTTAATATTAAAATGAAAAATACAATTAAAGCTATTGTAAAAAATGAAAGTAAGACAGGTTTAACTCTCAAAGGTGTCCCAATGCCTGAATGTGATGATAATAGTGTTTTAATTAAAATTAAAAAAACAGGAATATGTGGAACTGATTTACACATCTATAATTGGGATGAATGGGCACAAAAAACAGTACCCATTTCGACAATTATTGGACATGAATTTAGTGGAATAGTTTATTATAAAGGAAAAAAAGTAAAAAACATTCAAATCAATGACAGAGTATCGGCTGAGGGTCATATCGTTTGTGGATATTGTCGAAATTGTCGTGCTGGAAGAGGACAACTTTGCCGAAATACAAAGGGTATTGGAGTTCAAATTTCAGGAGCATTTTCTGAATATATTAGTGTACCTCAATCCAATATCATTAAAATACCAGATGATATAGATGACGATATTGCAGCTATATTTGATCCTCTGGGAAACGCTTTTTATACAGCTCTTAGTTTTGATTTAGTTGGTGAGGATGTATTAATTACTGGGGCAGGCCCAATTGGTATTATGGCAGCAAAACTATGCCAAACTATTGGAGCAAGAAAAGTTATTTTAACAGACATTAATAGCGAAAGAATAAATTTAGCTAAAAATTTAGATATAAAATTATCTTATAACATTAAACAAAATACTCTTGAATCAATTATGGAACTTAATAATATGAAAGAAGGTTTTGATATTGGTTTGGAAATGTCAGGCTCAGGCAAAGCATTTAATGATATGATTAAAGTAATGAATAATGGTGGTAAAATAGCAATTCTTGGAATAGCTCCAGCTGCTTTTGAAGTAAACTGGAATGAAATTATTTTTAAGATGTTAACAATTAAAGGCATATACGGCAGAGAGATGTACGAAACTTGGTATAAAATGATAGCTTTAATCCAGAGTGGTTTTAATATAAAAAATATTATCACTCATAAATTTCACTATACTGAATTTGAGGAGGCTTTTAAAATTATGAAACAAGGTAATTGTGGTAAAATAATTTTAGAATGGTCTTAAAAAAATTATGTGATTTTTATGGTGTGAATGGTTCAATTTAAATTTTGAAAAGTTTATTCTTATAATTTTCCACTATATAATTTTTCCCCTTTGATAGGATAATGTGGCCCTCTTGTTTGAGAATCTTTTACAAATTAATTAACGCTCCCAATTGATTTTCAAAGAGTAAATCCTTTGTTTATACAAAATATAACAAGTAAGTTTACCACCAACAACGAGGAATGTTGAAAAGAAATTATTAATGTTGCTCAATTACAAGTAACTCATCATTAAACCATAAACCACCATGTTTTTTAATCGTTTTCTGGATATGGTGAACATATTGGCCATCCTGTTCAGCTTCCATTACTTTCTCATTATTGATTTGACCAACATATGTGGCGGCATTCCAAGAAGAAAATATTAAAGATGTGGCAATACCGTTTTCTATTTCATTAGGGAGCGCCCTTAAATTATATCGAAAAATTTCAGGTGAATGCAATTTTAATTTTCTTAAAATATTTTTATTTAAGATTCTTTTTAGATAAGCAGTAATGTCACTTGATAGGGAGGGAAAAGGATTCTCATCAGGCCAGACTTTTTTAATAATTTTCATACTTGGATCATCCCCTGAAGCGTGAACAAGTATTAATCTTCCTTTAGATGCAAGAGCCTGAATCATGGGCTTAACTACATAATCAACTTTTTTTTGAACGCTTATTCGAGAACGATAAGGCTGGGATGCAATAATCAAATCAAAATAATTTTTAGCACCATCTTGTTTAGGTATAATATGATCGAGACTAAATTCATGATCCTTGCGGTAAATGATAAGTACAGAAGGTGATTTATATGTTGGATTACCACTTGTAGGATGTCGTTCTACTTGCCAGTTATTTTGCAACATCGTGTCTAATTGACTAAGTTGTTGGTTGAATTCAAAAGATGAATTACCTTTAAGCTTAAGAATGTCCCATTTAATATGCTGTTGTTTGACAGGATTGCTTGAATTGAGAGATGCTATTTCCGAATAGTATAAATTGGATGCAAGAAAAATCATGTTAGGGTGTTCCATAAATCGATCTGGTAATTTTTCGATACTTAAGCGCACATCTTCCATGCTGATTTCCTTGCCATACACAAGAAAGGGGATGGTAGGAAATTCACGGTGACAATTTCTTAGAACGCTCATTAGCAATGTTCCATCCCCAAGCCCTGCATCTAGAATATTCAAGGAAGGTTTTTTTGGCTTAATTTTTTTGATTTGTGTTGAAATTTTTTCAGCAATTATATTTTTCTCATTTGTTGTTGTCACAAATAATAAATATTTTTGGCGACTATCAAAAAATCTAAAGTTATTATTCATTATTGTGTAGTTTTACGACTAATCAATCTTCCTTGGATTAAATGATTAACAGGTTCAAATTCTGAATCTTTTAAATAATCACCAATCAACTGAGTAGTTAATTTTGCCATTTGTCTTATTGGTTGCCTTATTGTTGTAAGATTATATGAATCCCAACTTGCAACAGAAATGTCGTCATATCCAATGACTTCAATTTGATGCGGAATTTTTAGTTTTGTTTTTTCCTTTATAAAATCGATGCATCCAAAGGCCATGGTGTCATCCGCACAGAAAATAGCGGTAAGTTTGTTATTCCGTAACAATTTTCCTGCAGCTTTTTGCCCTCCCTCGTAGGTAAAAAAACCATCTGCGATAGTAGTCTTAACTTTTGCGTTTTTCTTTAACTGATCCAGAAAACCCTTGCAGCGCTGCTGGCTCACGTATGATCCAGTTGGACCTTTGATCAGTCCAATGTGCCGATGACCTTTTGCAATGAAGAGTTGAGCAATCATTTCTCCTCCCATGCGGTGATCGCAGGCCACCGAACTTGTCGTGGGGATGTTCCAATTTCGATTGTAGGCAATCACTTGAATACGCCGTTCAGTGCAACTTGTAACAAAAGACTCAGTTGGTTTTGTTGCGGATATGATAGCAATGAGTTTTTCTTTTAAATATGGCAGAATAAGATTGTCATCAAGCTCTTCACCATCATCGGTTGTAATCAAAAGTATCCTGTACCCACTCATTCGAAGAGCTTCATGTAATTCAGTTAGGACTTCAGGATAATATCTATTGGTGACATAGGGTAATATTACGCCCACTAGCCCACCATCCACTGATGAAGAAAAAGAATGCTGAATAGTTTGATGTTTATAGCCCAATTTTTTAGCAGCTTCGATGACGCGTAATTTTGTGCGACTTGAGATACTGGCTCCTTTGGTGAAGCACCGAGAGACTGCTGACTGGGATACACCAGCTAGTGTTGCCACATTCTGGGATGTTGGATT
>Ga0207964_1000252_pt1 | contig 16404 bp, 11 predicted proteins | sample Knorr_S23_td_250_FD_185608 | JGI IMG/M metagenome (GOLD analysis project Ga0207964, IMG submission 185608) | Marine microbial communities from Southern Atlantic Ocean transect - Knorr_S23_td_250_ad_251m_LV_A (SPAdes) (version 2) | ecosystem: Environmental > Aquatic > Marine > Oceanic | place...
AGTGGCGAAACCATCCTTAAGGGCATGGGCGAACTTCACTTGGATATTAAAGTAGACATTCTGAAGCGTACCTATGGTGTTGAGCTTGAAGTAGGCCAGCCACAGGTTGCCTACCGTGAAACTATCACTATGCCTGTTGAAGATAGCTACACCCACAAAAAGCAATCTGGTGGTTCTGGTCAGTTTGGTAAGATCGACTATCATATTCGTCCTGGCGAAACTGGTTCTGGCTTTACCTTTGCCTCAACCGTTGTAGGCGGTAATGTTCCTAAAGAATTCTTCCCAGCAATTGAGAAAGGTTTTGCTGGCATGCTAGAGGAAGGCCCTCTTGCTGGCTATCCTGTATTGGATGTTGAAGTTGAGCTTTTCGATGGTGGCTTCCACGCCGTGGATTCATCTGCAGTTGCCTTTGAAATTGCTGCTAAGGGTGCCTATCGTCAATCTATGCCAAAAGCTGGACCACAGATCATTGAGCCAATAATGAAGGTTGATGTTTATACGCCTGATGATCACGTGGGTGATGTAATTGGTGATCTAAACCGTCGTCGCGGCATGATTAAAGATCAAGAGCCTGGTGTTACAGGTGTGCGCATTAAAGCTGATGTGCCACTTTCAGAAATGTTTGGCTATATTGGCCACTTACGCACTATGACGTCTGGTCGTGGTCAGTTCTCAATGGAATTCTCCCATTACCTGCCTTGCCCACAAAACATTGCTGAAGAAGTCATTGCTGAGGCTAAAGCGCGTAAAGAAGAGAAGTAATTACGGCGCTGTTAGAAACAAAAAAACCCCGCTAGTGATAGCGGGGTTTTTTTATTATCTCGTAAAAATATAATGACTTAATTACCGTCAACTTATCCCATATTCCTAGAAATAATCGCTTCAGCAACATTCTTAGGCGCTTCAGCATACTTATCAAATTCCATTGTAAAGGTAGCACGACCCTGTGTCGCAGATCGCAGATCGGTGGCATAACCAAACATTTCCGCCAATGGCACTTCGGCATTGACCACCTTACCCGATGGATTTTCATCCATTCCATGAATAATACCGCGACGACGGTTTAGATCACCAACGACATCACCCATATTTGCTTCAGGGGTTACTACTTCAACTGTCATCATCGGTTCGAGTAAAACCGCACCACCATCATCAGCCAATTTTTTGGTGGCCATTGAGGCGGCAATCTTAAACGCCACCTCAGAAGAATCAACATCATGAAAGGAACCATCATAGAGGGTAGCCTTGACGCCCAGCAATGGATAGCCGGCTAGAACACCATTTTGCATCTGCTCTTCAATGCCCTTAGAAACAGCTGGAATAAATTCTCGAGGCACTGTGCCGCCGACAATTTCATTAACAAACTCTAGACCCTCAGCGCCAGCATCCTCTGCAGGCTCAAATTTAAGCCAAACATGGCCATATTGACCGCGGCCACCCGACTGACGAATAAACTTACCTTCAATTTCGCAGTTGTTGCGTATAGTTTCACGGTAAGCTACCTGCGGCTTGCCTATATTGGCCTCAACAGAGAATTCGCGGCGCATACGATCCACCAAAATATCGAGATGGAGTTCGCCCATCCCCGAGATAATCGTCTGCCCACTTTCTTCATCTGTTTTAACCCTAAATGAAGGATCTTCTTGAGCTAATTTACCAAGAGCAACACCCATCTTTTCTTGATCTGCTTGAGATCTTGGCTCAACCGCAACAGAAATCACCGGCTCTGGGAATTCCATGCGCTCAAGCACAATCTTGCCATTCTCCGCACAGAGCGTATCACCCGTGGTTACGTCTTTAAGACCAATAGCAGCGACAATATCACCTGCCAGAACCTCTTGAATTTCTTCACGACTATTCGAGTGCATCTGCACCATGCGTCCAACGCGTTCCCTTTTCATTTTGACCGAGTTATATACCGCAGTACCACTTTTTAGCTGTCCAGAGTAAACACGCATAAACGTAAGAGTACCAACGAAAGGGTCAGTCGCAATTTTAAAGGCTAGCGCTGAAAAAGGCGCGTCATCATCAGCATGACGTATTGCCTGCTCTCCATTATCAAGCTCGCCCTCAATGGCTTTAACTTCTGTGGGTGACGGCAAGAATTCAATAACGGCATCAAGCATTGCCTGAACACCTTTATTTTTAAACGCAGAGCCACCCAAAACAGGAACAATTTCGTTAGCCAATGTTCGCAATCTAATGCCCTGCTTTATATCTTCCTCAGTAAGAGCTTCACCCTCAAGATATTTGTCCATTAATTCGTCATTGGCTTCTGCAGCTACTTCTATAATAAACTCATGCATCTCTGCACATTCGTCAGCTAATTCATCCGGGATATCAGAATATTCAAACGTCATACCCTGATCAGCCTCATTCCAAAGGATGGCTTTCATCTTAATAAGATCAACAACACCTTTAAAATTTTCTTCTGCGCCAATGGTCATCTGCAATGGCACTGCAGTAGCACCTAATCTTGTGCCTAACTGACTGACTACTTCTTTAAAATCTGCGCCAGCACGATCCATCTTGTTAACGAAAACCATACGTGGCACTTCATATTTATTAGCCTGTCGCCATACAGTTTCGGTTTGCGGCTGAACGCCAGAGGAACCACAGAGGACAACGACCGCCCCATCAAGCACTCGAAGTGAGCGCTCAACTTCAATGGTAAAATCTACGTGCCCTGGAGTATCAATTATATTGATTCGATGATCGGAAAACTGGGCATCCATTCCGCGCCAGAAACAGGTTGTGGCTGCAGAGGTAATTGTGATGCCGCGCTCTTGCTCTTGCTCCATCCAATCCATAGTTGCCGCACCGTCATGTACTTCCCCTATTTTATGGGAAAGCCCCGTATAAAAAAGTACGCGTTCTGTCGTGGTGGTTTTGCCTGCGTCCACATGAGCACAGATTCCAATATTGCGATAGCGACTGATGGGTGTTTTACGTGGCACAATTATTCCCCTAAAACGGTCTATTTATAAGCGCAAAAAGGCGGCTAAAATAGCCGCCTTTTAACGAACAATACTACTAAGTATAGCTTAGAAACGGAAGTGCGAGAACGCCTTGTTGGCTTCTGCCATACGGTGTACATCTTCACGCTTCTTAACGGCTCCGCCTTTACCCTGAACTGCATCAATCAGTTCACCGGCAAGACGTTGCGGCATGGATTTTTCACCACGGTCGCGAGCGTAGTCAACCAACCATCTCATTGCCAGTGCAGTTCTTCGCGATGGACGAACTTCAACAGGTACTTGATAGGTGGCACCACCTACACGGCGGGATTTAACTTCCACCATAGGTGCTACGTTGTCCAAAGCTTCTTGGAATACTTCCACGGGATTTTTTTTCAGACGTTGTTCAACAAGATCCAACGCACCGTATACAATCCGCTCAGCGACAGACTTCTTACCGCTGACCATAACGTGGTTCATAAATTTAGCGAGAGTTACATCACCGAATTTTGGATCTGGTAATATTTCACGCTTTGCTGCTACTCTTCTTCTTGGCATCGTTTTGCCCTTCTCTTCAGGTTTGCCTAGTATTTATCCTAGCCTTACTTGGTTTGTGTTACCGATAATTACGCTTAACTCTTGGGACGCTTGGTACCATACTTAGAGCGTCTTTTAGTACGGCCGTTAACACCGGCTGTATCCAAAGTACCTCGTACGGTATGGTAGCGAACACCTGGTAAGTCTTTTACACGACCACCTCGAATTAGCACAACACTGTGTTCTTGCAAGTTGTGGCCTTCACCGCCAATGTATGAGGTAACCTCAAATCCACTGGTTAGACGAACACGACAAACTTTACGCAAAGCAGAGTTTGGCTTCTTCGGAGTTGTAGTATAAACACGCGTACATACACCACGACGCTGCGGACAGGCCTGAAGTGCGGGAACATCGCTCTTACTTACTTTGCGCTTTCTCGGCTTACGAACCAACTGGTTGATCGTTGCCATGCAATTTTTCTCCAAATGTAAATTTACCTTCTTTATGAAGGCGTTTAATTCCGTTGGCTATATTAAAAAAATAACATCTAAGCCTATAACGGGAGCGGCATTCTAAATACCGCTGATTCAGGAGTCAAGCGCACATTTCATAACCCAGCTCAGATATACTTTTGAACTCAGGCAAATCTATCAAATATGCGCTTATCTCTCCTATTCTTCTGCCAGATCTGCGCTTAACGCTTCGGTTAATGCAGCTTCGACATCCGCAGCACTCATAGCCGTATCTTCTTCGACCGTTCGATCTTTGCGACGCTGTGCGTGGTAAGCCAATCCTGTACCTGCTGGGATTAGACGCCCTACAACAACATTTTCTTTCAGTCCGCGCAACGAGTCAGCCTTGCCAGTAACAGCAGCTTCGGTAAGTACTCTTGTAGTCTCTTGGAAAGAGGCCGCAGAGATAAAGCTATCTGTTGCCAATGAAGCTTTGGTAATACCCAATAACTGTCTTTCAAACTTAGCTGGCTGGCGATCTTCTTGACGCAACTTCTCGTTTTCTGCAAGCAGCCTGCGATAGTCAACTTGCTCACCACGAATAAATTGCGATTCACCCATATCAGTGATTTCTACTTTGCGTAACATTTGACGCGTAATTGTCTCAATGTGCTTATCATTAATTTTTACACCCTGAAGGCGATAAACATCCTGAATTTCATTCACTATATACTTAGCTAATTCACTCACACCTTTAAGACGCAAAATATCATGCGGCGTAGGTGGGCCGTCAGAAATAACTTCACCTTTTTCTACGTGCTCACCCTCAAATACACTGAGTTGGCGCCATTTAGGAATAAGCTCTTCATAGTGCATTTTACCATTTGGCAACGGTTGCCCATCATCTGGAGTGATAATCAAGCGCAACTTACCCTTAGTTTCTTTACCTAGAGTAACCGTGCCCGTGATCTCTGCCAAAATAGCTGGATCTTTAGGTTTACGCGCTTCAAATAGATCCGCAACGCGAGGCAGACCACCAGTAATATCCTTAGTACCACCTGATTCCTGAGGAATTCGAGCAATAATCTGACCAATGCCGATAGTGTCGCCATCAACCACGTTTACACTTGCGTTAGCAGGTAGCGGGTAATGCGCAGGCACTGTCGAGTTAGGGAAAATCAATTCTTTCCCTTTCTTATCAGTCAAGGTAATCATTGGCTTCAGATCTTTACCCGCTGCTGGACGCTCATTAGGATCAATAACCGAGATGCTAGTCAAACCGGTCAAATCATCTGTTTGCTGGCGGATACTTAGACCCTCTTCCATTCCAGAGAAGGCTACCTTACCTGCCACTTCAGATACGATCGGGTGAGTATGCGGATCCCAATTAGCAACCACATCACCAGCATCAACCTTATCTGCATCTTTAACCTTAATTACGGCACCATAAGGTAATTTATAGCGCTCGCGCTCACGACCGTTTTCATCGGCTACCGCAAGTTCACCAGAACGCGATACAGCGACAAGGTGACCGTCTTTGTTCTCAACCGTCTTCAGGTTAAGCAGTCGAACAACGCCCTCTTGTTTAACTTTAATGCTATCTACAGCAGAGGCACGAGATGCCGCACCACCAATGTGGAATGTACGCATTGTTAGCTGTGTACCAGGCTCACCAATCGACTGAGCTGCGATAACACCCACAGCTTCACCCTGATTAACAATATGACCACGAGCCAAGTCACGACCATAACAGGCTGAACAGATACCATGAGTCACTGTACAGGTGATAGGTGAACGAACTAATACTTCATCGATACCCATCTGCTCAATGGAAACAACCCACTGCTCATCAACCATGGTACCTTCAGGGACTACAACTTCTTCAGTACCGGGTTTTAATACATCTTTGGCAACAACACGACCAAGGATACGATCACCCAGACTTTCAATAATGTCACCACCCTCAATAACTGGAGCCATCAGCAAGCCATCTTCAGTTCCACAGTCTACTTCTGTGACCACAACATCCTGAGCCACATCAACCAATCGACGGGTTAGATAACCAGAGTTAGCGGTTTTAAGTGCTGTATCGGCAAGACCTTTACGCGCACCGTGAGTAGAAATAAAGTACTGCAGTACGCTTAGCCCCTCACGGAAGTTTGCGGTAATTGGCGTCTCAATAATCGAACCATCTGGACGCGCCATCAATCCACGCATACCTGCTAGCTGACGAATCTGAGCGGGTGAACCACGAGCGCCTGAATCGGCCATGATAAATACTGAGTTGAAGGAATCTTGCTGCTCTTCTTCACCATCGCGGTTTATAACAGATTCAGAGCTAATGCCTTCCATCATCGATTTCGCAACGCGGTCATTAGCCTGCGACCAAATATCGATTACCTTATTATATTTCTCACCCTGAGTTACCAGACCAGAGGCAAATTGGCTTTCAATTTCTCTAACCTGCTCTTCAGCAGCGCCAATAATTTGATCTTTGTTATCTGGGATAACAAAATCATTTACGCCAATTGACGCGCCTGACTTTGTAGACAGTTTAAAGCCAGTATACATAAGCTTATCAGCAAAGATTACCGTGTCTTTAAGACCTACATTACGGTAGCACTCATTGATAACCTGAGAGATGGCTTTTTTAACCATTGGCTTATTGACCATTGCAAACGGAAGGCCTGCAGGAACAACTTCCCAAAGCAGCGCTCGACCGACTGTAGTATCAACAACCTTTTGCTCTTCGTTAAGCTCACCAGAAGCTTCATCAAGTAATTTTTCAATAATGCGCACTTTAACCCGCGCTTGAAGATCAACCTTGCCTGAATAATAGGCACGAGATACTTCGCGCACATCAGAGAAGACCATGCCTTCACCAAGAGCGTTGACTCGATCACGGGTCATATAATAAAGACCCAATACAACATCTTGAGACGGCACAATAATTGGATCACCAGAGGCTGGCGAAAGAATATTATTGGTCGACATCATCAAGGCGCGCGACTCCATCTGTGCTTCAATGGTTAGCGGCACGTGAACAGCCATTTGGTCACCATCAAAGTCAGCGTTATAAGCCGCACAAACTAAGGGGTGCAACTGAATAGCTTTACCTTCAATTAGAACCGGCTCAAATGCTTGAATACCCAGTCTGTGAAGTGTTGGCGCACGGTTAAGTAATACAGGATGCTCACGAATCACTTCGTCCAAGATATCCCAAACTACCGCTTCTTCGCGCTCAACCATCTTCTTAGACGCTTTCACTGTAGTAGCTAAACCACGCAACGCTAACTTGCTAAAGATAAATGGCTTGAACAATTCCAATGCCATACGCTTAGGCAGACCACACTGATGTAGTCTTAGAGTAGGTCCTACTACAATTACCGAACGACCAGAATAATCAACACGCTTTCCAAGAAGATTCTGACGGAAACGACCCTGCTTACCTTTAATCATATCAGCTAAAGATTTAAGCGGACGCTTATTTGAACCCGTAATTGCTCGACCACGACGACCGTTATCTAGCAAGGCATCGACTGATTCTTGCAGCATACGTTTTTCGTTACGCACAATAATGTCTGGCGCGCTTAGATCAAGCAGACGCTTCAAACGATTATTACGGTTAATTACTCGACGGTATAGATCGTTTAGATCAGAGGTCGCAAAACGACCACCATCTAGAGGAACCAATGGACGCAAATCTGGCGGAAGAACTGGAAGTACTTCCAATACCATCCACTCAGGCTTGTTACCTGAGCCATGAAATGCTTCTAGTAATTTAAGGCGCTTAGAGAATTTCTTAATCTTGGTTTCAGATTTAGTGTTAGGAATTTCCTCACGAATATCTGCAATTTCATCATCAAGATTAACTTCTTTAAGCAGTGATTGAATCGCCTCTGCACCCATAGCGGCAGAAAACTCATCACCAAACTCTTCTAAAGATTCAAAGTATTCTTCATCGGTAAGAAGTTGGCCCTTCTCCAACGTGGTAAGACCGGGATCGGTAACCACAAAGGATTCAAAATAGAGCACACGCTCTATTTCACGCAACGTCATATCAAGCATTAAGCCGATACGAGATGGCAGCGATTTTAAGAACCAGATATGCGCAACAGGACAGGCCAGCTCAATATGACCCATACGCTCACGACGTACCTTAGTGAGGGTAACCTCTACGCCACATTTTTCGCAGACAATGCCGCGATGCTTCATGCGCTTGTACTTACCACAGAGACATTCGTAGTCTTTTATAGGGCCAAAAATCTTGGCACAGAAAAGACCTTCTCTTTCTGGCTTAAACGTTCGGTAGTTAATCGTTTCGGGCTTTTTAACCTCCCCAAATGACCATGAACGGATCATTTCAGGTGAAGCTAGACCAATTCGAATATTATCGAACTCTGTATTTTGTTCTTGCTGCTTGAGTAGATTGACTAAGTCTTTCAAGGCTTATCCTCCAGTGACTGAGTGAGCCGAGACTTCTATGAAGCCCCAGCATTCAGTAAGCAATAATCTGCTTATTCGTTTTCCAGCTCGACATTAATGCCGAGTGAGCGGATTTCTTTAACCAATACATTGAATGATTCAGGCATACCTGGTTCCATTCTATGATCACCATCCACAATATTTTTGTACATCTTAGTTCGACCGTTGACGTCATCAGACTTAACGGTGAGCATTTCCTGAAGCGTGTACGATGCACCATATGCTTCAAGCGCCCAGACCTCCATCTCACCAAATCTTTGACCACCAAACTGCGCCTTACCACCCAGCGGCTGCTGAGTAACCAAGCTGTATGATCCGGTTGAACGGGCATGCATTTTGTCATCAACCAAGTGGTTGAGCTTCAGCATGTACATATAACCAACAGTAACAGGTCGATCAAACTTATCGCCAGTGCGGCCGTCATAAAGGAACACTTGACCACTTTCTGGAAGATCAGCCAAGGTCAATAGTTTCTTCAATTCAACTTCACTTGCACCATCAAACACTGGGGTAGCAATTGGAACACCTTTTCTTAGGTTTCCAGCTAGCTCCATCACCTCAGAATCATTGAGTTGTTTGATATCAGTGCCGTACACCGTATCGCCCACATCATAAATTTCTTGAAGTAACTTACGGACCTCAGCAGTTTTCGTTTGCTGTTTTAGCATGGCATCAATCTTAACGCCCAAACCTCTGGCCGCCATACCCATGTGAGTCTCTAGTACCTGACCTACGTTCATTCGAGAAGGTACACCCAATGGATTAAGAACAATATCCACTGGCTCGCCATTCTCATCATATGGCATATCTTCAATAGGCTTAATAACTGAGATAACACCTTTGTTACCATGTCGTCCCGCCATCTTATCGCCCGGCTGAATGCGACGCTTAACAGCTAGGTAAACCTTCACTGTTTTAAGTACGCCCGGCGCAAGATCATCGCCACTTTTCAGCTTTTTACTCTTTTCATCAAAACGAGCATCTAGATCTGCACGACGTTCAGCTAGCTGTGCTTGAGCGGCTGCAATTTGCTCATTAAGCTCAGCATCTTGCATGCGAATCGCAAACCAATCATCTGCACTGTATTCGGCAACATCAGCGGCTGTTAGTTCAGCACCTTTCTTTAAACCTGCTGCCTTAACAACCTTATTGTCTTTAAGCGCGGTGAAAAGACGACCTAGGGTCGCATTTTCAATGATGCGATACTCGTCATTAAGATCTTTGCGATACTGATCCAATGCTGAACGCTCAATATCTTGAGAGCGCTGATCTTTCTCGAGACCGTCTCGCGTGAAGACCTGAACATCAATAACGGTACCCTTAATGCTGCTTGGTACACGCAATGAAGTATCCTTCACGTCAGAGGCTTTCTCGCCAAAGATTGCACGCAGAAGTTTTTCTTCCGGTGTTAATTGAGTCTCACCCTTAGGCGTCACTTTACCCACTAGAATATCGCCAGCGACTACTTCAGCACCAATGTGCACAATACCTGACTCATCTAATCGACCCAGCGCAGCCTCACCAACATTTGGAATATCTGCGGTTATTTCCTCAGAACCCAATTTGGTATCACGAGCTACACAGGTAAGCTCTTGGATATGGATAGTAGTGAATCGATCTTCCTGAACCACACGCTCAGAGATAAGAATCGAATCCTCAAAGTTATAACCATTCCAAGGCATAAATGCGATACGCATATTCTGCCCCAATGCCAACTCACCCAAATCTACAGATGGGCCATCAGCCAGAACATCACCGCGAGACACTTTATCGCCTTGCTTAACAATAGGACGCTGGTTGATACAGGTATTCTGGTTAGATCTGGTGTATTTGGTCAGGTTATAAATATCAACACCTGCTTCACCAGACTCTACTTCTTTATCACTTACTCGAACAACAACTCGACCTGAATCAACACTCTCGATCACACCGCCACGTCTTGCCACCTCACAGACGCCAGAATCACTGGCCACTGTACGCTCGATACCTGTACCCACTAATGGCGTTTCCGCTATCAATGTTGGTACTGCTTGACGTTGCATGTTTGAACCCATCAATGCACGGTTTGCATCATCGTGCTCAAGGAATGGAATCAACGAAGCCGCAACCGAAACCACCTGACGCGGCGAAACATCCATATATTCAATTTCATCTGGGGCCTTAACCGTAAATTCGTTGAGATGACGAACTGCCACCATATCTTCAACAAACTTACCTTTGCCGTCTAGCTGAGCTGACGCCTGTGCAATAACATATTGAGACTCGTTAATCGCTGATAAGTATTCAATTTCACTACTTACCTTGCCGTTTATCACCTTACGATATGGCGCTTCAATAAAGCCATAGTTGTTAGTGCGCGCATAGGTTGCCAAAGAGTTAATCAAACCAATGTTTGGTCCCTCTGGCGTTTCAATTGGACATACGCGACCGTAGTGAGTTGGATGCACATCTCGCACCTCAAATCCAGCACGCTCACGAGTCAGACCACCCGGCCCTAAAGCAGACACACGACGTTTGTGCGTCACTTCAGAAAGCGGGTTGTTCTGATCCATAAACTGAGATAACTGACTTGAGCCAAAGAACTCTTTAATGGCTGCCGCAACAGGCTTCGCATTAACTAGATCTTGCGGCATAAGCTGCTCAGATTCCGCAACACCTAAACGCTCTTTAACAGCGCGCTCAACACGCACCAAACCAACTCTAAATTGGTTCTCTGCCATTTCACCCACTGAACGAACACGGCGGTTACCAAGGTGATCAATATCATCCACAGCACCTTTACCGTTACGAATTTCAATCAATGTTTTAATAACATCAACAATATCCGAGCCTTCGCCATATTTCTCACCAAGCTCTGCCGCTTCGTCAGTTTTAAGTAGCGAATAATAACGCTGATCATAAAGGATGCCAGCACCCTCTTCTGATGGACGATCTAGACGACGGTTAAACTTCATACGTCCAACCGCGGACAAATCGTAGCGCTCTAGATTAAAGAACAGGTTAAAGAATAGGTTCTCAGCAGACTCTTTAGTCGGCGGCTCACCAGGACGCATCATGCGGTAGATTTCGATCAACGCCTCTAACTGAGTCGTCGATGGATCTGTGCGCAAGGTATCAGAAATAAATGAACCACAATCAAGATCATTGGTATAAAGCGTCTCAATTTCATTAATACCTGCTTCATTAAGAGTAACAAGATTTTCTTCAGTTAATTCTGCGTTACACTCAATTAATAATTCACCGGTCTTAGGATCAGCAATATCTTTCGCTACAGCACGTCCAACCAAGTACTCACTTGTTACAGACAGAGAAGTAACCTTGCCCTTTTCTAGCTGACGGATATGTCGAGCCGTGATACGACGACCTTTGGCAACAACTACTGCGCCTTTTTTGTCGACGATATCAAAGACAGCAATCTCTCCACGCAAACGCTCAGGATCAAGATCGAGGCTGTACTCACCTTTCTTGAAGTGGAACGTACTGGTATCAAAGAAAATTTCAAGAATTTCTTCAGAGCTGTAACCCAGTGCACGCAGTAGAATGGTAACCGGCAGTTTTCTGCGACGGTCAATTCGAACAAATAGCATGTCTTTAGGGTCAAACTCAAAATCTAACCATGAACCACGGTAAGGAATTACGCGTGCTGTATATAACAACTTCCCTGAGGAGTGCGTTTTACCTTTATCGTGATCGAACACCACACCAGGCGCTCTGTGTAACTGAGATACAATCACACGCTCGGTACCATTAATAATAAAGGTGCCGTTTTCCGTCATTAGAGGAATCTCACCGAGATAAACCTCTTGTTCACGGATATCTTTGATCGCTTTATTGGTAGATTCTTTATCGTAGATTACCAAGCGAACTCGCACCCTAAGAGGCACGGAAAAGGTCACGCCGCGAAGTTTACACTCCTCCACGTCAAAGGCAGGCTTGCCTAAAACATAGTCGACATACTCAAGAGCTGCGTGCCCGGAGTATCCCACAATCGGGAAAATCGATTTTAATGCAGCGTGCAAGCCCGTGTGCTTTCGATCTTCCAAAGCCACACCAGCCTGTGTAAAATTTTTATAGGAATCAAGTTGAATTGCCAATAAATAAGGCAAATCCATGACGTCTGGCAACTTGCCAAAGCTCTTGCGGATACGTTTCTTCTCAGTGAAGGAGTAAGCCATCTATATTCCTCGGGACTATTCTGTATTGAATTGGTAACCAAGAGTTAAACTCAAGATCGTTCTGCTTATAAATACCCCTACTTACAAGCAAGAAAGGGCTGAAGGGAAATCCCTTCAGCCCAGCCTGAAACATCAGGCATGCAGATCAGCAGCTTATTTAAGCTCAGCTGATGCGCCTGCTTCTTCCAATTGCTTCTTAGCTTCTTCAGCGTCGTCTTTAGAAGCAGCTTCTTTAATAGTAGATGGCGCGCCATCAACCATTTCTTTAGCTTCTTTAAGACCAAGACCTGTGATTGCACGAACTGCTTTAATCACATTAACTTTCTTGTCGCCTACAGCAGATAGAACAACGTCGAATTCGGTCTTAGCAGCAGCAGCTTCTTCACCACCAGCTGCTGGAGCAGCTACAGCAGCAACAGCCGCTTGAGCAGACACACCAAATTTCTCTTCCATTGCGCTAACAAGTTCAACTACATCCATTACGCTCATTTCAGCGATTGCGTTCAAAATATCTTCATTTGAAAGGGCCATTTTAAGCCTCCTAATTTATCTGTTAACCATGAAGTCGCTTACGCGGCTTCCTGTTTTGCATCACGAACTGCAGAAACTACTCGTGCCGCCTTAGTTGGTATCTCGTTAAGAGTACGAGCCAACTTAGTGACAGGAGCAAGAGTCACGCCAGCCAACATGCCAAGGGCCTGTTCTAAGGTAGGCAACGTAGCTAGAACATCAATCTGTTCACTTGCTAGTAGTTGTCCACCCACTGACAACGCCTTCACTTCAAATTCTTCGTTACCTTTCGCGAAGTCTTTGAATAAACGCGCTGCCGCACCCGGATCTTCCATAGAGAAAGCAAATAATGACGGTCCGACCAATACATCATCTACGCATGCGTAGTCAGTATCTGCGAACGCTCTCTTTGCTAAGGTGTTGCGGACTACGCGCAATTGCACGTTTTCTGCACGAGCCTTAGCTCGAAGGGCATTCATGTCGGTTACGTCAACGCCACGGGCGTCTGCGATCACCAAGGACATAGCCTGGGCGGCTGTCTCGTTCACTTCAGCAACGATTGCTTTCTTGTCATCGAGATTTAATGCCACGATAAATCTCCTCGATTTACCTGAGTTACAGTCGAGAAAATTCTCGACCACCAAAGGTGAATTCATACCAAAATTTCTGGCCTGGGTTCACCGCCTGCGTAGGAAAGCTGTCATTGTTTTGACACTATTCCAACTTATTATTCCCGAAGGAACCTACGGTCTTTGACGGCCCAAGAATTAAATAACAATTCTCAGACCCCAAAGTCTGTTTGACAGCTAATGCTGTCTAAAATCAAGCACTCAAAGAGGCTTGATCAATAACCAATCCAGGACCCATAGTAGAAGAAACCGTAATCTTCTTAATGTATATCCCTTTTGCAGAAGCTGGCTTAGCTTTATGAACATCTGTCATAAGCGCTTCTAAATTCTTTAATAATGCATCAGCCTCAAATGACAAAACACCGATACCACCGTGAATAATGCCATTTTTGTCAGCACGGAAACGAACCTGACCCGCTTTTGCATTCTTAACTGCAGTCGCCACGTCTGGTGTTACTGTGCCAGACTTAGGGTTAGGCATGAGTCCACGTGGACCAAGAACCTTACCTAAAAGACCCACAACACGCATGGCATCAGGCGCAGCAATCACTACATCAAAATCCATTTTTCCGCCTTTGATCTCATCAGCAAGCTCTTCCATGCCTACTAATTCTGCACCAGCAGCTTTTGCTGCTTCCGCTGCATCACCCTGAGCAAATACGCAAACACGTATATCTTTACCCGAGCCATTAGGAAGCGTTGTTGCACCACGAACAACCTGGTCAGATTTACGAGAATCAATACCTAGGTTAATCGCCACATCAACAGTCTCAGAGAACTTTACCGAAGAGAGTTCTTTAAGAAGACTGAAGGCTTCATCAGCTTGGTAAACTTTACCCAGCTCTACTTTTTCATTAATCGCGCGACGGCGCTTTGATAACTTAGCCACTTACACGCCCTCCGTTTCTATGCCCATTGAGCGGGCAGAACCAGCAATAGTACGAACCGCAGCATCCATATCGGCAGCTGTTAGATCCGGATCTTTTGCTTTTACAATTTCTTCTAACTGAGCGCGAGTAACCTTACCCACTTTCTCAGTATTAGGTCGACCTGAACCACTCTTAAGACCGGCAGCTTTCTTCAGCAAGAAAGACGCTGGTGGGGTTTTCATCTCGAAAGTAAAACTACGGTCTGCATAGACAGTAATAATTACTGGAACAGGTGCTCCAGGCTCAACGCCCTGTGTTTGAGCATTGAATCCCTTACAGAATTCCATAATGTTAACGCCGTGCTGACCCAGTGCTGGACCTACCGGCGGACTCGGATTTGCCTGACCTGCAGGCACTTGCAACTTAATGTAGGCTGTAACTTTTTTAGCCATGTCTCTCTCCTATTATGGGTATTATCGCCTCCAGAATTACTGCAATGCAGCTCAACCTTCTCTGGCTCCCCGATAAATCAGCACCATTGCCAATCTACCAACTACTTCAAACTTAGGCTTTTTCTACCTGAGTAAACTCAAGCTCAACTGGCGTAGAACGACCAAAAATCGATACCGCAACGCGCAGTTTACTCTTTTCATAATTCACTTCTTCAACGGTTCCATTGAAATCATTAAACGGACCATCGGTAACACGCACCATCTCACCTGGCTCAAACAACGTCTTAGGACGTGGTGTCTCTTCAGAGTCATGCACGCGCTGAAGAATCAAATCAGCCTCTTTATCTGAGATAGGTGCTGGCTTATCCGCTTTTCCGCCGATAAAGCCCATCACTCTTGGCGTTTCTTTAATAAGATGCCAAGTATCATCATCTAGTTCCATATTGACTAAAACATAGCCTGGAAAAAACATTCTTTCACTGGTGCGCTTTTCCCCAGCTCTCATCTCCACTACTTCTTCAGTGGGAACAAGAATTTCACCAAACTTATCCTGCAAACCGCGCAGTTCAGCACGCTCTTGGATTGCCGCAGCTACCTTCTTTTCATACAGTGAGTAGGCGTGTACTACATACCAACGCTTTGACATTTAGCTCTCCTAGCCCATTACTATTGAAGCAAACCAGCTTAATAGGGAATCAATCCCCCATAGCGCAACAGCCATCAACAAGATAACGGCCACAACAATAAGGGTTGTTTGATTGCGCTCCTGCTTGGTCGGCCAAACAACTTTTCGCCACTCTGTGCGCGCACCAATAGCTAATTCAATAATCGCCACACCTTTTTCAGTTCGCGCAGCAATTAAACCAGATACAACAGCAACCACCAGCAAAGCCAAGACTCTGTACAGCACTGATTCTGCTGAGTAATACCAATTGCCGTAAATTGCACCAGCAACCAACGCCGCGACAACTAGCCACTTGAGCCAATCTAGATGAAACTGCTTTTCTTCTATTACATCACTCATTACGAATCTATACCTTACGCTATGTATATGGCAGGCCAGGAGGGACTCGAACCCCCAACAGCCGGTTTTGGAGACCGGTGCTCTACCAATTGAACTACTGGCCTACAGCTTAATTTTACATTTCCCTAACTGACAGCTAAGCCGAGACATTAAAAATGCCTCGGCTACATGCTTATAATTGCTTCAGGGATTAAGCAATAATTTTGGCAACAACACCTGCGCCAACTGTACGACCACCTTCTCGAATCGCAAATCGAAGACCTTCTTCCATCGCAATCGGGTGAATCAATTCAACTTCCATCTGAACGTTATCA
>Ga0207964_1000254_pt1 | contig 16370 bp, 10 predicted proteins | sample Knorr_S23_td_250_FD_185608 | JGI IMG/M metagenome (GOLD analysis project Ga0207964, IMG submission 185608) | Marine microbial communities from Southern Atlantic Ocean transect - Knorr_S23_td_250_ad_251m_LV_A (SPAdes) (version 2) | ecosystem: Environmental > Aquatic > Marine > Oceanic | place...
GGACTAGCAGGCTAAGGCCTCAGCACCTATAATTGCCAACCTAAAATTTAGCAAAAGCAAAACCCTAAACTTAATAAATAGAGCGCCCCAATGGATAAAACATTCGCCCCCCAAGATATTGAAAGCAAGTGGTATAAAACTTGGGAAGACAGTGGTTATTTTGCCCCCAGTGGCGAGGGCGAGCCCTACAGTATTGTAATTCCCCCGCCGAATGTAACGGGCAGTCTGCATATTGGCCACGCGTTGCAACATAGCATTATGGATGCCCTAACCCGCTATCAGCGTATGCAGGGCAAGAATACGCTGTGGCAGGTGGGCACGGATCATGCGGGTATCGCCACGCAGATGGTGGTGGAGCGCAAGTTGGCGGCGGAAAATCAACCGGGCAAGGATGACTTGGGCCGAGATAAATTTATTGAAAAAATCTGGGAGTGGAAGGAGCAGTCTGGCGGCACTATTACTCAGCAGATGCGTCGCTTGGGCAATTCGGTGGATTGGGATACTGAACGCTTTACTATGGATGATGGCTTTTCTGGCGCGGTGCAGGAGGTCTTTATTCGGCTGTATAACGAGGGTTTGATTTATCGCGGTAAGCGTTTGGTCAATTGGGATCCTAAGTTGCATACGGCTATCTCTGATCTCGAGGTGGAGAATCGCGAGGCCAAGGGCAAGATGTGGCATTTGCGCTATCCGCTTGCCAATGGCGCTGTAACTGCGGATGGCAAGGATTATATTGTGGTGGCAACTACGCGCCCAGAGACTATGCTGGGCGATACGGGGGTGGCGGTTAATCCTGAGGATCCACGCTATAGGGATTTAATTGGCAAGTTTGTCGAGTTGCCTTTAGTCGGTCGTTTGATTCCTATTGTCGGCGATGAGCACGCGGATATGGATAAGGGAACTGGCTGTGTAAAAATTACCCCTGCCCACGATTTTAATGATTATGAGGTAGGTCAGCGCCACAGCCTGCCGATGGTTAATATTCTGACTTTTAAGGCGGATATTCGCAAAGCGGCTGAGTGTCTTAATGCTGATGGCAGTCAAAATTCTGAGATGGATGATGGTTTGCCAGAGAAGTATCAGGGTATGGAGCGTTTTGCGGCGCGCCGTGAGATTGTCGCTGATATGGACGCTTTGGGGCTTTTGGCGTCGATTGAAGAGAATGATATGACGGTTCCCTACGGCGATCGCGGTGGTGTGGTGATTGAGCCGATGTTGACGAATCAGTGGTATGTGGATGCTAAGAAGTTGGCGGGGCCGGCGATTTCGGCGGTTGAGGATGGACGAATTAAGTTTGTCCCTCAGCAGTATGAGAATATGTATTTTGCTTGGATGCGCAATATCCAAGATTGGTGTATCTCGCGCCAGTTGTGGTGGGGTCATCGTATTCCAGCTTGGTATGATGAGGCGGGCAATGCTTATGTGGGCAATACTGAGGATGAAGTTAGGGCTGCCCACGATTTGGGTGATGCGCCACTGACTCAAGATAATGATGTGTTGGATACTTGGTTTTCTTCAGCGCTGTGGACTTTTGGTACGCTGGGCTGGCCTGAGCAAACTGAGCGTTTGAAGAATTTCCACCCCACTGATGTGTTGGTTACTGGCTTTGATATTATTTTCTTCTGGGTAGCACGGATGATTATGATGTCGATGCATTTGATTAAGGATGAGGATGGCAAGCCTCAGGTGCCTTTCCATACGGTGTATGTCACTGGTCTGATCCGCGATGAGCAGGGTCAGAAGATGTCTAAGTCTAAGGGTAATGTGTTGGATCCGCTGGATATGATTGATGGTATCAATATTGATGATCTGGTGGCGAAGCGCACGGGCAATATGATGCAACCGCAACAGGCGGAGAAGATTGCCAATCGCACTCGGAAGCAGTTTAAGGAGGGTATTGAGCCCCATGGTACGGATGCGTTGCGCTTTACGCTCTGTGCCCTCGCCTCTACGGGTCGCGATATTAATTGGGATATGAAACGCCTTGAGGGCTATCGCAATTTCTGTAATAAAATTTGGAATGCGGCGCGCTATGTGCTGATGAATGCCGAGGGGCAAAATTGCGGTCAAGATGGCGAGGCGTATAGGTTGAGTTTGGCTGATCGCTGGATTATTTCGCGTCTGCAACAGGCAGAAATTGAGGTGGTTGAGGCGATTGATAGTTATCGCTTTGATTTGGCGGCACAGGCGCTGTATGACTTTGTTTGGAATGAGTATTGCGATTGGTATTTGGAGCTGTCTAAGCCGGTTCTTTGGGATGAGAATGCGGATGCTGAGTTGCAGACAGGTACGCGCCATACGCTGGTTAGGGTTTTGGAATCTGTGTTGCGTTTAAGCCACCCTATTATGCCGTTTATCACTGAGGAAATTTGGCAGACGATTGCACCTCTGGCGGGTATTGAGCTCAATCCGGATGGCGATAGTATTATGCTTCAGCCCTACCCTGTTGCCGATCAATCTCTGGTGGATGAGCAGGCAATTGATGATATTGAGTGGGTTAAGCAGGTGATTGTTGGGGTGCGTAATGTGCGCGGTGAGATGAATATTTCACCGGCTACGTCTCTGGCTATTTATTTTGCCCGCGGCGATGCCTCGGATCAGCGCCGACTGGAGGAAAATCGTCAGTATTTGTGCAAACTTGCCAGCTTGGATTCGATTACTTGGCTGGATAACCCAGAGGATGCACCTCTGTCTGCCACTGCACTGGCGGGCGATTTGGAAATTTTGGTGCCTATGGCGGGGTTAATTGATATTAGTGCCGAGCTGGGTCGCTTGGATAGGGAAATTGATAAGTTGTCGGGCGAGGTGAAGAAGTTGTCGGGCAAGCTGAGTAATGAGAAGTTTGTCGCTAATGCACCAGCTGAGGTGGTGGCAAAGGAGCGAGATAAGCTGTCTGATATGCAGGGTTCTCTGGAGCAGTTATCGGCTAAACGCAACGCCATTGCTGAATTGGCGTGATAGACAGTAGTGGCCCATAATCTCAACAGTCAGCAACAGGAAGCCTTAAAGTATATTGATGGCCCGCTTTTGGTTTTGGCGGGCGCCGGTAGCGGTAAGACCAGTGTAATTACTGGCAAGATCGCCTATTTGGTCGAGCAGTGTGATATTCCCAGTCGCAATATCTATGCGGTAACCTTTACTAATAAGGCGGCGCGGGAGATGAAGCAGCGAGTGGGCAAATTAATTCGCGGAACCGCATCTCAGGGGCTGACGGTCTCGACTTTCCACAATCTTGGTCTGACTATTATTCGCCATGAGATTAAGACGCTGGGCTTTAAGCCGGGTTTTTCGATTATGGATCAGGAGGACTGCCGCAATCTGTTAAAGGAGTTGTTGGTTCGCCACTCTGATTTAGACGAAAAATTAATCGACAATATCCAACATACGATTTCTGACTGGAAAAATTCTCTTCTTGAGCCGGGACAGGCTGTAAGTGCCGCCAGTAGTAATGGCGAGCAGAGCATTGCTATGCTTTATGATCGCTATCAACGGGCTCTGCGCGCCTATAATGCGGTGGATTTTGATGATCTTATTATGATTCCAGTCTGTCTATTTCGCGAGCAAGCAGAGGTACTAGCCAAGTGGCGACAGCGTATTCGCTATATGCTGGTGGATGAGTATCAGGATACGAATCTCGCTCAGTATGAGTTGGTGCGGATTTTGGTCAGGGAAAAGCAGGCGCTAACGGTGGTTGGCGACGATGATCAGTCTATTTATGCGTGGCGCGGTGCGCGACCTGAAAATTTGATGCAGTTGCAGTCGGATTTTCCCGCACTTAAGGTGATTAAGCTGGAGCAAAATTACCGCTCTACGGGGCGTATTTTGGCGGCGGCTAATCAGTTGATCGATAATAATCCGCACTTGATTCAAAAGGCGCTGTGGAGTGAGCTGGGCCCCGGTGATCCGCTACGCTTTATTATCAGTGATAATGAGGAGCGCGAAGCGGAACGGGTGGTCAATGAAATTATTGATATGCGTTTGAAACGTCGCTGTAAGTATAGTGATTTTGCCATTCTGTACCGCGGTAATTATCAGTCGAAATTACTGGAACTAAAGTTGCAAACGCAAAATATTCCCTATGATATTACCGGCGGGCAATCCTTTTATGCCAAAACCGAAATTAAGGATGTAATGGCGTATCTGCGTCTGGTTATCAATCCGGATGATGATAATGCACTTTTGCGAATTATTAATACGCCACGTCGCCAAATTGGCCCCACTACGTTGGAGCGCTTGGGTGAGTATGCCAATAAACGGCAGGTATCGCTGTTAGCAGCGATTGATGAGGTGGGGCTAAGTGCTACTGTGCCCAGTGCTAATTTACAGCGTCTACAGCGATTTAAGCAGTGGCTGGAGTCTGTGCAACGCAATATCTATGGCAATCAGCCTATAGGGGCTATTCGCGAGATGCTTGAGGATGTTGATTATCAGGATTGGTTGCGCCAGAACGCCAGTAATGATGCGGCAGCTAATAAGCGCTGGGAAAATATTAATCTATTAATTAGCCAAATTGATTATGCGCTCAAGGATGGCGATAGCGATGCTGTGAATGCGGATAAGAACCCAATTGAAGCGGCTATTGCCAAGATCATACTGCGCGATATTTTGGATCGCGAACAGGAGGAATCCGCCGATGATAAGGTGCAGATGCTAACGCTACACGCCGCGAAGGGGTTGGAGTTTTTGCATGTATTTATGATCGGTATGGAGGAGGATATTCTACCCCACCGCAATAGTATTGAGGGCGATCAAATTGAGGAGGAGCGACGCCTCGCCTATGTGGGTATTACTCGGGCACAACGCACGCTAACTATGACTAGCGCCGCCCAGAGAACGCAGTTTGGGGAAACCAGTGCCACTGCACCCAGCCGCTTTGTTGATGAGTTACCACAGGATGATCTACTGCGTATCGGCGGTGATAGCGAAGCCAGTGCCGAGCAAAATCAGGCCACCGGTAAAGAATCCCTAGATGCTCTAAAATCACTGTTTGCCTAATTTTATAAGCCGTTTATTTTTTTCTTCTTAAATCTATTTATTTATCTATAATTAAATTATTCTAATATGCAAGATGGCAACCTTATATAAAATAAGCTGTCTATTCACTAGAGGGTCAATGTTCTACTTACAAGGTATTAGTTATGAAAATACTGGCTCTAACTGCAATTTTTTTGCTCCTCACTGCCTGCGGCGGCGGGTCTGGTGGATCAGATACTGATAGGTTTCCAACTAACAATGCACCCTATATCCAAACCGCAGGCTGGATTGCGGGGGAATACTCGCCCTCAAGTTATTTTGCCAACCGCTGTATTGATCCGCGTTCTAATGATAGTTATCAAGATCTTTTGGGCACCTATGTGGATGAAAATAATTGGCTTCGCTCGTGGAGCTATGAAACTTATCTATGGTATGAGGAATTACCGGATATAGATCCAGAAACTATTACTGATCCCGGCTATTACTTTGATCTAATGAAAACCAATGTACTTACCAATTCCGGACAGGATAAGGATCAATTTCACTATGCTAGGGATACGGAAGAGTATGAGCAATACGCTGAGTCTGGCATTTCAGCTGGCTACGGCTTTACTGTTTCACTAATCGAAAGTTCTCCACCAAGAAAAGTCGTTGTTGTTTTTACTGAACCGGGTAGCCCTGCCGCAGATAAAGGGATTAGGCGCGGTGCGGAAATTATCAGTGTTGATGGCGCAGCTATCGCCAATGGCAATGCGGATATTCTCAATGCGGGTCTGTTCCCATCCGCTCTTGGCGAATGGCATAATTTTGTTATTAGGGATCTCAATGGCACCTCAAATCGTCCAGTTACTCTGCAAAGTTCGGAAATAACTGTACAGCCGGTACATACCAGCACAGCGATACCTCATGGTAATAACAAAGTTGGTTATATTGTGCTTAACACTTTTAGCGTAGCTACGGCGGAACAGCAGTTAATTAATGCCATTAATAATCTTATCGACGAAAATATAAATAAGCTTATTCTAGATTTAAGGTATAACGGTGGCGGTTATTTAGCCATATCAGCAGAGCTGGGCACTATGGTTGCGGGCAATCGCGCATCAAATGAAATCTTCACGCAAATAGTATTCAATAATAAACAGAGTATGGACAATGAATCCTATCAGTTTCCCCCAACTGCTTATGGCCTCTCAGCGCCCGAGGGGACCGAGCTACCTAAGTTAAATCTATCGCAGGTTTATATCCTCTCTAGCGGCGATACTGCCTCTGCCAGCGAGTCTTTAATCAATGGCCTGCGCGGTATAGACGTTGAGGTTATTTTGATTGGCGATACTACTAGAGGAAAGCCTTATGGCTTCCTACCTGAGGATAATTGCGGCACCACCTATTTTACTATCCAATTTAAGGGTGAGAATGCCGCGGGCTTTGGCGACTATGCCGACGGTTTTATTCCATCAACTTCTGATAATGGCACTGACCAAGTACGCGGCTGTGAGGTTGATGATGATTTAACACACCTTTTGGGGGATAGTAATGAAAATATGTTGGCTACCGCCCTTCACTTTATAGACAACAATAGTTGCCCTACCAGTGCACAGGGCTTGGCTAGTAAGCCACAGCATCCATTATCAGCGGTGCAGGGTAATTTATTAACCCGCTATCCAAATATGTTGTTATTACGATGAATGGTTTTTCGCTAATTTTGTTTTTGCTAGCTCTAACCGGCTGTTATTACTCCGATCTATCGACAGAGCAGTCGACCGCGGCAAAGCCCGCACTGCTCAGCAATCACAGCCAAGATAATTTGAAACAGGTCAGGCTGATTGTGGCAGAGGCACTTGGAACACAAAATATAGGTCTGAGCCAATCGATATTTAAGCGAAGTAGCTTGCTAGTTATTGATCGAAAACCCATCAAATCTGTAGATGAATCTCTGTTGTTTTCAGAAACTGATTTGCCCGATCACTTTATATTACTAAAAGATTCTCAAGGCTGTGTGATTGAGCATAAACAGAGTCAGAGACGGTGGTATTTGCAAACTACCGACTGTATTGAGGAAGCTCAATAATATTGATAAGACTTAGTTAGAAGCTGTTGTTAACGCGGTCGCGAAGATCTTTGCCGGGCTTAAAGTGAGGTACATATTTGCCACGCAGTGTGACTGAATCACCGGTCTTGGGATTTCGGCCTGTACGCGGTGCGCGATAATGTAGGGAGAAACTACCAAATCCACGAATTTCTATGCGCTGTTTGTTAAGCAGTGCCTCGGTCATTCTTTCCAAGATCATACGCACCGCATGCTCCACGTCGCGTGGAGGCAGTTGATCTTGATTAATGGCAATTTTTTCAATTAATTCAGATTTGGTCATCGGCTGACTAAACACCCATCATCTATAACAATTCACTAAAACGTCACAGATTGCTTTAAGTAGAACGCTGATTTTATTAAAGTTTCACTTTAATACAAGTATTAATTGATCTATAGCTTATATTTAAGCAAAAAAAAGGGTGGCTAAGCCACCCTTTTTACTAATGGATAGTTTTTACTTATCCATTTGAGCCTTGATCAAATCACCAATGGTTGCTGGTGAAGATGTTTCAGTTTCAGATTTGCGATGCGCTTTAACCGCTTCTTTCTCATCTGAAATATCCTTGGCCTTGATTGACAAGTTGATAGCGCGATTCTTGCGATCCACTGCAATAATCTTAGCTTCAATCTCTTCGCCAACGGTCAATTCATTGCGTACATCTTCAACGCGATCTCTCGACAGATCTGATGCTTTCAATGTGGCTTCAATGTCGTTACCCAAGTCAATGATTGCAGCTTTGGTATCAACTTCCTTAACTGTTCCTTTAACAATTGAACCTTTGTCATTAGCAGTGAGGTAACTGTTGAATGGATCATCGGAAAGCTGTTTGATACCTAGGGAGATACGCTCTCTCTCTGCATCTATGCTCAATACTACAGATTCAACCTCTTCACCTTTCTTGAAGTTGCGAACGGCTTCTTCGCCAGACTCGTTCCAAGAGATATCGGAAAGATGAACCAGACCATCGATACCGCCCTCTAGGCCGATAAAGATACCAAAGTCGGTAATAGACTTGATGCTTCCTGTAACCTTGTCGCCTTTGGACTTGGTGCCTGCAAAGTCATCCCAAGGGTTGGTGAAGCACTGTTTGATACCCAATGAGATACGACGACGCTCTTCATCAATCTCAAGTACCATAACTTCAACTTCTTGACCCAAGTCAACAATCTTAGATGGGTGAACGTTTTTGTTGGTCCAATCCATTTCTGAGACGTGAACCAAACCTTCAACACCGTCTTCAAGCTCGGCGAAACAACCGTAGTCAGTAAGGTTGGTAACTGTGGCTTTAGCACGGGCACCCTCTGGGTAACGACCTTTGATATCGCCCCATGGATCTTCACCCATTTGCTTCATACCTAGTGAAACACGATTGCGCTCACGATCAAACTTAAGTACTTTAACGTCAATCTCGTCACCAACATTGATCATCTCTGATGGGTGCTTAATGCGCTTCCACGACATATCTGTAATATGTAGTAGACCATCAACACCACCCAAATCAACAAAGGCACCGTAATCAGTAAGGTTCTTAATAACACCTTTGAGTGATACGCCTTCCTCAATATTGGAGAGAAGTTCTTCACGCTCAGCTGAGTTGGCGCTTTCCATAACCGCACGGCGACTTACCACTACGTTGTTGCGTTTAACGTCTAATTTTATAACTTTGAATTCTAATTCGATGTTTTCCAGATGAGTGATCTCACGCAGAGGTCGCACATCTACCAACGAACCAGGTAGGAATGCACGCAAACCACGTACATCGACAGTAAATCCGCCTTTTACCTTGCCGCTGATAACACCGGTAACAATTTCGTCTTTATTATGTGCAGCTTCGAGTTCAATCCAAGACTCTGCACGACGGGCTTTCTCACGGGACAAACGCGTTGCACCAAACCCATCTTCAACGGCTTCGAGGGAAACTTGCACCTCGTCACCAACGGAGACATTAAGTTCTCCCTTGTCGTTATAAAATTGTTCTGCTGGGATAACCCCTTCAGATTTCAAACCGGCATGAACTGTAACCCAGTCTTTATCAACATCAATAATTACACCAGTGATAATAGCACCGGGGCTCATTTCTACGGTTTGTAAACTTTGTTCAAATAACTCTTGAAAGCTTTCGCTCATGGATATATTCCTGCGTATTGACAGGGAACAAGCAGTAGAATTGCTAGCTGTACCCTTTGTTCCACGTGGCCAGTTTACGTGGGTCAGTTATAGTAATGGCATTCAGTAATTTTTGCTGGCGATTGCTGAAATACCGGTTAATTGAGACTTCTATTTAAAACCGCGAAGGATGACAATATTTTGCACTGTATCCAACACTTCTTGCACTGAAAGATCGGAGGTATCTATCTCCACCGCATCTGTCGCTAGTGCCAGAGGCGAAGCCTCACGGTTTGTGTCTCGCTCGTCTCGCAGGCGCACCTGCTCTTCGAGGGCGCGAAGACTAACATTTTCCCCTCTTTCTAGCAACTGTTTGTAACGACGACGGGCTCGCTCTTCGATACTGGCGGTCAAATAGATTTTAAGCTGTGCATTGGGAAAGACGACTGTGCCCATATCGCGACCATCGGCAACCAACCCCGGATCTCTGGCAAATTGTTGCTGTCGCACTAATAAAGCTGCTCTAACTTCAGCACTAGCCGCCACTTGAGAAGCCAATGCGGCCGTCTGCTCGGTTCGCAATTCGTCGGTGACGTCCTCACCTTCAAGTAAAACTATATTTTGACCATTGGCCATCGTCTGGAAACTAATATCCATATTTTCCGCAAGTTGAGCCAAGTTGCGCCTGTCATCAGTTTTAATTTTTCGACGTATAGCCACTAGACCTAACAGACGATATAAGGCGCCACTATCCAAATAGTGAAAGCCCAAATCTTGGGCGAGCATACGACTAATTGTGCCCTTGCCCGCACCGCCAGGTCCATCTATTGCGATTATTTTTGCCATTAAAGTCTCTTCTACTAAGCTATTCAGACACAACAGATTCGATATTGATACCTATCTGCTGCGCCAGAGCAATAAAGTTCGGGAACGAGGTAGCCACATTGTTGGTCTCTTTGATTCTTATGGCACCATTGGCGCGCAATGCAGCAATACTGAAGGCCATAGCTATACGATGATCGTCAAAGCTATGAACTTCACCACTCCCCAGCTGACCACCCTGAATACGAATTCCATCTGGGGTTGCCACCGCGTCTATACCCAGAGTTACCAGACCATCAGCCATACTCTGAATACGATCACTTTCTTTAACTCGCAATTCTTCAGCACCAGTCAGTACTGTAGTACCCTCAGCGCATGCAGCGGCAATAAATAACACCGGAAATTCATCAATAGCCAGTGGCACTTGATCTTCAGGGATATTAATACCTTTGAGTGATGAGTATTGGACTCTAATATCGGCTACAGGTTCCCCACCCACTTCAGCATGGTTAGATAATTCTATATTAGCGCCCATTTGCTGAAGAATATTGATCACACCAATACGCGTAGGATTGATGCCCACATGACGCAAGGTAATATCTGAATTGGGAACTATGGAAGCAGCCACCATAAAAAATGCCGCCGATGAAATATCTGCGGGCACATCAATTCGGGTAGCAGTCAGACGACCGCCGCCACTGAGGGATGCTTTGTCACCTTGAGAATTAACCTGATAGCCAAAACCACGAAGCATACGCTCAGTATGATCTCTAGTAGGTGCCGGCTCGACTGTCGAGGTCTCACCTTCGGCATAGAGCCCCGCAAGAAGCACGCAGGATTTAACCTGTGCGCTGGCCATAGGCATGGTGTAATCAATAGCTTTTAATTTCTGTCCACCTTTAATACGCAGTGGTGGCGTACCATCATCATCGGTCTCTATCACCGCACCCATCTGGCGCAATGGTGTAGCAACACGACCCATAGGCCTACCGGAAAGAGAGGCATCACCTCTGAGTTCTACATCAAAATCCTGACCCGCCAACAATCCGCTAAGTAGGCGAATTGAGGTGCCTGAGTTGCCTAAATCCAACGGCTTGGATGGCGCTTTTAAGCCTTTTATACCAACCCCGTTAATAACCACGCGTCCTTCACTGGGACCTTCAATCTCAACACCCATATCGCGGAAGGCTTGTAATGTGGCCAAGCTGTCTTCACCTTCAAGAAAACCTGTTACTTCGGTCATACCATCAGCCAGCGAACCGAGCATAATGGAACGGTGTGACATGGATTTATCTCCAGGCACACGAAGATCTCCCCTCGCATCACCGCCGGGGGAAACAATATAATCAATTACTTTTTCAGTCATAGGGTTGTCTATCTCTGTATCAAATTTATTACTTTCAAGCATCCTGCTATATTGATTACGTGCATCGCGAGCACGGGAAAATAGGTTGGCAAGATAGTCGCTATCGCCTCTGTCGATAGCAGATTTCATTGCCTGAAGATTATCCATCATTTGATCCATTACATTGATAATTGCCTCTCTGTTTGCCAAGGCAATATCTCTCCACATCACAGGATCGCTACCTGCAATACGTGTAAAGTCTCGAAAACCGCCAGCTGCATAGCGGAAGATATCATTTTTATCACGCATACTAGCCAGAGTATCAACCAATGAGTAAGCCAAAAAGTGCGGCAAATGGCTGGTGGCCGCCAATATTTGGTCATGTTCTTGCACGCTCATGGTAGATACGGATGCACCTGCGGCTTCCCAAAGTTGAACAACCAACCCAAGGTGATCCTCAGCTGTGGTTTCAACCGGCGTTAAGATCACTCGATGATCTATAAATAACTTAGCATTGGCAGCAGTAACACCACTTTTTTCTGAACCCGCTATAGGATGACCGGGAACAAGTTGCGGCGGCACTTCGCCATACAGGCTTTGCGCAGCCTCAACTACGGATTCTTTAACACTGGCCACATCGGTAATAGTTACATCTGCAGATAGGCTTGAAGCACAGTCTTGCAAGATTTTTCGCACGCTGAGTGTGGGCACTGCAACCACAACTAGATCGCCACTGCCAAGCTCTGAGGCAATCTGCTCTAGGCTTTCAGCACTGCGGTCAATAATGCCATTGGTCAAGGCAATTTCTAGTGTCGACTGCCTTCTGGATATGCCTATTACCTGATTAGCTAACCCTTTTTCGCGAGCAATAGCAGCCAGACTAGAGCCTATCAGGCCCAATCCAATCACCACCAAGCGGTTGACTATTGCTTCACTAACTGAGTTTTTACTCGTCATAGGTATACCAATATTAACGAACCAATTTCATACTATTATGAAGTAGTTACAGAACAGCTCGAGGATAGGAACCCAGCACTTTTAGCTCTAGCACTTTGGAATCCAATTCGGCCAGTACTTCAGCCACCGACTGATCTTCTATATGCCCTTCAAGATCAATAAAGAATACATAGGACCATTTGCTATCGCGAGAAGGTCGAGATTCAAGACGCGTCATATCTACATTGTGACGACGAAATGGCTCTAGCACATCACCCAACGCACCCGGCTTGTTGCGCACAGAGACGACGATGGAGGTTCTGTCTTCTCCACTGCGAGACACATCTTCACGACCAATAATTAGAAATCTAGTTGAATTATCGGGTCGATCTTCTATTTTTTCCCAAAGCTTCTCTAAACTGTACAGTTCACTGGCCATATCCCCAGCGATAGCCGCGGAATTCCACTCGCCCTGCACTCGCTTGGCGGCTTCTGCATTACTGCTGACCGCCACTCTGTCAATCGCCGGATAGTTGGCATTCAACCACTGACGGCACTGCGCCAAAGACTGGGCATGGGAATAAACTCGGGTTATATTGTCTTTATTGGTATTGGCACCGATCATAAAGTGTTGATGGATGCGCAATTCAACTTCACCACATATTTTTAGCGATGAGTCCATAAAACTATCCAATGTATGACTAATTACGCCCTCAGTGGAGTTTTCAACCGGCACAACACCATAGTTGCAGGAGCCAGAGAGCACTTCGCGAAATACTTCATCGATAGCTGACTGGGGGACACTAACCGCAGAATCGCCAAAATGTTTGAGCGCCGCTTCCTGAGTAAATGTGCCTTCTGGACCCAAATAAGCAACTTTAATTGGTTGCTCAAGCGCTAAACAAGCCGACATTATCTGGCGAAATAAACGCGCCATGTCTTCGTTGCCTAAAGGACCTTTGTTGTTCTCCATAACACGGCGTAAAACCTGCGCTTCTCGCTCTGGCTTATAGTAGGATTGATCGCCATTGTCTTTTTTGACCTCAGCAACCTGTTGCGCGCACTGAGCTCGCTCACTAATGCATTGCATAATCTGCAGATCAATTTTATCAATCTGATCGCGCAAAGAATCTAGAGAATGTTTTTTGGACATAACTTAACCTTTGATCACTCAGCTTCAGCCTGATCTTCAACCTGATCATCTTCCTCTGGTTCAGCGATTCTCGCCAAGCTGACCAGTTTTTCATTTTCTTTTAAGCGAATAATACGCACACCCTGTGTGTTTCGTCCAACGACAGACACTTCATCTCCGCGGGTACGAACCATGGTTCCCTGATCGCTGATAAGCATAATTTCATCGCCATCAAACAATTGTGTAGCACCCACTAGAGGCCCATTTCTATCACTGGCCTGTATGGCGATCATACCTTTACCACCGCGCCCTTTGGTTGGGAATTCGTCAACCTTGGTGCGCTTGCCATAGCCATTTTCACAAACTGTCAATAAAAAGCCATTCTCTTCAGGTATTACCATAGAAATCACCTTGTGATTCTCTGGTAGGCGCATACCTCGAACACCTTTGGATACACGACCCATAGAGCGCACATCAGTTTCAGAGAAGCGCACTGCCTTACCCTCGGAACTAAACAGCATAATATCTTTGCTACCGTCAATAATGGCTGTTCCCACTAAGTGGTCACCCTCTACTAAATCCACAGCGCGCAATCCAACACTTCGCGGTCTGGAGTACTGCTCTAAAGAGGTTTTCTTAACTGTACCATTAGCTGTCGCCATAATAACGTATTGATCAGCACTGTACTCTTCTACTGGCAGTATAGAACTAATGCGCTCGCCTTCATCAAGAGGCAATAAATTAACCACTGGTCGACCACGAGAATTACGTCCAGCCACCGGAATTTGGTAGACCTTAAGCCAGTAAACTTTACCAAGGTTGGTAAAACATAAGATTGTTGCATGGGTACTTGCTATCAGCAGGTGCTCCACAAAATCTTCATCTTTAACAGCTGTGGCAGATTTACCCATGCCACCGCGACGCTGAGCTTGATAGTCAGTCAGAGGCTGAGTTTTAGCATAGCCACCGTGAGAGATAGTCACTACTCGCTCTTCTTCCGTAATCAAATCTTCAACGGTAAGATCATGTTGTGATTCTATAATTTCCGTGCGTCGCTCATCGCCAAACTGCTCGAGAACAGCCTCAAGCTCTTCTCTAATCACCAACATCAAACGGCTAATATTGCCAAGAATATCTTGATAGTCGGCAATTTCTTCAAGCTTGATGGTAAATTCTTCGATAATCTTGTCCTGCTCCATACCGGTCAGGCGGTGAAGTCTCAACTCGAGTATATCCTTGGCTTGCTCGGGACTAAGGTAGTACTTTTTACTGCGCAACCCATATTGATCTTCCAACCATTCGGGACGGCTAGCCTCGGGGCCTGCACGCTCTAACATGGCCACTACAGAACCAGGACTCCAACCTTTGCTGGCCAACGCCTCGCGCGCTTCAGCTGGGGTCGGTGATTTTTTAATCAGCGCGATTATTTCATCTATATTGGCAAGCGCTATGGCAAATCCCTCTAGGGTATGAGCCCGCTCGCGCGCTTTGCGCAATAGATAGATAGTTCTTCTGGTTACCACCTCTCGACGATGGCGAACAAAAGCCTCGAGCATTTGCTTGAGATTGAGTATTTTTGGCTGACCATCCACCAACGCTACCGTATTAATACCAAATACAGACTGCAACTGGGTTTGAGCATAGAGATTGTTGAGAACAACTTCGCCCAATTCACCTCGCTTGAGCTCAATCACCACACGCAAGCCGTCTTTATCAGACTCGTCGCGAAGTTCGGAAATACCTTCGATTTTCTTGTCTTTAACCAGTTCGGCAATACGCTCTATCAAACGCGACTTGTTAAGCTGATAGGGAATCTCCGAGATAATAATGGTTTCACGCTTAGTCTTTTCGTTGACTTCAATATCGGCCTTGGCGCGCACATAGATGCGTCCACGTCCAGTCCGATAGGCCTGAATAACGCCAGCTTTACCATTGATAATGGCGCCAGTGGGAAAATCGGGACCAGGAATATATTCCATCAATTCGTCGATGCTAATATCGGCGTTATCGATTAACGCTAGACAGCCTTTAACCACTTCACCCAAATTATGAGGCGGGATATTGGTAGCCATACCCACCGCAATACCAGAGGAGCCATTGACCAAAAGATTAGGGATACGCGTCGGCAACACATGAGGTATAAATTCGGTTTCATCGTAGTTGGGAACAAAATCAACCGTATCTTTTTCCAAATCCTCGAGCAACGCATGGGCCAATTTGGTCATGCGAATTTCGGTATATCGCATAGCGGCGGCAGAATCGCCGTCGATAGAACCAAAGTTTCCCTGACCATCTACCAGCATATAGCGAAGCGAAAAAGGCTGGGCCATTCTTACAATGGTTTCATAGACCGCTGAATCGCCATGAGGATGGTATTTACCAATAACATCACCCACCACACGGGCTGATTTTTTGTAGGGTTTGTTCCAATCGTTATTCAGCTCACTCATAGCGAACAAAGCGCGCCTATGAACTGGCTTGAGACCATCGCGCACATCGGGCAATGCTCTGCCGACTATAACGCTCATAGCGTAATCTAAGTACGATTGCTTTAGCTCATCTTCGATATTTACCGGAAGGATTTCCTTCGCTGGATCAACCATAATCTATCTCTAAAATTTAAATTTTATTTTTTGTGAGACTTTCTCAACAATGATCTCTTGCCTTTATGCGGCATCAAAATCGGACACATAAGGTCATTTACAATCATAAAATCCCTTATTGTGCGCAATTTTGCCCCACCCAAAAACAAAATCTCTTCCCTGTAAAAATCCCACTGTTATATTGGTTATTCAAGGTTCAAAAAGGCCATCTTGGAACGAATTTGACCCACCCTATCTAATAACCTTATTTATGGGAAATATTTTACCATAGAAACCACGCTATATCTCATTTATATTAAAATCTGAGCAGCTAAAAGTGCAAAATATTTAGGCGCGAAAAATAAAGCCTTTTTACGGTATAA
>Ga0207964_1000255_pt1 | contig 16360 bp, 7 predicted proteins | sample Knorr_S23_td_250_FD_185608 | JGI IMG/M metagenome (GOLD analysis project Ga0207964, IMG submission 185608) | Marine microbial communities from Southern Atlantic Ocean transect - Knorr_S23_td_250_ad_251m_LV_A (SPAdes) (version 2) | ecosystem: Environmental > Aquatic > Marine > Oceanic | place...
TGCGTCGCATGATACTCGACATGATGTTTTGGTGTTTCTCCAGCTCCTCTTCAAATTTGTCGTTTACCTGCTTTTCGGCATTAAAAGCTTTGATTACCCGCAGTCCGGAAATGTTTTCTTCGATTGCCGATAGGATGCGCGCGACCTGAATTTGTCCCTTGTTGGATTTTCTTCTTAGACTTTTACCGATCTTTCCGATGATAAGCCCTGCAACCGGGAAAAGCAATAAAGCGATCAATGTAAGCTTTGAACTCATGGTCATCAATAAAACGATCGAGGCAATGATATTCACCGGATCCCGAACCAGAACGCCCAGAGTATTCATTATTGAAGCCTCTACTTCGCGTACATCCGTAGTCATTCTCGACATCAGATCGCCTTTTCTTTTTTCAGAGAAATAAGAAATGGATAGTACAGACATTTTGGTGTGCAAAGCCCGTCGGATATCCCTAACAACACCTGTTCGTATCGGAACAAGGGTGTATTGTGCCAAATAGCGCGTCAGGTTTTTTAGAAAAAAGGCAATGACGATTGCAATACATATAATTCCCAAAGCATCGGCTTCTCCAAGCGTTTCAATAATGCTAGTGAGTTTATACGATAAATAATCTTCGATCCATTCTGTAGATATTTCGCCCTCAGGAGCGATCAATACTTTTTTCTGAGTACCGAAGAGTATTCCCAGGACAGGAATAACCAGGGTGATGGAAAATAAGCCGAAAAGAACCGATAAGATATTCAATAGTGCGTTTAATACGGCTGAATACTTGTATTTGTAGGCGAACTTTAAAATTTTATAAAATGGCTTCATGTAAAGCGTATTCCTTTTCTTAGTTGATTACTATGCAAAGATAAAATTCAATTTGACATAGGTTTCATCAGAGGGTAGTTTTCAGTGATGAGTGATGAGTTTGTCAATTCGTAATACTTAGTACCTGATACCTTGTACCTAGCACCTAATTTTCAACTTTTATCCCGATAGTTTAGGATTCAACTTTTTCCTGCGGCTTTCGTTTTGTATGTTTGTGTGTTAATAAGACAAAATGGTAAAGACCACTCCTATTTTTCAACTGGAAACGGGTGTTAAAGAAATTGTAAAATAATGATTACTCATATTCAAGGCAGACTCGTTGAGTTAAATCCTGCATACGCCGTTATTGAGTGTAATGGTGTGGGCTACATGCTCAACATATCTCTGAATACCTATTCTAAATTAGGTGATTCGGAGTCCTGTAAATTGTATTCACATTTAGCGGTTAAAGAAGATTCCCACACATTGTATGGTTTTCACAATAAACTGGAGCGTAAGATCTTTAGATTATTGATCTCTGTTTCGGGAGTTGGGGCCTCTACTGCCCGGGTAATCTTATCTTCTATGTTACCCGAAGAGATTAGAGATGCCATAGTGAGTGAAGATGTTGTTTTAATAAAGTCTGTAAAAGGGATTGGAGCCAAAACGGCCCAGCGTATTATTCTCGATCTTAAGGATAAGATGCTCAAGGCATTTGATGATATTGAAATTACCATTAAATCCGGCAATAGAAACCGCGAAGAAGCGTTATCTGCATTAGAAGTTCTTGGTTTCCCAATGAAAGCCGTGCATAAATTAATCGATAAGTTGTTGGAGAAAGATTCGCATATGGTGGTTGAAGAACTCGTAAAACAAGCATTAAAGCAGTTGTAAGTGAAGTCCTGTCAAGCTACGATAAAGTTATTTTTTACACTTATTGTTTTTTTCCTTGGTCATCATGTGGCTAAGGCTCAAGATGATAGTTTGGCATTGCCCTATCCGAAAATGTTATTTAATTCTCCGGAGAATTTCGATGAAACGATTCAGTACAGCATCGAAACCGGCGACTTCATGTTTCAAAAAAAAATAGGTAGTCTATTTCAGGAGCGTCCTAGGTTTATGAGCGAATCGGCTTACAAACAATGGATGTTCAATCAGCAAATTCAAAATTATTGGCGTCAAAAGGTGCAGTCAAATTTATTTGATGAAGGTGTTGCCGGAACAAAGCCTAAACTTCAAATGGGAGAATCGCTCAGTCGATTTTTTGGTGGTAGTACCATAGATATCCGTCCACAGGGATCTGCCCAGCTTACTTTTTCCGGTAATGTAGATAAAACGAAAAACCCCAATTTAACCAAGAATCAGCAGAGTAACGCAAGTTTTAATTTTGATCAAAGCATTCAGATGAATGTCATTGGTAAAATCGGAACTAAGCTGGCCTTGCGAACCAATTACGATACCAAAAGTCAGTTTGACTTTGAAAATCAGTTAAAGCTCGAGTACACAGGTGACGAAGATGAAATAATTAAAAAAATAGAACTCGGGAATGTAAGTTTACCCTTAAGTGGTTCTTTAATCTCCGGTACTCAAAGTTTATTTGGGATCAAAACACAATTTCAGTTTGGGAAGGCCACATTTACAGCCGTATTTTCCGAGCAAAAATCAGAAACCAGCACCATTCGGGTTGACGGAGGAGCACAGACTACAAATTTTGAACTCTATGCCGACGACTACGAAGCGAATAAACACTTTTTCTTAGGACAATATTTTTACGATAATTATGATGCGGCATTGGCCAATATGCCTGTGGTAAGTTCTAATGTAACCATTACAAATATTGAAGTTTGGGTAACTAACAGAGCAGGAGTTACACAAAATGTTCGCAATATTTTGGCATTTCAGGATTTGGGAGAAAATCTAAATCGCGTACACAACACTTCAAATGTCTATGCAGGCTCATTAAATATTGCGAATCCCGACAACAACAACAACAGTTTGGATCCTGAAATATTAATTGCTGATTTTCCTAATATCCGTAATGTGAGTCAAATTACCTCTTCATTAAATGGAACTGGATTTGAGCAGTCTGTAGATTATGAAAAGATAGAAAATGCAAAAAAATTAACCCGTTCAGAATACAGCTTTGATCCACGTTTAGGGTTTATCTCATTAAACAGGGCTTTGAATTCGGATGAGATTTTGGCAGTTGCTTTTCAATACACCAACAATGGTACTCCTCATCAGGTAGGAGAGTTGTCTGCCGATGTTGCTTCGCCGGATGCTTTGGTTTTAAAATTACTTAAGAGTACTACCGTAGATGTTAAACTTCCCATGTGGAAGTTATTAATGAAAAACGTCTATGCGCTTGGGGCGTACCAGGTAAATAAAGAAGATTTTGATCTACAGATTCTGTATCAGGATGATGAGTCGGGAACACCTTTACCATACATTCCTGAAGAAGGTTTAAGTGGTGAGTTATTGATTCAAACCATGAATCTTGATAATCTAAATCAAAACAACGACCCTGGGCCTAATGGTGTTTTTGACTTTATTCCGAATTTAACGATAAAAACTTCCAATGGCCGGGTTTATCTGCCCGCAAAAGAGCCTTTTGGACATTATTTACGGGAGAAGTTTCTAGAAGCAGGGATGACCAATGAGCTTGCAGATCAATATGTGTATCATGCACTCTATGATTCAACGAAAACAGCAGCTTCGCAAGTTGCCGAGCTCAATAAATTCATCTTAAAAGGACAGTACAAATCTTCGTCGGGGTCAGATATTCCTCTTAATGCGATGGATGTACCTCAAGGATCGGTAACCGTAACCATGGGAGGAACACCTCTTGAAGAAAACGTACACTACACCGTAGATTACAACCTCGGAAGAGTTAAAATTATCGATGAAGGGATCTTAAGCTCAGGACAACAAATTGACGTGAAGTTAGAAAGTAATTCCGGCCTTTCATTGATGACAAAGCGCTACTTAGGCTTACATGCCGATTACAAGTTTAACGATGATTTGATACTTGGAGCAACGGTTTTAAATCTTTCAGAAAATAGTCGGTCTCCTAAAATTAATATGGGTGAGGAGCCCATATCCAATACCATTTGGGGGTTCAACGGTTCCTACAAAACGGAAGCTCCCCTGCTGACTAAAATTATTGACAAACTTCCTTTGATTGAAACCAAGGAGAAGTCAACGATCATTTTAACCGGTGAATTTGCTCAGTTTATTCCCGGGCATCCAAAGTCAATAAATGTAGATGAAACAGGAACAGCCTACATCGATGATTTTGAAAATAGCCAGTCGCCAATAGATTTACGAACATCTCACGCATGGAATCTGGCGAGTACGCCGCAAGATGATGAACTATTTCCCGAGGCATCGTCAACGAATGACCTCAGCTATGGTTACAACCGTGCTTTATTGTCTTGGTACATCATTAATTCAGACCTTCAGAGAAAAACGTCTTATTCGCCAAGCCATTTAACTGATGATGATCGAGAAGCCTCTTACGTTCGTGAGATATCTATCAATGAGATCTTTCCTGATAAAGATATTCCCCATGGACAACCTTTGAGATTACGAACCTTTGACTTGGCATTCTACCCCAACGAAAGAGGACCTTACAATTTTGATGTAGAAGGTGTAGCCGGAACTTCTTCCGGATTGAAAGCTGATGGAGAATTAGCGGCCCCGGAAACCCGTTGGGGAGGGATTGTTAGAGAAATTCAGACCAACGATTTTGAAGTAGCGAATATTGAATTCTTAGAATTTTGGATGATGGATCCATTTATCGAAGATCCCAATTCGGGCGGTGGTGATTTTTACATCAACTTAGGTAACGTATCCGAAGATATTTTAAAAGATTCGCGAAAGAGTTATGAAAACGGATTACCCATAGATGGTAATGAAGAAGATGTTGACACGACAGCCTGGGGTAGAGTACCATCGGTACAAGCTTTGGTAACTGCGTTTAACAGTGGTGAAAAGGCTCGCGACCTTCAGGATGTTGGACTTGATGGTCTGGACGATGAAATGGAGCGTACTTTTATTCCCCCTGTCGTTGGTGAGACCAATTCCTATTTGGATCGAATTAGATTGACACACGGTGAAGGTTCTGATGCCTATGTGAAAGCAAATAATGACCCTGCAGCAGATAATTACCATTTCTATTACGGTGAGGATTACAATGATCAGGAGAAAGGAATTTTGGAACGTTACAAAAAATACAATGGTTTAGAAGGGAACTCGCTAATTCCAAATGATGGTCAGCTGGCACAGCCTTACACGCAACTTCCCGATGTAGAGGATATCAATAGTGATTACACCTTAAGCGAAACAGAATCTTACTACCAGTACAAGATCAGTATGCGTCCACAAGATCTGGGAGATGTGGGTAGTAATTACATTACTTCGATCATTGACAATGCCGGACCAAATAATAATACGCGTTGGATACAGTTTAAAGTGCCGATCCGTACTTTCGATAAAAAAATAGGAAGTATTCCCGATTTTAAATCCATTCGCTTCATGCGAATGTTTATGACAGGATTTGAGGAGCCGACAGTATTGCGTTTTGCTACATTAGATATGGTGCGTGGAGAATGGCGTAAGTATTTAAATAGTTTGGGTTCGGACACAGAAAATTTGTCAACTACGTTCGATATTTCTGTGGTAAACTTAGAAGAAAATGGAAGGCGAGACCCGGTTCATTACGTACTCCCTCCGGGTATTGAGAGAGAGCGTTTTTATGGTTCAACAACCATGCAAGAGCAAAATGAGCAGTCTATTAGTTACAAAATATGTGACCTTGAGAATGGAGATGCCCGGGGCGCCTTTAAGAATGTAACCATGGATATGAGAACTTACAATAAGATCAAGTTCTTTGTCCATGCCGAAGAGAAAAATCCGGATTATCCCTTAAACGATAATGATCTGAGTATGTTTATTCGTGTGGGTACGGATTACAATTCCAATTATTATGAATATGAAATCCCTTTAAAAGTTACCCCTTGGGGTGCTTCAGCACGAGATGAAGTCTGGCCGGAAGAAAATCAGGTAGAGATCGATTTTAGTCTTTTAAAAGCCGCCAAGTCTGCCCGAAATGCCGAAATTAGAGATGGGAATGTAAACGTGAGCTTTACGCAGCCTTATTTTTACCATCCGGAAGGAGAAGAAAAGCGTGTTACGATTATGGGGAACCCAAATCTAGGGAACGTTCGGACGATTATGTTAGGAGTTCGGAATCCCGAATCAGACCCCAACTTTAATCCTGTTGATGATGGGGATCCTAAATGTGCCGAAATATGGATCAATGAACTTCGTTTAACCGATTTTGATGAGCGTGGAGGCTATGCTGCCAAAGCACAATTGAAAACTCGTTTGGCCGATTTGGGAAGTATGACCCTGGCAGGAAATATGAGTACTGTTGGTTTTGGTAGTCTGGAGCAAAGTGTTACTGAAAGAAATAAAGAGGAAACGCGCCAATACAATTTTACCTCAAACGTAGAGCTGGGAAAACTCTTCCCAGAGGAAGCCAATGTAAAAATACCCGTTTTTATTGGCGTATCTGAATCCATACTCAGACCACAATTTAATCCATTAGACCCGGATGTTGAATTGCAAGCCACCCTGTCTGATGAAGGAATGAGCGAGGGAGCTCGTGATACCTTGAGAAGTGTTGTTGAGAATTACACCATGCGTCGCTCCATTAATTTGACCAATGTACGTAAAGAACGCAGCAGAGGAAAGGGGAGAAAAGCATCGAAAGAAGTTGGAAGAAAGCCCGGTGAAAAAGAAGGTCGTGGAGGTTCGAAAAAGGGTAAAGGAGGCTCTAAGAGCAGACTCTACGACATCGAAAATGTTAGTTTAAGCTATTCCTACAACGAGATATTTAACCGCAACATCAATACTGAATTCAGTATGATGAGAGAACATAACGGTGGTTTGGGGTACAATTTCAACAACAACCCGAAAAATTACAAGCCATTTAGTAAGATCAAGTTTTTAAAGAAATCGAAGTATTTAAGGTTGATAAAAGACTTTAACTTCTATTTGTTGCCAAAATCAATCTCTGCCCGAACAGATTTCAACAAGTCCTATTCGGAAACGAAAATGCGAAACATTGCTGCTTTAAATGCAATGGTTCCATTAAACATTGTTGAGCCCGACACCATGTTTAGTAAGCAGTTTGATTTTACTCAGAATTACAGTGTGAAATACGATCTGGCGCGAAGTTTAAAATTGAACTTTTCTGCCAACACACGTTCTATCATAGATGAGCCGGAAGGAAAAATTGATACCCAGACTGAGAAAAAAGCCTTACGAGATAGCATTCTTACCTTTGGTCGACCTACTCAATATCATCATCAATTTGATGTGCGTTACACAGTGCCGATCAATAAATTCCCTTTAACCGATTGGATCAGTTTAACCTTAAATTACAATGGAACCTATGATTGGAATGCCGGGTCTATGGCGCTGGTAAACGATTCGATCAATTTGGGTAATGTCATACAGAATACCAATAAGCGACGAGTTAATGCTCAATTAAACATGAAGACTTTGTACAACAAAGTGCCTTATTTTAAGAAAGTAAATGCCAAATCTAAAAAGAGTAGTGGAGCAAAAAAACGTAAAGATTCCAAAGAAAAGGATGCCGTAGATGAAGGTTCTGATGAAAACAATGAAGAAGAGGAAGTTGAAAAGATTCGATTTAATCCCTTTGATCATCTTGCCCGAATGGTGCTTTCTGTGAAAAATGTAACCCTGAGTTACGACGAAACAAATGGGACGATGATTCCCGGGTTTTTACCATCTTCAGGACTGCTTGGAATGGAACAAAGATTTCATCCGAGTTCAGCGCCGGGATGGAGGTTCCTCTTAGGGGAGCAACCAAAAGGTTTAGAGGGCTTTGCCAATAAGGGGTGGATTACCTCAGATACCCTGCTCAATCAACAATTTACGCAACAACATACTTCCCGATTAAACATTCGATCTACGATAGAACCTATCAGGAAATTAAGAATACAGATCACGGCACAACGAAGCAAAAATGAAAATACTTCTCGCTTGTTTAAAAATACAGGTGCTGAAGATGATCCTTTTTTTGAATCCCTAAACAAAAATGAAACCGGGAGTTTCACCATGTCCTTCCTTGCAATAGGTACAGCTTTCAGACCTATGGAAATTAATTCGTCGCAAACTTTCGACGAGTTCAGAGCCATACGATCTAAGATGGCGCAGCGAGTAGCGGATGAGAATGGCGTCCTGTACAGCCCTTCAGACGAATACCCTGACGGATTTGGCCCAAATGCACAAGACGTATTGATCCCTGCATTTATGGCAGCGTATTCCGGAACCAGTGCTTCTTCACAAACGCTTGATAAATTCCCGAAAATCCCATTGCCAAACTGGAACGTGAAATACGATGGTTTGACAAACATACCCTGGGTAAAAAAACGATTTAAGACCGTTTCTATTTCTCATGGTTACAGCTCTACGTATTCCATCAGTTCTTATCAAACGAATTTGTTTTATGAGGAGCATGACTACACTGAAACCCTTGAGACGGACCCTGACCACTTTGATACTAACGGGAATTACCTCACCAAGTATCAAATACAAACCATAAATATCAGCGAGCAATTCAGTCCTTTGATCAAGGTAGATATGACCATGAACAATAGTCTTTCTACCCGCGTTGAAATTAGTAAAGACCGACAGGTATCCTTAAGTCTAAACAACAATCAGGTTCAGGAACAGGCCGGAAAAAGTTTAACCGTAGGTGTAGGTTACAGAATTAGTGACTTTGAGATTAGTATGCCTACAGCAAATGGAAAGCGAACATTCTCTTCAAACTTAGAATTGAACTTAGATTTATCCATTCGGAAAACAGTTTCTGCGATACGTAGTTTGGAAGAAAATACGCATCAGCCGGTTAGTGGCAGTACCGATATTTCTGTTAAAACCTCTGCAGATTACGTCTTAAGCGAAAGGATTAATCTTCAATTATTTTATGATAGAATGGTGAGAAAATATCAAGTAGCTAACTCGTATGATACTGCGAATAGCAGCTTTGGAATAAAGCTTAGATTTTCTTTTGGAAGTTGATGTGTTATTTATTTTGTAAATTCGTTACCTTAAATGTAATATTCTTCCTTCCCCCGAAATACAATTTCTATGAAATATTTATTACGTTTTTTAACCGTAGTTTTTTTTGTTTCCGGGACTATTTTCGCTCAATTGCCGGAAGATTTTGTCGCTCCGGATTTTACCATCACAGATATCGATGGCAACGAACACAATCTTTACTCTATTATTAATAAAAATAGACCGGTGGTGTTAAATTTGTTCGATAGCGCCTCTGATGTATGTTGGAATTTTGTTAGACTAGGACCTATCAACGATTTTAACAACCTTTATGGTCCTGAAGGTGATCATTCGGCATTTGTTATTTCAGTAGAGTCTAATTCCAACAAATCTCTAAGTCATATGTTAGGTAACGAAATACTTAACGATCCCATAGGCGATTGGTCTTCTATGATTCATTACCCTTTGGTACATGATGATGATGCTTCTGTCCTTGATGCATATGGTGGATGGATGCACTTTGCTTATCCGTTAGTGTTTGTCATCTGTCCGGATAAATCGGTTACTGAAATTGGCCATGGACCAACCTTGCAATTTTCGGAAGTTGGTCATTTTTGGGGTCTTGAAACTTTTACTGAAAAGGTCTTTGATACTTGTTCGTCAGCGATTGTTGGGTTAAACGAAAATGTTGAAGAAGTTCTTGAAAACAAACTTTCTATCTTTCCTAATCCCGCATCTGATCATGCTGTTTTAGAGTTGCGTGTAAAAAAATCTGATGATGCAGTAATTGATATTGTTAATACACTAGGTCAACAAGTTTTTGTACAAAGGTCAAAAATGAATAAAGGGTTAAACACGATTCAAATCCCGGTTGAATCTTTAACAACAGGCATGTATTATGTAAGTGTTAGAATTGCAGATGAAGTACATGTCGATAAACTGAACGTTGTTGACTAATAATTTTTTCTTTTTGGAACTTATGGCACACTAATTGTTTTGTTTGTACAATAAACTCTTCTTAGACTCGTCTGATCTGTTGTTTTAAAATAAATAGATCCAGATCATAGAAAAGTATTTTTTCCTTGTTGTGTAGCTCTTACCCCTCCCTACAAACAGAACTTTATGGAAATTTTTGTACGTTTTTTAGCTTTGGTTTTTTTTACTACGACAACTGCTTTTGCTCAGTTGTCAGACGGTTCAACCGCTCCTAATTTTACCATTAGAGATACTGATGGTAACGAACACGATCTGTATTCTATTCTTGACGAAGGGAAACCCGTGTTGTTAGATTTATTTGCTACATGGTGTGGGCCATGCTGGTCTTTTGCTCAAGCAGGTGTATTTGAGATGTTTAATGCTGCTTATGGTCCTGAAGGGACTGACGAAGTATTTACGATTGCAATAGAGTCTGATGCTGGTACACCTGCAAGTGAATTGTCTGGTGGTGGAAATTCCATAGGTGATTGGACCTCTATTATTGGTTACCCTTTAGCTGATGATGCTACCGGAGCAATTGCCGAGGCTTATGGGCTTGCTTACTACCCGACAATTTATCTGATTTGTCCGGATCGAACGGTAACTCAAATTGGTCAGGGACCTAATGACACATCAATGTGGACACCTTATGGTTTGTATGAAAAAATATCTAATAGTTGTGGTGTTGAGCTGCTACCTCCTTTTGTTGTTGAAGGCGTTAATCCAAGTGTAATTTCCTGTGATAATGATTTAGTGAATTGTGGGGATGATAAAGTTAATCCGATAATAACTATTATGAACTTAGGTACTGAGGTAATGACTGCTTGTACAATTAATACAATTGTTGAAGACGTTGTTGTTAGTTCATTTGAATGGGCGGGTTCACTAGAGACTTATGCTGCTGAACAAATAACTTTAACTGAATTACCATCAAATATTACAGACGTATCCTTCAAAGTAGTTATGCAGGCAGATGTCAGAGCTTCTGATAATAATATTGATGTAGTAGTTGCATCTGCTGCTGAATCTCATGCATACGTTCATGTTCAGGTAAATACTGATTTATTTCCGGGAGAAACTTCATGGGAAATTCTTGATTTTAACGGAACGGTTGTTATGTCTGATTCTTATGAAAGAGGTTATCAAAATGAATTGGGTGCTGGTGGACCTGATGCCAGAATGACACATAATTATTTTGAGTCATTAGAAGGAGGGTGTTATGCTTTTAAGGCTTTAGATGCATGGGGAGATGGTCAATATGATGGTGAAGTAGAAGGCTCTATTGTAGTGACTGATGGTGAAGGATTGGAGTTGTTAAACATTTCAGGGAATTGGGGGGCTAAGCAATCTGCATATTTTGAAGTAACTCATGGTGTAGGAATTGAAGAAGTTTCTGAGAACTCAATATCAATCTTCCCTAATCCGGCTTCAAGCAGTACTACAGTATCATTGAACTTATTTGAGTCTGATGATGTAGCTGTTGAAGTAGTTAATACATTAGGACAACAAGTGTTTGTGCAAACTTCAAAAATGAATGCCGGACAAAATACAGTTGAAATCCCGGTTGAAAAATTAATAATAGGTATGTATTATGTAAATATTAAAATTGGAAATGAAGTGAGTATTGAAAAGCTAAATATTATGAAGTAGTTTATTTGTTATGCATTTTTAAAAAGGCTTCCCATTTGGGGAGCCTTTTTGTATTAACTTTGCTTTTGGTATATTTTTTGCAGAGAGTAAGGTTAAAAACAATTAAACATGAGGAAATATTTATTTGTAATTTGTTCAATCATGAGTTTTGGGTTGGCAGCTCAGTCTTTATCTGTGCAACCTGATAGTTATTATTATTCGGCTCCCGGAGAGACTAGCACAGCGCATTTTAATGTAACAAACGAAACAACTAAGGATTTGTCAGTAATTGTAATTAGATCTATGGATCTTCCTCTTCCGGATGGGATATATTCGACGTTTTGTTGGGGGATAACCTGTTATGCGCCTGAGACAGATGTGTCGGTAAATCCTATTTTAATTCCTGCCGGAGAGAGTTTTGATGGTTTTACAGGTTATGTTTACAACATGCCGGAGGAGTCTGTTTTTGTAATTAACTACTGCTTTGCTGTAGAGAATGATCTATCGGATAAAGTTTGTATGGATGTTACGTACACTTCCGTAGAAAATTTAGTTGTGGATGAATTGTCTGCAGACTACGATGTGTATCCTAATCCTGTAAAAGATGTACTTCACATTGATTACAATACTTCTGTTCCGGCTGAATTTTCGATTTACGATATGTTAGGAAACAGAGTTTATGACGATGTACTAACAAGTTCCATGACTTTAAATTTAAGTTCTTTTGAGTCAGGGATTTACTTTTACACATTTCATGTTCAGGGAAAAGAAGCAGCGGTTCAAAAGTTGGTTATTACGCATTAAGCGATAAGATATTGAAAAGGCTCCGGATATTCGGAGCTTTTTTTTTGCTCTAAATATTCTAATTCGTGTACAATCCGTACTTTTGTCCATTCGCAAACCCCGAATTATTATGAAGGTATCATACAGCTGGATCAAAGATTATTTAAATGTAGACTTAAATGCCGAAGATTGTGCTAAAGTTTTAACAGACACCGGTCTTGAAGTTGAAGGCATCCAGGAGATTGAAAGTATTAAAGGTGGATTGAAAGGATTGGTCGTAGGTGAAGTACTTACCTGTGAACAACATCCTAACGCCGATCGCTTGCGTAAAACGACAGTTGATACAGGTGCTGAAACCTTAGAGATTGTTTGTGGAGCACCGAATGTCGCTGCCGGACAGAAAGTTGTAGTAGCTACTGTGGGTACTGTTTTGTATGATGATAAAGGAGCTGATTTTAAGATCAAAAAAGGGAAAATTCGTGGCGAAGTTTCTCTGGGAATGATCTGTGGTTCTGATGAGATTGGGATGGGTGGAGCGCACGATGGGATCATGGTTTTAGATGCTGATGCCAAGGCGGGAACTCCGGCGAGCGAATATTTCAAATTAGAATCTGATACTGTTTTTGAGATAGGTCTTACACCAAATCGTTCTGATGCTATGGGACATTTGGGAGTGGCTCTCGACCTAAGAGCCGGATTAGCGGCTCAGGGTCAAAAGTTAGAATTAAAGAAGCCATCTATTGATGCATTTAAAGTGGATCATTCCGATTTAACCATAAAGGTTGAGGTGGAAGATCAGGAAGCCTGTCCACGTTATGCAGGTGTAACCATTTCCGGGCTTCAGGTTGAAGAGTCACCCGAATGGTTGCGCAGAAGGTTGGAAGCACTTGGTCTGTCTCCTGTGAACAATGTGGTGGATGCTACGAATTATGTGTTGCATGAAACCGGGAATCCATTACACGCTTTTGATGCAGCGAAAATTAAAGGCAACAAAGTTGTCGTAAAAAAATTAGCTAAAGGCACGAAATTCACAACGCTTGATGAGCAAGAACGCGAGTTAGATGCAAGCGATCTGATGATCTGTAATGCCGAAGAACCGATGTGTATTGCAGGTGTGTTTGGAGGTTTGGAATCTGGGGTTACCGAGAAAACGACTTCTATTTTCTTAGAAGCAGCTTTCTTTAATCCGGTATCTGTTCGTAAAACAGCAAAGCGTCATGCCTTAAATACCGATGCCTCTTTCCGTTTCGAAAGAACGGTAAACCCAAATACGGTTATTTGGACCTTAAAGCGGGCAGCACTTCTCATTAAAGAAGTTGCCGGAGGTTCTATCAGCTCTGAAGTAGTTGATATTTACCCGACACCCATTGAAAACTTTATCGTTGATTTTTCCTACGATAAATGCGATAAATTGATCGGTGAGGCTATCGATAGAAATACCATCAAAGATATTTTGGAAAACCTTGAGATAGAGGTCTTAGAAGAAAAAACCGGAGGGCTTAAATTATCTGTCCAACCTTATCGTGCAGATGTACAACGTGAGGTAGATGTAATCGAAGAGATTCTTCGTATTTATGGTTACAACAATATTGGAATGACCGGTAGAATTAATGCCTCTCTTTCCATTGCTCCAAAACCGGATGCGCACAAAGTTCAGGAGCGAATTTCTGACTTATTATCTTCCAGTGGGTTCCACGAAGCCCTATGTAATTCACTTACGAAAGCCTCTTACACTGATGGTTTAGATACTTTTAAGAAAGATGCCCAGGTGATGTTGATGAATCCTTTAAGTCAGGATTTAAATGCCATGCGTCAAACCCTGTTGTTTGGTGGTTTGGAAAGCTTGGCTTACAACATCAACCGTAAGGTTTCTGATGTGTTGCTTTATGAGTTTGGGAATACTTACAACAGATATGGAGATGATTTTGTTGAAGAACGTCGATTAGCCTTGTGGATGACAGGTAAGAAACAGGAAGAAAACTGGAATGCAGGTAATGCTAAGGTTGACTTTTTTCATATGAAGGGTTTTGTTGAGAAACTGCTTCAAAAACTAGGGCTTAATAAAGGTGTTTCATTGAGTCAGACACAAAGCGATATTCTTTCTGAAGGTGTTGTTTACAAAATCAGAAAGAAAAAGGTAGTAGAGACAGGGCTTGTGCGAAAGTCTATTCTTAAGACCTTTGGAATAAAGCAAGAAGTGTTTTATGCAGACCTGAATTGGGATCTTATCATGGAAATGTTAAAAGACCAAAAAACGAAATACAAGGAAGTGTCTAAATTTCCGATTGTTCGTCGTGATCTGGCTTTGTTGTTAGATGAACAAATTGCCTTTGCCGAGTTAGAAAGTATTGCGCTTCGCAGCGATAAGAGTTTATTGAAAGAAGTGAATCTTTTTGATGTTTATCAAGGAGATAAATTACCCGCAGGTAAAAAGTCGTATGCTTTAAGTTTTATCTTCAGAGATGAAGAAAAAACACTTACCGATAAGGTAGTTGATAAAGCAATTTTAAAAATATTTAAGTCTTTAGAACATCAGCTTAAAGTTGAGCTTAGAGACGGAACATTGTAGTAAGTACCTGTATGTCAGGATTCTTTACTAATTTTACTTTATGGAAGAAAAAAAAGTTAATTGTTCATTTTGTGGTCGTACCAAGCAGGAAACAGATGTTTTAATTGCCGGAACCACAGGGCATATTTGCAATTTGTGTATCAGTCAGGCTCACGAAATTATTAGTGAGGAGATGGAGCATCAGATTCGAGAGGATCTGGCTGAAGATCTTACCTTGTTAAAACCCAAAGAAATTAAAGCGCATTTAGATGCTTTTGTTATTGGGCAGGATCATGCAAAGAAAGTGCTTTCTGTTGCCGTTTACAATCACTACAAAAGAGTACTGCAGGAAGGTGAAAAAGAGCAGGAAGTGGAGATTGAAAAATCGAATATCATGATGGTTGGGAAAACAGGTACGGGTAAAACCTTGCTTGCTCGTTCCATCGCAAAAATGTTAAATGTTCCCTTTACCATTGTTGATGCTACGGTGTTAACTGAAGCGGGTTATGTAGGTGAGGATGTAGAAGGTATTCTTTCTCGTTTGTTGCAAGACTGTGATTTTGAGGTTGACTTAGCAGAAAGAGGAATTGTTTTTATTGACGAGATCGATAAGATCGCGCGTAAAAGTGATAACCCTTCCATTACCAGAGATGTTTCAGGTGAAGGAGTTCAGCAGGCGATGTTGAAATTGTTGGAGGGAACCGTAGTGAATGTGCCGCCACAAGGAGGTAGAAAACATCCGGATCAAAAATACATTAAGATAAATACCAAAAACATCTTGTTTATCTGTGGGGGTGCCTTCGATGGTATCGAACGCCATATTAGAAACAGAATGAATACCAATGCACTTGGTTTCGGTAATTCTGTTGATGAGCAAATAGATGATAAAAATATGCTTCAGTATGTGTCGCCACAAGATGTAAAGAGTTTTGGGATTATTCCGGAATTGATAGGCCGTTTGCCCGTGGTAACGCACCTAGATCCTTTAGATAGAGAAGCTTTACGTAACATACTTACCGAACCAAAAAACTCAATAATCAAACAATACCGAAAATTGTTTGAAATAGATGAAATTACACTGAAGATCGATGATGAAGTATTTGAGTTTATCGTAGATAGAGCAGAGGAATTTCAGTTGGGAGCCAGAGGTTTGCGTTCTATTTGTGAGGCGGTCATGGTGGATGCTATGTTTGAACTACCATCTACAGAGGAAAAAGAGTTTCATTTGACGCTGAGTTATGCAGAAGATAAATTATCTCGTAAGAAATTGACAAAGCTTAGAGCGGTAAGTTAATTTTTTATGGAATACAAAGTTCTGATTAGCCTGGGTTCTAATAAAGGTATTCGTGAAAAGAATATTGAAAAGGCGATTGTGCTTATTCAGAAAGATCTTGGTGAAATTTTGGCTGTCTCATCAATCTACGAAACCCCATCCTGGGGTTATGATGATAATCCATATTTAAATAACGCGATTTGCCTGGTAACAGAATTATCGCCATTAGAAATGATGAATTCCCTGTTGAAAATTGAACTTCAAT
>Ga0207964_1000256_pt1 | contig 16318 bp, 12 predicted proteins | sample Knorr_S23_td_250_FD_185608 | JGI IMG/M metagenome (GOLD analysis project Ga0207964, IMG submission 185608) | Marine microbial communities from Southern Atlantic Ocean transect - Knorr_S23_td_250_ad_251m_LV_A (SPAdes) (version 2) | ecosystem: Environmental > Aquatic > Marine > Oceanic | place...
GCTTGTCAAACTCTGAGCTCTGTATTTTAAAGAATTACAAGCACTCAATATTGATCGAAGCACCTCATGAGGTCGGAGAAAAGGTTCGCGTATTTCTTCTCAATAATTCTTAAATAGATAAAAAAAATTCTTAATATTTCATATAGCGAAAATAATTTTTTAGTGAATCAATTTCACTGAAATTAGTAAATAAAAAATGACTTTTAATGAGTCATATTTCTTCCGTTTTTATCTTTTTAAAGTTCTAATTAAAGATAAATTTACTAGATTTGATTTGTACGATACTATATACTCTTCTTCTTGATAGGGTTGTTTTTTTCCTATCAATAAAAAAGGGAGATGTTTTTTATTTTTTAACAAAAGGAGAATTGTTTTGGAAGAACAACTTGCACAAGTAATTGCCTCAGCACAAGTGACAAACACATTTTTTGCTGAGACATATTACTTCTTATCAATACCTCTGATGATGTTGATTCATGTTGGTTTCTTGTCCTATGAAATGGGCGCAACCCGTGTGAAGAATGTATTGTCTTCAGGTATTAAAAATCTTTTGGCTTTCTCGTTTACAATTGTTGCGTGGTACCTGTTTGGCTGGTGGTTCTATTGGGCATTGCCTACAGGGTTTACGGGCTCGGAAGGCTATATGGCTATCTCTGGTATAGAGTATGCCAATGCTATTGCATTACCATGGGGCGATTCAGCCCAATACATGGGCCCTAATGCGGGAGATCACGCCTCTGGTGTTTTCTGGGGCGCTTTTGCGCTGTTTGCTGCGACTACCGCATCAATCATGTCAGGTGCTTTGATTGAAAGAGTACAAACCGTAGGTTTTGTAATCTGCGCGATTGTACTAGGCACTGCTGCTTGGGGTATTGCTGCTGCATGGGGATGGCACGCTGATGGCTGGCTAGTTACACAATGGGGTTATCATGATTTCGGTGCCGCTGGTTTAGTTCATGCGGTTGCTGGATTTTTCGCGCTCGGTGTCTTAATGAAATTAGGACCTCGTGTGGGCAAATTCAATGCAGATGGTTCGGCGAACCATATCGCAGGACATAATATGATGGCTACCGTGATTGGCTTGATGCTGATTATCGTAGGTTTCTTTGGGTTCTTGATGGCTTGTATTATTTTGCCTGGCGAAGGATGGAGTTGGTACGGTGAACATGCAACAACCATTTATGGTACACCAATGACACTATCGGCGCTTGGATTTAATGTTGTCATGGCTGTTGCAGGCGGTATTATCGGAGCTTGGATTTTCACTAAAGATCCTTTCTGGATGATGTCTGGCGCTCTTGCTGGTATTATTTCTGTTGCCGCAGGGTTGGATATCTACTTCCCAGCGCACGTTTTCATAATTGCTACCGTTGCCGGTATTCTTATAAAACCTTGTGCTGATTGGTTAGAGGCCCGTGGCATCGATGATGCTGTTGGTGCCGTTACGATTCACGGAACGATAGGTTTGTTCGGTCTTCTTGTACTAGGTATCTTTGGTTCTGGATATCCTGCTTTGGCGGCTTTCGCTCCTGAAGGTACAGCAACTATCTCTTTCCTTGGACAATTAGTTGGTGCTGTTGTAATGTTCCTTCTTGGTTTTGTACCAGGTTACATTGTAGCGACGGTGTTGAATGCAGCAGGAATGTTGCGTGTCCCAGATGCAGTACAGATCAAAGGACTTGACCCTGTCAAGGTTCCGGCTCAGGCATTCCCAGAAGGAATGGCTAGTCCAGAATCTGATAATTAATTAATATAAGGAGATAATTATGGGATTTCCAGCAAACTCGTGGGACGAACTTCTTACAGATGTTGGCATGTACATTGGAGCAGACGGTGGTGCCGGTTGGTACAGCTTTATTGCTATAGTTATGTGTATTGTCATTTTAGCTATGGGAAACCAGTCCGAGCATGAGAAGTATGACAAGCATCAGTAATACGTTTTAAGTCTTACTAAAAATAAAAGGGCGGTATTTAATACCGCCCTTTTTTTTGATTATCTAATTTTAGATTAGACTTTTAGCAATAATCGAGTTGGATCTTCTAAAGCATCTTTAATAGAAATCAAGAATTGAACGGCTTCTTTGCCGTCAATGATTTGGTGATCATAAGAAAGTGCAAGGTACATCATTGGTCGAATCACAATCTCACCATCAACCACTATGGGACGTTCTTGTGTTTTGTGCATTCCCAGTATCGCACTTTGAGGACTATTCAGAATCGGTGTCGAGAGTAGCGAACCAAACACACCGCCATTAGAAATGGTAAAGGTTCCACCACTCATTTCATCAATACCAAGTGTCCCATCTTGAGCTCTAACTGAAAAATCAATGATTGATTTTTCAATATCGTGCATTGCCATCTTGTGGGCATCCCTAAGCACTGGAACGACAAGTCCACGCTCTGAAGAGATTGCAACAGAAACATCGCAATAAGCGTGATAAACAATATCATCACCATCCAGATAAGCGTTTACCGTTGGAAATTTTTTAAGTGACTCGACAGCCGCCTTAACAAAAAATGACATCAGACCTAGTTTGACCGAGTACTTTTTCTCAAAAGCTTCTTTATAGGTTGATCTCATAGAAAGTATGGCGCTCATATCAACTTCATTAAAAGTTGTTAACATGGCAGTATTTTGTGTCGCTGAATGTAATCTTTTCGCTATTGTTTTACGAATTCGACTCATTGGCACTTTTTCTTCTAAGCGGTTTCCTTTAGTTGAAGCATTTCCATTATCTGAAAGTTCAGAGCTATTTTGTTGGGCCTCCTGAGTCACTTCCTCGGACGCCTCTTGTTCTTTTTCTTCAGGAGCTTCCTGAGTCACTTCCTCGGACGCCTCTTGTTCTTTTTCTTCAGGAGCTTCCTGAGTCACTTCCTCGGACGCCTCTTGTTCTTTTTCTTCAGGAGCTTCCTGAGTGGGCTCTTCTTTTTTAGTTGAATCACTTTTAGCAGTTGAGGCTTCTTTGGAATCATCTTGCGGTTTTTTCTCCATTATTCCAAGTACCTGTTGCTCCCCAACTGTTTCCCCTTCTTTTGCTTTAATTTCAGTTAGTACACCAGAATCCTCTGCTGGAATTTCAAGTACAACTTTGTCAGTTTCAATTTCGACAATGACGTCATCAAGTTCAATAAAGTCACCAGGCTTTTTATGCCAAACAGCCACCGTTGCTTCGCTTATTGATTCTGGCAGTACGGGGACTTTCACTTCTATCATTTCTATATACTCCCTCGCTGTTTGACTGGCTGAATGCCAAGAGCCTGTTCAATTACATAGTTTTGGTTAAGGTTGTGTTGCCTAACGCTACCTTCTGCAGGTGCAGAGTAAAGGTCACGAGCAACAACGTCAAGGATTTGATTTTCTGGTGTACATTGCATAAAGTTATGTCTTGAAGTGTACCATGCCCCTTGATTGATAGGCTCCTCTTGGCACCAAATCAACTCCTTAGAGTTTGGATACTTTGCGATTTCTGATTTGAGCAATTTGAGTGGAAAAGGATAGAGTTGTTCCAGTCTAAGAATCGCCACATTGTTAATTTGGTCATCTTGACGTCGAGTTAGCAATTCATAAAAAACTTTACCACTACACATAACGACTCGGTCAACTTTTTTAGCCTTGATGTTATCGTACTGTTCCTCATAAACGTCTCTAAATTTTCCCTCAGTAAACTTAAATAATGGTGAAGCGGCTAGCGGGTTTCTGAGTAAGCTTTTTGGGGACATGATAACCAATGGCGCTCGAAACTTTCTGATAACTTGACGTCTCATTAAGTGAAATATTTGGGAAGCGGTAGATGGTACACAGACTTGCATATTCCAACTGGCGCATAACTGCAGGAATCTTTCTAGTCGACCTGAGGAGTGTTCAGGTCCTTGACCTTCTAGGCCATGAGGTAGTAGCATAACTAAGTTAGAGAGGCGACCCCATTTAGCTTCTGCTGAGGCAACAAATTGGTCAATAATTGCCTGGGCGCCATTAGCAAAGTCTCCAAATTGAGCTTCCCATATAACCAGTGATTCTGGATTCGCGGTTGCATAGCCATACTCAAATCCAAGGGCGGCTTCTTCAGAAAGGATTGAATCGATAATTTGAACTCTCCCTTGGTCTTTGCTGATGTGTTGAAGAGGAATATAGTCTTCAATATATAACTGATTGTGAACAACTGCATGGCGGTGAAAGAAAGTGCCTCTTCCAGTGTCTTGTCCAGAAAGTCTTATTGATGTTCCTTGTTCTGCAAGACTAGCATAAGCCAAAGTTTCAGCAAAGCCCCAGTCGGCGTTAATTTTGCCATCTGCCATTTTTTGTCTTTCCGACAACATTTTTTTAACCCGAGGATGGAGTTCAAAGCCATTAGGAAGGGCTTGAAGCTTCTTATTGAGTTTTTTGATGTGTTTATGGGTAATGGCTGACTCATATGGGGCCAACCATGAAGAGTTAAAGTAATCTTCCCAAAGAACTTCCCACGCTCTCCTATTTTCAGGTTCTACGATATTGTAGGCAACCTTCTTTCCATCTTTTAATTGTTGACGATAGTCTTTAATCATCGTATCGATTTCTGATTGATTGATAACACCTTGTCTCAATAGAGAGGCGGCATAGTTTGATCTTGTTGTAGGCATTTTTCGTATAGCTTCATACATCATTGGTTGAGTGACAGCTGGCTCATCAGCTTCGTTGTGGCCATGGCGCCTATAGCAGATCATATCAATCACCACATCTTTTTTATATCGCATACGGTAATCTAGCGCCAAGCGCGTGATAAAGCTCACCATTTCTGGGTCTTCTGCGTTGACATGAAAAACAGGTGCATTTACCATCTTCACAACATCCGTACAATAATCGGTCGACCTTGCATCGTGTTGCTTGCTTGTGGTAAAACCAATCTGATTATTGATAATGATATGTATAGTGCCTTTAGTGGTATAGCCCCGTGACTGGGACATATTTAATGTCTCCATAACGATGCCTTGTCCCGAAAATGCAGCATCTCCATGAATCAGGACTGGCAATATCTTTTGACCCTCTTTGTCACCAATTTTTTCCTGATGATAGCGAGCATAACCTTCAATCACGGGATTCACTAATTCTAGATGAGAGGGGTTAAACATGAGGGCAAGATGGATATTATTTCGAGAGGTTTTAATGTCTGAAGAAAAGCCTTGATGGTATTTCACATCTCCTGTTTGGTTTTTAGTAAGACCGAGATCACCGTCGAATTCTTGAAACAATTTTTCTGCAAGCTTACCCATGATATTAATTAATACATTCAATCGACCGCGATGAGCCATCCCTAGGCAAATCCTTTTCATTGAATGGCTTCCTGAATGCTCAATCAGGACATTAAGAAGAGGTATTAATGTGTCACTACCTTCTAGGGAGAAGCGTTTTTGGCCAACATATTTATTGTGTAAAAATTTTTCAAAAACTTCAGCTGCCGTTAAACGCTGAAGTAACCATTTTTGATATTCTGGCGTATTTTGTGGTTCCAAGGACATGGTTTCAATTCGATGCTGAATCCACTTCCTTTCCTCAATATTCGGTATCTGCATATATTCAACACCCAGACTACTACAATAAGTTTTCTCTAAGGAGGCTAGAAGCTCGCGTAAAGTTTTGCAATTAGTGTCCTGGTAAGAACCCATACCAAAAGTTTTGTCGAGGTCAGTGTCATTGAGTCCGAACTCAGAAATCTCAAATGATGGTGTTGTATGATTTCTTGGTCGATTTAAGGGGTCAAGCTTTGCTTTTAAATGGCCAGAGAATCGGTAAGCATATATCAGTCGAAGCACCCCAAGCTGCTCTTTACTTCTGTTATCTGAATGATTATCAACTGAAGTAGCTTCAAAATTACTCTCACCGTAACTTACAAAACGCTCAATCACATCTTTATGTGAGATGGAGTTAGTTTTCATTATTGCAAGGATTTAGAGAAAGAAAACAAAGAAGTTTAGAGGTTTTTTGAAAATGTCCGAGTTGAGGTTGTTGGTTAAATATTAACCTGCAATCACTCTCTCGATCTGTCATCAAAATATTCACAATTTGTGAGTTAGATTTTTACCACGTATTATAGAGGTATTGGTTTCTAACAGTAGTTAATTATCAAAAATAATGTGAAATTATTGATGACAATAATTTGAGTTTTTTTGAATGATAATAATTAATATGAAAACCTAACAACTGTATCATATTCACGAGCATTATTGATACATCAATGCCGCATATTCTTTTGTCTTATATAGAGAACATTGATTTTTCATAACTGTGAATAATTTTTTAAAAATTATAAGTGACAAAAAACACATACTGGCTGATGGTGCCACGGGCACTAACTTGTTCGCTATGGGTCTTGAAACAGGAGACCCGCCAGAGCCATGGAATGTGACCCATGCTGAGCGAATTCGTGCCTTGCATCAAGGCTTTGTTGACGCTGGTTCTGACCTTTTCTTAACAAATAGCTTTGGCGGTACAGCTTTTAGACTCAAGCTTCACCAGCTTGAGAATCAAGTTTTCGAATTGAATAAGGCTGCAGCTGTTATTGCAAGAGAGGTTGCCGATAAAGCAGACCGGCTCGTTGTAGTGGCTGGGTCAATAGGTCCAACAGGTGAGATTATCGAACCACACGGACCAATGAGCTCTAAGGAAGCGACAGAAGCCTTTAAAGCGCAAGCCGAAGGACTCGTTGAGGGTGGTGTTGATGTTTTGTGGTTGGAGACCATGTATGCCATGGAAGAGCTTGAAGCCGCTCTTGAGGCAGTAAAGGAGTTTGGACTTCCAGTTTGTGCTACGATGAGTTTTGATACTGCAGGAAAAACGATGATGGGTGTCACCCCAGCAAACCTTGCTGTCAAGGCAAAAGATCTTGGAATTTTAGGCTTTGGAGCTAACTGTGGCATCGGTGCATCTGACCTATTGGCAACAATTACTGATATAAGTCGTAATGTAGACCCAGATACAACCGTAATTGCTAAGGCGAATTGTGGTATCCCTGAATTCAAAGAGGGTAGTATCGTTTATACAGGAACCGAGAAATTGATGGCTGATTATGTTCATCTTGCAATGAATTCTGGAGCAAAGATTATTGGTGGTTGCTGTGGGACAACTTTTGGACATGTTAAAGCCATGAGACAAGCAATGGATGAGCATCAAATGAATGGATCACCAAGCATGCCAGATATTGAAGAGAAGATAGGAAAAATGACAAAAGGGTCTAGAGCTATTTTTCTAGGTGATGACTCTTCTCCAGTCAAAAAACGAAGAAGTCGACGTTCAAAATAATTACTCTTAGTGTTAACAAGCTATTAAACATAATTTTTTCGTTTTTTGAAAAAATTTATGTTGGTATTCTAGTCTGTTAAAATTGTTCCTGTAAATTATTTTTTTTTATTCTAAGTAATACTAAATAATGGCTTCAAATCCAAAAGAGACATCCCCTAAAAAGGGTGTATCGATTATTAATAAAGCGCTACCCAGTTTTGGTAGTGATAAACAATTAGAGGCCTCAATAGGCAAGCAAGTTAGGATTGCTCGAAAAAATGCTGGCGTTACTCTCCAACAGTTGTCAAAGCAATCTTTATTATCCGCAAGCATGCTTTCAAAGATAGAGAATGGTCAAATCAGCGCCTCACTAAAAACTATTCAGTTGATATGCCACGCACTCAATATATCGATCACTTCACTATTTAAGCAGCACGATAAAGACGTTGAACCAACCTTTATTAAGTCAGGTGAAGGACTAACGATTGAAAGAGCAGGTTCAGATGAGGGTCGCCACTATCAGCTCCTAGGGCATACCGTTGGTGGTTCTCTCAAAGTTGAGCCCTGTCTGATTACCGTTACTTCGAGAGATTATAAATTCCCTGAATTTCAACATAAAGGTGTTGAGTTTATTTATATGCTCAAAGGCCAGATGGATTATTACTACGGTACCCAGATATTTCACTTCAAAAAAGGAGATTCAATATATTTTGATTCGGATAAGCCGCATGGTCCAAAAAAAATCATCTCTGAGGAATGTCAATTTTTAACTGTTATTTGTTCAAATAACCCCGATTAACACTAACTTAATCATAAAGTTGCTGATCTAATTTGTGTCAATATTCATAATATAGCTTTGTCTATAAGTTTTCAAGAATTCACAATAATTATTCACTTTTTTGAGTGATTCAAAGAAGAAATACAATACTTTTCATAATTTCTTTAAAATAAAAAAAATTTCTTGACAATGGAATATCATTAGGCGTATACTTTCCTTTCAATTTGTGGAAAGACAAGGATATTTTAGTTAAGTTAATCATTTATTTCCTCTTAACAATCTGATTTATCTAAATTAATCGACAAATTTTTCTGATGCATTTATTTTGTTTGTTTTATTAAATAACAACAAAAAAATAAAAGCAAAAGGGGGACTAATCTTATACAAGATTTTTTTTATTTTTCGGAGAAATTATATGACAGATTTAGAACAACACGTTAACGCACCTGGACGCGATAAGCTAGTCAAAGAAGTTAAAGCTAAGATCGATGCTTTGGATATTAGATATGTATATTATCAATTTGTTTCAGTTACCGGCCGTATTGTCGGTAAAGGCATTCCTGCCCGTCACTGGGAACGTTTGGCTGAAAAAGGTTTTCAATTAGTATACGGTTCAACAGCTAATTTATTTATTGACCGTCATGGTGATTATATCGGCTATGGACCTGAAGCTTCTGAGCTTGTCGGTATAGCTGATCCTGAAACCTTTTGTCAACTTCCATGGGATAAGCGCGTCGCTCGCGTTTTCTGTAGGCTTTATAGAAACCGTGAGGAGCGTGAAAACCCAGGGGCGGCTTTGACCTCTGATTGCCGTGGGAACCTCTATAGACAACATAAAGAATTCCAAGATCAATATGGCTTAGACATGCGTTGCGGTACTGAACCAGAAATGATGTGGCTTAAGAGAGGTGATGATGGTGGACCGAACGGAGGTGTTACCAAGCCAAACTGTTACCATATTGACCAATTTGAAGAGTTACGCCCTGTATTCATGAGGGTAATTGAATATTCAGAACAAATGGGTCTTGACATTATTCAGGGTGACCACGAAGACGCTCCAGGCCAACTTGAACTTAATACTCAGTTCGATGATGTTTTGCGTAATGCGGACCGTTTAACGACTTATCGTCAAATTTGTGCCCAGGTAGCCCGTGAGTTTGGCTTGATTGCCTGCTTCATGAGTAAGCCATTTATGGGTGTTTCGGCTTCAGGCTGTCACCATAACATGTCTTTATGGAGAGGTGGTAAAGATGTATTCCATCCAGAGATTGCTTCGGGTGATGGAGAACTTCCAGGTATGCCAGGATGCTTCACTTACAAAGAGGGTGGCGAAAACACATTCATGCCAGACCCTAAAATTGACGAGAAAATGCCTGGTCCTATCGGACTTAACTCAATCGGTGGCGTTATCAAACACTTGCCAGCCCTAACTTCAATTGGTTCTTCTACAGTCAACTCATATCGCCGTCTTTGGGATACAGGTTTCTGGGCGCCAATTTTTGCTGATTGGGGTTATCAAAACCGTACTTGTGCGCTTCGTGTTTCTGCACCAGGTCGTTTCGAATACCGTTCAGTTGACTCAATGGTTAATCCTTACCTAATGGGCTCAGCCTTGTTAAAAGCAATGGGTGACGGTATTGACAATAACATCGATGCAGGTGAGGCCGAAGAGCGCAACATCTATGAGGCTTTGGAAGCAGGTAAAGATGTTAAGAAGCTGCCTATGTCATTAGGTGATGCGATGAAAGAACTTGCAAACGATGAGGTCATCAAATCTGCAATGCCGGATGAAATGTATAAAGTCTATCACCACTACAAAAATGACGAGTGGGAAAGATTTAACCATACGGTTACAGATTGGGATACGGAGACTTACTTGGATTGCTTGCCATAGGCTAGCTATATTGAGGTTTTTATTTAAAGTGCCCACCCTTCAGGTGGGCAAATTATAGGATAGGAGATTTATTTATGTGTGGAATAGCGGGAATTATTCATAAAAATAGCGGAAAAGACGTAAATATTGGTGAGCAAATGACATCAATGTTGCAAGCTTTGAAGCATAGAGGCCCAGACTCAACTGGTTATGCAATGTATGGAGAAGATACTGGTAATCAGATTATGCGTTTTAAGGTCGCTGAAGCTATTGACCTAGAAGGTAGTTACGATATACATGCTGAAATTGAGAGTCGTCTTGCATTGATTGACTCGCGTCTTGCTGAACTAGGCGTTAAGGTAGTCAAGAAAGAAAGCCCAACTGAGTATGCTCACCGTTACGAGATCGAATTCTCGGGAGACATGAAAAAAGTAGCAGACTTCGTTGAAGATATAGAAGGCGTTGAAATTTTGTCAATTGGTAACTCGCTGGAGTTGGTTAAAGACCTTGGCGACGCGGCGGTTGTTTCAGAACAGTATGGTCTTAATAGCTTTAATGGTACTCACGGTATCGGTCATACACGTATGGCAACAGAGTCAGACGTAGATATTCGTTCTGCTCACCCTTACTGGGCTTACCCATTTAGTGACGTTGCTGTGGTTCACAATGGTCAGTTAACTAACTATTGGACAAATAGGCGTACACTTGAGCGTAAAGGTCATCGTTTCTCGTCTAACTGTGATTCAGAACTCATTGCAGTCTATATAGCAGATAGAATGAATCAAGGAGATGACTTAGAGACAGCGATGAAGGATTCAGTTGAATATCTAGATGGCGTTTTCACTTATTTAGTAGCAACAAAGGATGAACTTGGTATGGCCAAGGACGTTATGGCTGCTAAACCAATGGTTGTATATGAAGGCGATGACATGATTGCATTAGCTTCAGAAGAAGTAGCTATCAGAAAATTATTTGATCATCATATTGACACATTTGACCCATATCACGGAGAGGTAAAAGTATGGCAACATTAAAAAAGGACAAATCCCATGAAATGGGACTCCATGAAGAGCAATTAAAGGGACGAACTCAGCAACGTTTTTTCTCAGTTGATGAAAGTGAAAATTTAACATATTTCCACTCTTTTGATGTGGACACTAATAAGAGTGGAACAATTGACGCACTTGAGATGACGCCAAGAGAAATCAATGGTGAAATTAGAGCGTTAATGGAAAAAGGTATCGGAAACATTACGGTTGATAACCCTATGTCACGACATGGTGTTGGTGTTGGTATCCTAAACCGAGTTAATTTAACTTTTTCTGACAGTTTAGGTTACTTTGGTTGTGGTCTGATTGATGGACCTAACGTACACATTAAGGGACGTGTTGGTTGGTCATGTGCGGAAAACATGATGGCCGGTACAGTTGTGATTGATGGAAACGCGGGTTCTACATTTGGTGCTGCTATTCGTGGTGGCGATCTTGTATGTAAAGGCAGTGTAGGTGCGCGTACTGGTATCGACCAAAAAGGAGGCACCATTATTGTTGGTGGAAAGACGGGCGCTTTCTCTGGTTTCATGATGCAGCGTGGTCGTATGATTATTCTGGGTGATGCAGGGATGAACCTAGGTGATTCAATGTATGACGGCACTATTTATGTCGGCGGTGAAGTCGAAGAACTTGGTGTTGATTGTGTACCGGGTGAAATGACTGAACTTGATATACGCTACCTTACATCTAAATTAGATCTTTATGGCATGAAGGCACCTAAGGGTGTTGAAAAAATGCAAAAGTATGTTTCTGGTAAGCAACTATGGAACTACGACAATTTAGAGCCAAGTGAGAAAAAGCTGGTTCTTTAATCATACTTCTAAATAAATTAATAAAAAGGAAATATTATGAGCGATACAGACGATCAATACAATTTAGGTAAAAGTTTTATCTTCCCTAAGGAAGTGATGAACGATATTCATATCAAGTCTGACTTAGGTCGTTACAGAATGAGAGGCTTCTCTCTATTCAAAAAAATCCCAACTTGGGATGATTTGACTTTTATGCCAGGAACTCTTACCCGTTTCGTTATTGAGGGTTACAGAGAAAAATGTTTAACAAAAACGATTATTGGTCCAAACGCTAAACGTCCACTAGAACTAGACATTCCTATCTACATTACAGGTATGAGTTTTGGTGCTCTAAGTTACGAAGCTAAGACGGCCTTAGCACGTGGTGCAACCATGGCTGGTACAGCGACTTGTTCTGGAGAAGGCGGTATGATTCCAGACGAAAGACGCTATTCAAGCAAATGGTTCTACCAGTGTATCCAGTCTCGTTATGGTTTTAATCCAAACCACTTGCGTTTGGCTGATGCCGTTGAATTCTTCATTGGTCAAGGCTGTAAGGTTGGTCTAGGTGGTCACTTAATGGGACAAAAAGTAACCGACCAGGTTGCAGAAATGCGTTCACTACCAGCAGGTATTGACCAACGCTCTCCTGCAAGACATCCAGACTGGCTAGGTCCTGATGACTTAGCACTTAAAATTGAAGAAATTCGCGAAGCAACAGATGGGCAAATTCCTATTCAATTGAAGCTAGGTGCTGCACGTGTATACGATGACGTCCGTATGGCTGCTAAAACTGGTTGTGATAGTATTTATATCGACGGTATGGAAGGCGGTACTGGTGCCGGACCTCACTTGGCAACAGAAGAGACAGGTGTGCCAGGAATTGCTGCAATTCATCAAGCTCGAAGAGCGATTGATGATGTCGGTATGACTGGCGAAATCACGTTGGTTTATGCTGGCGGTATCCGTAATGGTGGTGACGTTGCTAAGGCAGTAGCACTGGGTGCTGATGCGGTTGCTATCGGTCACTCTGCTCTTATGGCTCTTAACTGTAACAGAGATACTCCTGAGGCAGATTATGAGGGTGAAATGGGAGTTAAAGCCGGTGAATGTTATCACTGTCATACAGGACGTTGTCCGGTTGGTGTCGCGACTCAAGACCCAGAACTTAGAAAGCGTCTTGATCCAGATGCAGCTTCAGAGCGTGTATATAACTTCCTACACACACTAGCAATTGAATGTCAAATGATGGCTCGTGCTTGTGGTAAGACAAACATACACTCTCTAGAGCCAGAAGATTTGGCTGCTTTGACTATGGAGGCTTCGGCTTGTGCTCAAGTACCTATTGCAGGATCACAGCACACTGTTGGTCGCCCTGACATGACAAGATTTTAGATAAGGAGTTATTATGAGTACTAATGAAGAAACATTTGTAGTTGGAGCTGATGGCTTAGATACCGATCGTGAACAAGAAATTGGACAACATATTGGTTATAGATATGATGTGAACTTAGTTCCTGACCTTAAATTTATAACACCATTTCTACAATCATATATTGACAAGATGGGCTGGAAGGACCTTAACTGGTTAGAAGATGTCCATATGGGTTACGAGGGAGATCAGGCTGCTGTTTTTGATAGAAACATCAATGGCTGGGTAACGATACCTGACACGATTACACTTCCAGACAACCAGCAAGAGCGTGACATGATTGCACGTGAACTGTTGATTAAGTTTCAAATGTCAGAAAACCATCCAATGGTTGATCTGAACAACGCTTATCGTAAGTTTTAATTTACTGTAAGTAGTTTTAGGGGACAAACTGAGTGCTGCAAACTAGCAGCCTTTAAGTTTGTTTCCTTAGTTTTACGGCATCTCTCCCCCTGAGATGCTGTTAAAACTAAATTTCTTTTCACAATTAGATCCAAAGTAGACTTTAATTTATTGCTAATTTTTTCATAATAAAGTGAATTTTTTCAACATTGACTCTTGATATGCTTGTTCAGTATAATTCGCCTATTTGTGAATATGTATATATATGAGATTATCTAATATTAGATATACTGATGACTGTGAGACCTACCAAATACTTGGTGGTGAAGCGGTTTCAATTGATTTGCAAAGCGGAGACTCTGTTGAAGTTATTGACGTAGAAGGTGACCAGAAATGCAGCCTTTTAGCGTTTGACTCGAAAGGCTCATCGGTGATGGATACGCTTGATTGGAAAACTCAGCCAAGCAGCAATTCTTCAAAAGTCTCTATCGATGAAAGTTCTGATATGCTTAAGGCGATCTTAGGCCATAACAAGATTAAAACTAATAATTTAACAGGCGCTGACCTTTTTTCAGCTGCAAGTCCTGCTGACTCTCGTCAATCTTTTCGTATTGATAAGGACACCTTATGTATATTTGATGCAAAAGGTGGTCCTATGATTGTCGATGAACATGACGCTCCAACGGAGATTTTGATTAATGTTTCTCGTGCAAATCCAACAAAACCATCTGAACGTCTTCCAGAGCCTCTAGCAAAAAACGCACAGGAGATTAGGGTAAATAACAGTACAGCAGTAGCATATAAAGTCAAGGCAGGTGAATATATACAGGTTATTGATGTTGAAGGGCATCAATGTTCAGATTTTCAAGCCTTTTTAGTTGAAGACTTAAAAAACAATAGAGAATTAAATCTCGACCCAACTGTAACAAGATCACATATGCTTAAAAGTTATCCTGAGCCGGGTTGTCACGACAAGTTTTATAATCAGAATTCAGTTCCGCTTGTCGAAGTTGTTCGAGACTCTGTTTGTAGGCATGACACATTCGGTCTAGCTTGCAACGCTAAATATTATGAGGATAGAGGTTTCCCAGGACATGTCAATTGTAATGAAAACTTCAACAAATCTCTCGCAGAGTATGGAGTCGCGCCACGAAAGAATTGGGTGGCTGTGAATCTATTTTTTAATACAGCAATTGAAGAGTGCCATGCACTCTCTGCAGATGTTTCTTGGTCGAGACCAGGTGACTATGTTTTATTTAAGGCTTTGGATGATTTGGTATGCGTGTCATCAGCATGTCCAGACGACACCTCCTCTGCTAACAATTGGAATCCAACCGATATCCATGTTAGGATATACAATAATAGTAACAATTTTTCACCAGCGACGGCCTTTAGGCCTGACCCACAATCAATACCCACTATGACTAAAGAAACCGGTTTTCATAAAAACACTTCAAAATTAACCAAAAACTTTGACAACTATAATGGCTATTGGTTGCCACTTGATTACACTAATTTAGGAGCCATAAAGGAATACTGGCAATGCCGTGAAGGGGTTGTTATGATTGACCTAGCACCGCTCAGAAAGTTCGAGGTCTATGGTCAAGATGCAGAAACACTGATGCAATATGCAATAACTAGAAACGTTCGTAAACTGGCCGTCGGTCAGGTTGTTTATTCTGCTATGTGCTATGACAATGGATGTATGGTAGATGACGGAACCTTATACCGTCTCTGCGAAAATAATTTTCGCTGGGTTGGTGGTTCTGAGGATGGAGGCAAATTGTTACGTAAAATTGCCAAGGAAAAGAATTTAGAAGTGTGGATCAAATCTTCCACAGACCAACTTCATAATGTTGCTGTCCAGGGTCCAAAGAGTCGCGAGACTCTAGCCAAAATTATTTGGACACCAAGACTCCAACCTGATGTTGAGGAACTTAAATGGTTCCGATTTTCGATTGGACGTATCGGAGGTGAGTTTGGCATACCAGTGATGGTTTCTCGTACAGGATACTCAGGTGAGCTTGGTTACGAGGTTTTTGCTCATCCCGATGACTGTGAAGCAGTTTGGGATGCCATTGCTGAGGCCGGTGAAGAATTTAATATATGCCCTCTAGGTCTTAATGCGCTTGATATGTTGAGAATTGAAGCGGGTTTAATTTTCGGAGGCTATGAGTTCTGTGACCAGACGGATCCGTTCGAAGCTGGTATCTCATTTACGGTTCCATTAAAGACAAAAGAGGATGATTTTTCTGGAAAAGAATCTTTAATTCTTCGCAAGAATTCTCCCCAAAGAACCCTTGTTGGGTTAGAATTACACAACAATGAAGTTGCACTGCACGGTGATGGCGTGTATATTGGTAAGCAACAGGTAGGAATCGTTACAAGCGCAACACGTTCGCCTATATTAAAAAAGAACATTGCCTTGTGCAGAATTTCAGTTTCAGAGTCAGAAATTGGCACTGAGGTTGAGGTAGGAAAGTTAGATGGACATCAAAAGCGCCTAGCAGCGACTGTAGTTCGCTTTCCGTTTTATGATCCTGAGAAAACTCGAGTTAGGATGTAAGTGAGTTTTCAGGATAAACAAACACTCTTAGAGAGTAATTTGTTCTAAGGATGTAAGTTTGATTTTTTTTTAACGTTAAAAAAATCATTTTATAAAATTGTTTATTTTGAACGTTTCTTTTATTTGAAGCGTATACAAAGTATTCAATGATAACTATAAAGGAGAAATAAATGAATAAGTTTACAAGTAAGGTAGCTGCAGCTGCTTTGTCGTTAACTTTGGCTTCGGTATC
>Ga0207964_1000259_pt1 | contig 16181 bp, 14 predicted proteins | sample Knorr_S23_td_250_FD_185608 | JGI IMG/M metagenome (GOLD analysis project Ga0207964, IMG submission 185608) | Marine microbial communities from Southern Atlantic Ocean transect - Knorr_S23_td_250_ad_251m_LV_A (SPAdes) (version 2) | ecosystem: Environmental > Aquatic > Marine > Oceanic | place...
TGGTGCTGTACCTACGGATACGGCCAGAACAATTTTGTCTTACACAGGTGTTATGATGAAAAAACACCTTTTAGACGGTGTTAAAAAAGGTGCTCATACTGAAGAGCAAGCTTTAGCAAAGTACGATGCATGGTTAGAAACTAAGGCTATACAAATTAGTGATGCTACCAGCGCTATCGAAAAAACTAAAGCCGATGCTGCTGCTAAAGCACTTGCTGCAGAAAAAGAAGCCAGAGCTGCTAAAGAAGCTGAAATTATTGCTAAAAATACTCCTGAGGTTGAAGAAACTGAAGAAGTTGCTGCTGAAGAAGCTCCCGCTGAGGAAGCTCCTGTTGCTGAAGAAGCTCCTGCTACTGAGGCAACTGCTGAAGAAGCTCCTGTTGAAGCTGCTGCTGAGGAAGCTCCTGCTGCTGAGGCAACTGCTGAAGAAGCTCCTGTTGAAGCTGCTGCTGAGGAAGCTCCTGCTGCTGAGGCAACTGCTGAAGAAGCTCCCGCTGCTGAGGAAGCTGCAGAGTAATGAAATTGAAGGATTGCTACTTTATTGGTCACATTAGCCGTAAACACGGTTTTAAAGGAGACCTACTTATAAAGTTAGACGTTGATGATCCTTCGAGGTATAAAAATTTGGAATCAGTCTTCATTGATAGAAAAGGAAGACTGGTTCCTTTTTTTATGAGCTCTTGCAAACTCACTCAAAAAGGATTCTTACACGTACACTTTGAAGGGATAGACACGGAAGCAGAAGCAGACAAACTTTGCAAATGTGGTCTCTATCTTCCACTCACTTTTCTTCCTCCAATGGAAGGAAACAAATTTTACTACCACGAAATTGAAGGTTTCAAAGTCATCGACAGATCTTACGGCGAAGTCGGTATCATAAAAGAAGTGGTAAATCAGGCAGTACAACCCCTTTTCGCTATCGAAAACGGCGATAAAGAAATTCTCATTCCAATTGTAGACTCCATTATCGATGAACTGGATAGAGAAAATGAATCCCTTTACTTAACTTGCCCTGAAGGATTAATTGAAGTATATTTAGATTGAACATTTAAGATTCAACGATGCTCATTACACGTATTTTTGCATAACATCACTTCATCTTTACAATGAAACAATCATGGGGAAAAAGAATAAAAAGAAAGACATTTCTGGTGTAGTGTACTCTACCAACCAAAACTACGACTATTCTTATGACGATGAACTGGAAGAAGAAACACCAGCTCCAAATGAACAGGATTTAAGAATTGTCTTAGACCGTAAAAAAGGAGGTAAAGTAGTTACAGCCATAATCGATTTTGTTGGCACAACAGAAGACCTCAAAGATTTAGGAAAACAACTTAAAACATACTGTGGAGTTGGAGGTACTGTAAAAGAAGGTGAAATTTTAATTCAAGGTGATTTTAGAGATAAAATTCTCGCACTACTAATTGAGAAAGGATACAAAGCCAAAAAGAAAGGAGGTTAATTCAAAACTTCACCTAAACGCCGAATCCTTTTCAAACTATTTTTGACACCCAGCACACAACTATTAAACTCGTAATTTCATTCAAGACCAAAGAAAGCAACCGATATCGGTTGCTTTCTTCAATTCTAATTATAGGGGGGGGCAATGTCTTTTTAAAAATAAAACACCAACCTTTGTTGATGTTATTACAAATATATAAAATTCAACCAATTATCAAAATAATCTTTACATGTTAAATATGAAAGTCTCAAGTAATGTTCATTATTTTTGCCCAAAACACAGACTATGCAAACCATACAAGAAGCCGTAAACTTCATTAATAATTTTAAATTTACTCAACCCGATACAGGAATTGTTTTAGGCACTGGATTAGGTGGTTTACTCGAAAAATGTAAAGTAGAACAATCTATCCCCTACGAAGACATACCACATTTCCCCGTATCTACAGTAGAATCACACCAAGGCCAATTGATCTTTGGAACGATAGCAGAAAAACCTGTTGTCATTATGCAAGGTCGCTTTCACTATTACGAAGGATATACAGCAAAAGAGATCACTTTTCCTATTCGAGTTCTTAAAGAATTAGGAATTAACAATCTATTGATCTCAAACGCCTCAGGAGCAATAAACCCCAATTACAAAAAAGGGGATTTAGTTATTCTAAACGACCACATCAACCTCTTATTTGACAATCCACTTAGAGGAAAAAACATAGATAAACATGGCTCAAGGTTTACCGACATGTCTGAACCTTACAATAAAAAATTACGTGATTTACTATGGGAATGTGCTCGCAATATTGACTGCAACTTCCATGCAGGAGTATATGCTGCCTGGCAAGGTCCTTCGCTGGAAACGAGAGCTGAATACAGAATGTTAAAAATCTTAGGCGCCGACCTGGTCGGAATGTCAACAGTTCCCGAAGTTATTGTTGCCAATCACATGAGTTTGCCATGTGCCGTCGTGTCCGTATTAACCGATGAATGCGATCCAGACAATTTAGTCCCGGTTTCTATTGAAGAAATTATTGCTACTGCGAAAAAAGCAGAACCTCACCTTACCACCCTATTCACCAAAATTATTGAACAGCTATAAATTCGTTAAAAACTCCAGAGTATCTACTCCATCCGCATAATCATTAACAGCAGGAGATTGTGCCTGACCTAAATCAAATGAATTTGGAAGATCAAGTGTAGAGACTACACATTGTATTTGATCGGTTATTGTTGCCAAGTGTTTTTGTAGCGTTTCAACACAATCATAGGCTTCATAATGAAGCATAGATATTGGTGAGGACAAAGAAGTGTCTTCTCTTAATAACAAAAAGCCATTTTCTAACATGTCGTTACCACCCATTAAAAATAGAGCACGGTAATAATCAAAATTATTAGCATACTTCTTATTATCTAAAACATCCTTATACTCATATAAGGCTTCAAACAAAAGGTCAAAATTGTAATCTTTAGGAACATAAACTTTAGACACATTTCTACAACCTAATCCATAGTATGCAAAAATATCATCACCAAGGGCAATCAACTCCTCTTTAGATTCACTTCCGGTTAAAACAGCTACAGAATTTCTGTTCTTTCGAATAATATGAGGATACTTCCCAAAATAATGATCAAAATAACGCGCTGTATTGTCAGACCCTGTTGCGATAACTGCATCAAAATCTTCCAGCCTAGATTCTGTAAACATCACTCTATCCTCAAATTCCGGATTCAACTGAATTAACATCTTTGTAATTAAAGGCAATAAAATTTTATCTTCAGAAGACAACTTTACCAACAAATGATTCCCACTGATTAATGCACAAACATAATCATGGAAGCCAACTAAGGGAATATTCCCAGCCATAATAATGGCCACCTTTTTTGGCTGATTATTCCAATTGTATTTTGAAGACCACTCCAACAACACCTCCTTTGTTAACCATTGTGATAATGCCGTCACAGATCTTCGAACCTGCTGCTCATCAAACCAACCGTTGTAAACTTTTGCCGAAGAAATCACTGAAGAAAACTCCTCGTAAAACGGCTCATTTAAAGCGATATCTTTCTTCTGTGTTTCAGTAAACTGAAACTGACTCATAAACGTTCCTAAATAACTAAACGCTTCAATGATTTTTTCGCGATTCATGAACAATGTTTTTTCTATCTTTGTCTCGCAAACATACAAATCTTTAAAACATAAAAGAAAATGGCAATTATAATCACCGACGAATGCATCAATTGTGGAGCATGTGAAGCTGAATGCCCAAATACGGCTATCTATGAAGGCGGAGTAGAGTGGACTTTTGCTGAAGGAACTGAACTTACAGGTCAAGTCAATTCCAAAACTGGGATTTCTGCTGATGCAGACGAAGAACTAGAACCGATTTCCTACGACTTCTACTATATAGCAACAGATAAATGCACCGAATGTAAAGGCTTCCACGAAGAGCCTCAATGTGCTGCAGTATGCCCTGTGGAATGTTGTGTACCTGATGAGGACCACGTAGAAACAGAAGAAGAACTTCTTGCGAAAAAAGCACAACTTCATTGTGAATAAAAACTTTAAATATCTTCTATTTGTTTTCTTTTCTTTGACCTTTATCAGTCAAGCTCAAAACGAAAGTGATTTTACCTTTTTTGAATCCAGATTGCAAAACTTAGCCAACAAAATTTTAACGGCAAGTTCTGATTCTTTAAAAAAAGAAGCTAATAAACTACTTACAGAAGATATTGAAGAAATTTTATTGCTTAAAGGAAGTTTCCACTACCCTTTTGAAAACGTTGATAATCTTAGCATTTTAACTGCTCCTGATAAAAAGTTTAAATTGTATAACTGGGTAGTGCCCGGAGAAGATGGCTCATTTAAATACTATGCCTACCTACAATTTTACAAAAAACGTAAAAAAGAATTGTATTTCTTTAAACTTTCCGACATCTCTTCTTTTGTAGAAGATGAAGAGTATAAAGTATTTACAGATGGTGACTGGTTTGGAGCCCTCTACTCAGACATAGTGCACACTAGATTTGAAAAGAAAGACTACTACACCCTTTTAGGTTGGGATGGAAATAATAGATCTACCACAAAAAGAATTGTTGACATCCTCCATTTCGACGAAAATGAAGAACCTACATTTGGTGCCCCTGTCATAAAAATGAATGACGGCACCCGCTACAGAATGGTCTTAGAATACTCTAAGAAAACCAGCACTAATATGGGGTATAACAAAGATAATGACTATATCATTTTCGATCATCTTGAACCTTTAGAAGGTGCAGAGAAAGGTATGTTTGAATTTTACGTCCCAAGCCTTAGCTACGACGGGCTTACCTTTAAAAATGGAAAATGGCGCCTGGTAGAAGACGTTCCTGCTTTTAACGACAAAAGTCAGGATAGAAAACAAGCCAAAAATATCCAAAGAGGATTACAAGCTCAATAATTACCAATTAATATTGGCTAATTAATAATGACTAATTGCAGTTTGAAAATGTACTGATCTGAAAATCAAACATCAGTCACCACCAGACAACCATCTAAATACCATGATTTACGTATATTTTATGATTAAAATTTATTAATAATAACCGGCTAAAATTTTTCTCATATCCTTTAAATAGTCGAATTTTGCTTTTTTATTCACTAAGCCAAACTGACTCATTTTAAAGATGAAAAAACACAACTTCAGTGCCGGACCTTGCATACTGCCGCAAGAGGTTCTTCAACAAGCTTCACAAGCTGTACTAAACTTCAACAACTTAAACCTTTCTTTAATCGAAATTTCGCACCGAAGCAAAGACTTCATTGCGGTAATGGATAAAGCACAAGCTTTAGTAAAAGAATTATTAAACGTACCGGAAGGCTACTCAGTATTATTCCTTCAAGGTGGAGCAAGTACTCAGTTTTTAATGACTGTAATGAATTTGTTAAAGACAACTGGTAAAGCATCCTACATAAACACAGGTGCCTGGTCTGGAAAGGCTTTAAAAGAAGGACAGAAACTTGGAGATATTAGTGTTATTGCTAGCTCTAAAGACAAAAACTTCTCTTACATTCCAAAAGGATTTACCTGTCCTGAAGATGTAGACTATCTACACTTCACATCTAACAATACAATCTTTGGAACTCAGTTTCATGAATTCCCAAAAGTTTCCGGAGATACCTTGTTGGCATGTGATATGTCCTCAGATATTTTCTCCAGAAAAATTGACGTTTCAAAATTCGATTTGATTTACGCCGGTGCACAGAAAAATATGGGACCTGCTGGAACCACTTTGGTCATCATAAAAGATGAAATTCTAAACAAAACCGGACGTGAAATCCCTACGATGTTAGATTATACAACTCACATCTCAAAGGGGTCAATGTTCAACACACCACCTGTATTTGCAGTCTACGTTTCTATGTTAACATTGGAATGGCTAAAGAAAAATGGAGGTGTAGAAGGTATAGAAAAGGTAAACACTGCTAAAGCTGAATTGCTTTATGCTGAAATTGACAGGAACCCTCTATTTAAAGGTGTAGCTGCTATTGAAGATCGTTCAAAAATGAATGTTACTTTCGTCTTAACAGACGATAGCAAACAAGAAACTTTTGACAAACTATGGAATGATGCCGGAATTAGTGGATTAAATGGTCATCGCTCTGTAGGTGGTTACCGTGCCTCTATTTACAACGCCCTTCCTTTAGAAAGTGTTCAGGTGTTGGTTAATACAATGCAAGAACTAGAAAAACCCTCCTAAGAATGACTCAAGAACTAAAAGAACTTTTTGACGAAGACGGTAAACACATCAGCCCTCAATTAGGTGAAGATGTTAAGAATTACCTCATCGACATCGATGGTACAATCACAGAAGATGTACCGAATGAAGAACCCGAAAGAATGGTCACTTGTGAACCTTGGGACGATGCTCGTAAAATTATAAATCAATGGTATGACGAAGGGCATATCATTACATTCTTTACTTCGAGAACTGACGATACCAGAGAAGTAACACTAACCTGGTTAGATAAACACGGATTTAAATACCACGGTTTATTGATGAACAAACCTCGAGGTGGAAACTACCACTGGATAGATAACCATATTGTTCGTGCTACACGCTTCAAAACCAAATGGACGCCATTGGTGAAAAAGAGCAATATTATTGAAGTTTTTGATAACGATTTAGAAGACTAAAAATGAAAATACTAGCTAACGACGGAATTGCAAAAAGCGGAATCGATGCATTGGAAGCATCGGGATTCGAAGTAATCACAGACACAGTAGCTCAAGAAAGCTTAATCGAGTACATCAATGAAAATAATGTTGTCGGACTTTTAGTTCGTTCCGCAACGAAAGTTCGTACGGACATCATTGATGCTTGTCCAAACTTAAAACTCATCGGTCGTGGTGGAGTTGGTATGGATAACATCGATGTAGACTATGCAAGAGAAAAAGGATTACACGTAATCAATACACCAGCTGCGAGTTCTGCTTCAGTTGCTGAATTGGTTTTCGCACACCTTTTCGGCATGGTTCGTTTCTTATTTGACGCCAATCGCAACATGCCTTTGGATGGCGACTCTCGCTTTAAAGAGTTGAAGAAAAGCTATGGTGCAGGTATCGAATTGCGTGGTAAAAAGATCGGTATCATCGGTTTTGGACGTATCGGTAGAGCTGTGGCAAAAGTTGCTTTAGGGCAAGGAATGGAAGTGATTGCTCACGATCCTTTCTGCGAAAGTGCTGACATAGAATTGGACTTTTACGATGGACAAAAGGTGAATTTCAATATTGCTACCGTTGCCATTGAAGAAGTTTATAAAAATGCAGATTTCATTACTTTACACGTTCCTTACCAGGGTAAACCAGTCATCAACAAAAAGGAAATTGAAATGATGAAAGATCAAGTTGGAATCGTAAATGCTGCACGTGGTGGTGTTGTTAACGAAACGGACTTGCTAGAAGCTCTATCAAGCGGAAAAGTACGCTTTGCTGGTTTAGACGTGTTCGAAAACGAACCAACACCAAATATGAAAGTTCTTATGGCTCCTCAAGTATCGCTTAGCCCGCACATCGGCGCTGCAACACTTGAAGCTCAAGATCGAATCGGTACAGAATTAGCCGAACAGATCGAAAGCCTTTTAAAATAATCACTAAGACTCCCTAATGGGAGTCTTTTTTTTACCTTTAAGTTAGGTTTCGCCACTGCGGGGCTTAAAACTTTTTAGACGCAACCAAACAAAAGGCTTCACCTTTTGACAAGATGGTAACTCCCTTTTAGAATTAAATACAAACTATAAAACCCCTAAGGAACAAAAAAGCCCAAAGGGGTAAAATAAAATATCTATCAGCATAGCTAATGGATAAATAAAAAAATAAAGCCGCAAAGGGGCGAAACTATTCAATATTATGAGCTATAGAAAAATCTACTACCACATTGTACTAACCACAAAATACAGAAAAAAAACACTGCCATTAGAACACCATGTAGAACTCTACAAGTACATCTGTGGAATTACAAAAAACAAAAACTGCATACTCTACCAGATAAATGGCTACACAGAACACCTCCATCTACTAACAGACTTAAATCCAACAATTGCATTAGCTGATTTCATAAGAGACATTAAAGCTTACTCCTCAAAATGGTTAAAAGAAAACCCTAAATTTCCCAAATTTACAGGCTGGTCAATCGGGTATGGAGCTTTTACAATTTCTCATTTCGATAAAGAAAAAATCATCAGGTATATCAAAAAGCAAAAAGAACATCACAATAAAAATAAATTCAAAACTGAATATATGCAGTTCCTAAAAAAACATGATATTGATTTTGAAGAAAAATACTTATGGACTTAGTTACACCCCTACGGGGCTTAAAACTTTTTTGAGCCAACACAAACAAAAGGCTTCGCCTTTTGTTAAATAATAACACCCCTTCGGGGTTTGTATTTTACAACTCAAAACTAAAAAACATCACAAGCAAAGCTCATAGAAACAAAAAGCCCGAAGGGCTGAAACATCATCCCTATGAGCGAAGCTCATGGAAACGATAACTCTCCTTTTTATTAAAGATTATTCTCCAAAAAAACCCTAATTTCGCAACTATTAAAAGCAACCAAAAAATTCTACCCATGATTTCATTCTTTAAGGGAGCAAACCAGGTTTTTGCCGTAGCCACTAAAGAAACTATTAGCCAGGAAAATTGTGAGAAACTACAATGGTTGTTCGGAGATGCCGAACAATTAAATGCTCAAACTGTTGACGGTACTTTTGTAGGCCCTAGAAAGGAAATGATCACACCCTGGAGTACAAATGCTGTTGAGATCACCCAAAACATGGGCATCAAAGGCATCGATCGTATTGAAGAATACTTTGCTTTTGATGAGCAAGCAGGTTTCGACCCAATGTTGCAGGTAAAATACGAGGGGCTTCATCAAGAAATCTTTACAGTTGACACAAAACCTGAAGAGATTATTCACATTGAAGACATCGCTGCTTATAATGAACAAGAAGGATTGGCTTTAAGTCAGCAAGAAGTAGACTACTTAGACAGCGTAAGTGAGGAAATTGGCAGAAAATTAACAGATTCTGAAGTGTTCGGATTCTCTCAAATTAACTCTGAGCACTGTCGCCACAAAATATTTAACGGGACTTTCATCATCAACGGTGAAGAACAAGAAACAAGCCTCTTCAAATTAATTAAGAAGACTTCCGAAATGAACGGAGGAAACCTGGTTTCTGCCTACAAAGACAATGTTGCTTTTGTAAAAGGACCTAAGATTGAATTATTCGCTCCAAAGCGTCAGGATATTGCCGATTACTACCACACCAAAGAAGTTCAAGCTGTATTATCACTAAAAGCAGAAACGCACAACTTCCCTACTACGGTAGAGCCTTTTAACGGAGCTGCAACAGGTTCGGGTGGTGAGATTAGAGATCGTCTGGCAGGTGGTAAAGGTAGTTTGCCTTTGGCAGGTACTGCCGTTTACATGACTTCCTACTCTCGTTTGGAAGAAGAACGCAATTGGGAAGCAGGAATGGAGGAACGTCCTTGGTTGTACCAAACACCAATGGATATCTTAATAAAAGCATCGAATGGTGCTTCTGATTTCGGGAACAAATTCGGTCAGCCCTTAATTTCGGGTTCGGTTTTGACTTTCGAACACGAAGAAAACAATAAACAACTTGGCTTCGACAAGGTGATCATGTTGGCCGGTGGTATCGGATGGGGAAAACATGAGGATGCCCTTAAAGATGTACCTAACAAAGGTGACCGTGTGGTCATCTTAGGTGGTGACAATTACCGTATTGGTATGGGAGGATCTTCGGTATCTTCTGTTGATACAGGTGAATTGGATAACGCCATCGAATTGAATGCTATTCAGCGGTCCAACCCTGAAATGCAAAAGCGTGCTGCCAATGCGATTAGAGCTATGGTAGAAAGTGATGAGAATCCTATTGTTTCCATTCACGATCACGGTGCAGGTGGACACCTAAATTGTCTATCAGAATTGGTGGAAGAAACAGGTGGGAAAATCGATTTAGAAGCGCTTCCAGTAGGTGACCCTACCCTATCGGCAAAAGAGATCGTTGGTAACGAGTCTCAAGAACGCATGGGATTGGTGATCGATGAAAAACACCTCGAAGAGCTCCGTAAAATCTCCGAGCGTGAGAGAGCACCTTTCTACAATGTAGGTGAGATCACAGGAGACATGAACTTCTCTTTTGAGTCGAGCAAAGACGGCAGCAAGCCCATCGATATGAAGTTGAATCACTACTTTGGTTCTTCTCCAAAAACTATTATGACAGACCATAGAGAAGATTCAAACTTCTCTAAGTTAAAATACAATCAAGACAACCTGTTAGAATACATTACATCGGTTCTTCAATTAGAAGCAGTGGCATGTAAAGACTGGTTAACGAACAAAGTTGACCGTTGTGTATCGGGTAGAGTTGCCAAACAACAAAATACAGGTCCTTTACACATCCCACTAAACAATTGTGGTGTGATGGCCTTAGATTACAAAGGTCAATTGGGTGTTGCTACTTCCGTAGGACACGCTCCTGTAAGTGCGTTGATCGATCCTGTTGCCGGTTCGCGCAATTCTATTGCCGAGGCCCTAACAAATATCGTCTTCGCTCCTATTACCGATAACTTAAACGGAGTTTCTTTAAGTGCCAATTGGATGTGGCCGTGTAGGAATGAAGGTGAAGATGCACGTTTATACGATGCAGTAAAAGGGATCAGCGACTTCGCTATTTCTTTAGGGATTAACGTTCCTACCGGAAAGGATAGTTTATCAATGACACAGAAGTACAAGGACGGAAACAAAGTGGTTTCTCCAGGTACGGTAATCATTTCTGCCATTGGTGAATGTAGTAACATCAACCAGGTGGTGAGTCCTGTATTAAAGAAAAAAGAAAATGCACCAATCATCTACATCAACTTATCACAAGATGCGTTTAAATTAGGTGGTAGTTCATTTGCTCAAATAAATAACAAAGTAGGTTCTGAAACGCCAACCATTAAAGATGCTGAATTCTTTAAAAATGGTTTCAATGCGATTCAGAAATTAATTAAGTCTGACCTGGTTGAGGCCGGACACGATATTTCTGCAGGTGGTTTAATTACCGCTTTATTAGAACTCTGTTTTGCAGATGTAAACCTCGGTGCCGACATCGATTTAACAAGCTTAAACGAACAAGACATCGTTAAAGTCTTATTCGCCGAAAACGCAGGTGTTTTACTTCAGGTAAATGACATCGCTAAAGTGGATGCTATTTTAGCAGAGATGAATATTGCTTACCACACCATTGGTCATGCTACCAATGCTTCTGAATTAAGCATTACCAATAAGGATACAAACTTCAACTTAAGCGTTAGTGATTTAAGAGATGTATGGTACAAGACTTCGTACTTGTTAGACCGCAAGCAAAGTGGTGAAGAAAAAGCACTTGAGCGATTCAACAACTACAAGCACATGCCTTTGGAGTTCAACTTCCCTACAGGTTTCAGCGGACAGTTGGCAGCCATGGGATTAAATCCAAACAGAAAAACGGCTAGTGGATTAAAAGCAGCCATAATCCGTGAAAAGGGTTCAAACTCTGAGCGTGAAATGGCTTATGCACTTTACCTGGCTGGTTTTGATGTAAAAGACATCCACATGACCGACTTGATGAGTGGCCGTGAAGATCTGAGCGATGTAAACTTTATCGCTGCCGTTGGTGGATTCTCTAACTCAGACGTTTTAGGTTCTGCGAAGGGATGGGCCGGTTCATTTAAATATAACGACAATGCACGTACAGCTTTAAAGAACTTCTTCGATAGAGAAGACACACTATCCTTAGGTATTTGTAACGGTTGTCAGCTATTCATAGAATTGGGAATGATTAACCCGGAGCACGAAGAAAAACCAAAAATGCTTCACAACGACTCTCACAAATTTGAGTCCGGTTTTGTGAATGTAGATATACCCGAAAACAACTCAGTGATGTTTAGCACACTATCAGGTTCTCGCTTAGGTGTTTGGGTAGCGCACGGTGAAGGTAAATTCAATTTACCTTACAACGAAGATCAATATCAGATTGTATCAAAGTACAGCTACAAGAACTACCCTGCAAACCCAAATGGGTCTGATTTTAACACGGCAGCAATCACTTCAAAAGATGGCCGTCACTTAGTGATGATGCCTCACCCGGAGCGTTCTATCTTCCCTTGGAACTGGGCACACTATCCGGAAAATGGAAACGAAGTTTCCCCATGGATCGAAGCTTTTGTAAATGCTCGTAACTGGGTTGCAGAAAAATCAAAATAATCTTTTTTTGATATAAACAACAAAGCCCTCGCAATTGCGAGGGCTTTACTTTTTATCAATAAATTTATCTTTAATCCTTTCTAATTCTCCTTTTTCTAAGACCCTGAAAAAATGAAGATTTATCTCCCTTTATAAGTCTGTTCACTCCTCGCCTTCCTTCTTCCGAATTTATTTTTTCAAAGTATGTCGTCCCTTCATATTCTTCATAACTAATTGTGCCTCCATCATTATAGGATTCATATTCGTGATAACTTACTACTAAAGATGTATTCGATACTGTTTCAACCTGCAACTCCACATAATCTGCAAATTCTTCGTCAGTGTATTCCAAATACAAAGTATCATCACTATAAGTCCAAGCGTAAACAATAGTAAAAGTGTCAACTTCATCCGAACCATAATCATCAATATATACCTCACATCCAAATAAAGAATCAGAAGTGAAGTCTAAGATTAACTTTCTAAAATCAGAAGAATACGATTCAAACTCTGATTCTTCAACAATTCTAATGGTCGTATCCTCCGGATTAAGCACACCATATTCGTAACTATATTCGAAGCTCTGAGCTTCCCAGGTACCAATAAACTTAGATTCTGTACTTACAGAATTGACGTCTTTTTCACAAGAAACCATTGCAATAGCCAAAACGGATGTTGCCAATAGTAATTTTTTCATAATTTTAATTATTTAAATTCAACTTTTAAATTTTCTAATACAAATATAAAGACTTAACAACAAGCATCATATGGGTGATATCACTCATATTTAAAGCAATATCACTCATACATAAATTTTAGTCTGGTAAAATAGCAACGAAGTTCCTCCTAGGATTTTTGATATAAACAACAAAGCCCCCGCTCGTGCGGGGGCTTTTGTTTATTTAAAAACTAATCATTCAACTTATTAAGGTGATAAACATACTCAAACTCTTCGTAAGCAATCAAATCAGTTGAATCGTTATACGTTTTAAAGTCCTTGATAAAAAAGACAAAAGATTCCGATGTCAAATCGATGACGTGATAGGCTAAGGTCGAATCATTACGAGTTAAAGAAAAGAGTTCATTTTCATATTCCCAATGATATACTTTGGGTACAGAATCAACATCAGTCCAGGTTAACAAGTTAGATGAAACATCAAGGGTTGAAAATACATTCTGATGATCTATTATGTGAGTTTCCCGGCTGTCAATTTCTCTTACAGGAGGATCGTAAGGTCCATAATGACCCAACTCATGGGTAGTTTCTGTCTTGACAATTTCCCACAAACCAACAAGTGTATTTGATTTCTCTACGACCTCTTCTTTTTTACAAGATAATATTAGAATAGTAAAAAGAACTGCTGCTACTAATAATTTTTTCATACAAGTTTAATATTTTGAATTAAAGAACCTTAAGTAGCGACAAGTTCAATAATTTATTCTAACATTCATATAGGTGATTTCTCTCATTTTTATAATTGAAATTCAATCAATAAACAAGCACTTAAGACATCAAATCCTCTTCAGTAACGTCTCTTAATTGTCCTTCGGTACTTGCAATAACGGTTGCTACGGTTGCGTCACCAGTTACATTTACGACCGTTCGGAGCATGTCGAGAATTCGATCAACCGCAAAGATCAACGCAACTCCTTCCGGGTCCATACCTACGGCGCCCAATACAATAACGAGCATCACCAATCCGGCACCCGGAACTGCAGCAGCTCCAATAGAAGCTAAAGTGGCTGTTAAAACAATGGTTAACTGCTGAGTTAAATCTAAGTCTATACCAAAAGCCTGAGCAATAAACACAGCAGCTACTGCCTGATACAAACTCGTACCATCCATATTAATGGTGGCACCTAATGGCAAAACAAATGAACTCACCTCTTCCGAAACTCCCAAATGATCTTCACAACGTTCCATCGTTACAGGTAAAGTTGCCGCACTCGAACTCGTTGAGAATGCCAACATTTGCGCAGGCATAATTCCCTTAAAGAAATCCAGGTAATTCATTTTTGTGAATAAGCGTAAGATAATTGGATACACCACAAGTATCATTATTAGCAAACCTGCAACCACAGCCAAAGAATACAAACCTAAAGCCGAGAACAATTCAATGACATTATTCACATCACCATCCGAAAAATCAACCATAAGTGAAGCCAACAAGGCAAAAACGCCGTAAGGAGCCATGAGCATAATTAAGTCAACGATCTGAAGTATGACATCGTTAACCCCATCGAAAAACCCTTTTACATACACCGTTTTCTCATCCGGTAGCATGATCATGGCTATCCCAAAAAGAATGGCAAAGAAGATAACTTGAAGCATATTCTTGTTACTGGTAGTTGCCTGCATAAAATTTTGTGGAACAATGTCTACCAAAAATTGCAATGGCCCCTGATCTTTCACCTGAGCCGCTGCTTCCATTTTAGCTTCCGTTTTTGAAGCGTATTTTTCTTTGAATTCAATTCTTTTCTCTTCAGAAAAATACTTTCCCGGCTGGATGGTATTCACAATAAACAGACCTGTAGTTACTGCCAAAACGGTAGATACCAAATACAGGGCAATGGTTCTGGAACCAATTCTTGAAAGTTTAGAAATATCGCTTAAACTAGCGACACCTTTAATAAGAGATGCAAAAACTAAAGGAACAGCAATCAATTTTAGGAGATTGATAAAGATCGTACCAAAAGGCTTAATCCAATCACTGGTAAATTGATCCCAACCGATCGTAATGGCCAATAAACCAAAAACAACCCCCAAAACCATTCCGATGATGATTTTCCAATGTAATGCTAAATTCTTCATTTCTATTATTAATACAATATTCCCTACATTAAATCTGTATCTAAATTTTCGTGCTTTTGTCTCTCAGATAATGATCTAAAATAACCATAGCTGTCATCGCCTCAACAATGGGAACAGCTCTTGACACCACGCAAGGATCATGACGCCCTTTCCCTTTTACGACAATCTCTTCACCTTTATCATTCAACGAAATTTGATCTCGCATAATCGTCGCTACAGGCTTAAAGGCCACTTTAAAATAAATAGCTTCTCCATTTGAAATTCCACCTTGAATTCCTCCTGAATAATTAGTCTTCGTTTTCACATCTTCACCTTCCGCCACAAAAAGATCGTTCACTTCCGAACCTCTTTGTTTACACATCTCGAAACCACCACCGTATTCAAAACCTTTCACGGCATTAATACCCATCATGGCTTTTGCCAGATCAGCATGAAGTTTATCAAAAACAGGCTCACCGAGTCCAACAGGAACATTTAAAGCCAAACCTGTAATAACACCACCAACGGTATCGCCCTCTTTTCTAACCGAATCAATAAGTGAGATCATTTCATTAGCTATGGTCTCATCCGGACAACGAACGATATTGGAATCTATTTTAGAAAGATCCACATCGCTATGAGGAACATCCATTTCTATTTCTCCTACTGCAGAAACATAAGCATGAGTATCAACTCCAAGACCTTTCAGTATCTGTTTGGCAATAGCTCCCGCCACCACTCGTGCAATCGTTTCACGAGCCGATGATCTTCCACCGCCTCTGTAGTCACGAATACCATATTTTGCATCGTAAGTATAATCTGCATGCGAAGGACGATAAGCATCTTTTATGTGCGCATAATCTTTAGACTTCGGATCACTGTTCATAATCTCAAATGCAATAGGAGTTCCCAAAGTTTTACCTTCAAAAACACCTGATAAAAACGCTACCTGATCAGCTTCCTTACGTTGTGTAGTGATCTTTGACTGACCGGGTTTTCTACGACCCAATTCCAACTGAATGGCATCAAGATCTAAAGTAACACCTGCCGGGCATCCATCAATAATGCCACCAATGGCTTTACCATGCGACTCACCGAAGCTGGTTAAGCGAAAAATTTCTCCGAAGGAATTTGAACTCATGTGAACAAAAATAAAAA
>Ga0207964_1000260_pt1 | contig 16157 bp, 11 predicted proteins | sample Knorr_S23_td_250_FD_185608 | JGI IMG/M metagenome (GOLD analysis project Ga0207964, IMG submission 185608) | Marine microbial communities from Southern Atlantic Ocean transect - Knorr_S23_td_250_ad_251m_LV_A (SPAdes) (version 2) | ecosystem: Environmental > Aquatic > Marine > Oceanic | place...
ACCAACCCTTTCTCTACCAAATACTCGGCAATTTGAATGGTATTGGTCGCAGCTCCTTTGCGAAGATTGTCTGCAACAATCCACATATTCAAAGTATTTGCCTGTGATTCATCTCTTCTGATTCGACCTACAAAAACCTCGTCTTTGTTGTGTGCGTATACCGGCATTGGGTAGGTGTTGGTGTCTAGGTTATCCTGTACAATAACACCAGGGGTTTCACTGAGGAGTTTTCGAACTTCCGCTTCATTAAAATCATTTTCAAATTCAACGTTTACCGATTCAGAATGACCTCCTGCTGTCGGAATACGAACCGCTGTCGCGGTTACTGAAAAAGAATCATCTCCTAAAATCTTTTTGGGCTCTTTGACCAATTTCATTTCTTCTTTGGTATAGCCATTTTCTAAAAATACATCACAATGGGGAATGGCATTTCGGTTAATAGGGTAGTGATAGGCCATTTCACCTTGAATGCCCTTTGTTTCGTTTTCTAGTTGTTGTACCGCTTTTACGCCAGTTCCAGAAACCGATTGGTAGGTTGAAACAATCAGGCGTTTCATTTGGTATTTTTTGTGCAATGGTGCCAGCGCCATGACCAATTGAATGGTCGAGCAGTTTGGGTTGGCAATAATTTTATCTTCTTTGCTTAAAACATCACCGTTAATTTCAGGGACCACTAATTTTTTAGTCGGATCCATTCTCCAAGCTGATGAATTATCGACAACGGTTGTTCCAGTAGCAGCAAATTTAGGTGCCCACTCCAAAGAAGTGTCTCCTCCCGCAGAAAATAAAGCGATATCAGCTTTCATTTTTACAGCATCTTCCAGTGTTACTACGGTGTAGTTTGTTCCCTTAAAAGACAATTGTTTACCTGCTGATCTTTCAGAAGCGACAGGAATCAATTCTGACACAGGAAAGTTTCGTTCTTCCAAGACTTTTAACATAACGGTTCCTACCATTCCAGTGGCACCTACGACAGCTATTTTCATTTTTAGAGTATTTTTGTTTTAGGCTGCAAAGATTGTAATTTTCTGTCTTATACAACGTTGAGAATGAGATAAATTACACAAGTTGTTTGATTTTTATCAAATTTTTGTAAAATGTGAACTTTTTAACAAAAAGAAAGGTAAAAAGATTCGGTTTGATTATCAAGCTATTGGGTCAGAGCGACTAAATTTATTTTATAAGAACGGGGAAATGCATCAGAATTCTTATTTTTGCACTAAAATTAAAGTCTAACTAAAAAAGTATAGCATGCAACTGTACAATAAGTTAAGCGCTGAAGAGCGCTCAAAATTAATAGATGAGGCGGGGAAAGACCGCTTGACCATTTCTTTTTACAAATACCACCACATCGCTAATCCATCTCTTTTTAGAGATAAACTATTTTTAGAATGGGACCCTTTAGAAGTCTTAGGAAGAACCTATGTGTCTTACGAAGGGATCAATGCCCAGATTTCTGTACCTGCTGAAAATTTTGTGCGGTTTAAACGACAATTAGATGACATTTCATTTTTAAAAGAGATTCGTTTAAATATTGCTATTGAGCAAGACAACAAATCTTTTTTAAAATTAAAGATAAAAGTACGGGATAAAATTGTGGCAGATGGGTTAAACGATGATACTTTTGACGTTACAGATAAGGGGATTCATTTAGGTGCAGAAGAATTCAACAAAATGATGGGGCATCCTGATACGGTCTGTTTAGATATGCGAAATCATTATGAAAGTGAAATAGGTCGTTTTAAAGGTGCTGTTACACCTGATGTAGATACTTTTAGAGATTCTTTAGATATTATAGAAAAAAATTTAAAAGCGCATAAAGAAGATAAAAATTTACTGATGTATTGCACAGGAGGTATTCGTTGTGAAAAGGCCAGTGCCTACTACAAACACAAGGGTTTTAAGAATGTTTATCAATTAGAAGGAGGAATTATTGAATACGCCCGTCAGGTGAAAGAACAGGGTTTAGAAAATAGATTTTTAGGAAAGAACTTTGTTTTTGACCACAGAAGATCAGAGCGAATTTCTGAAGAGGTGATTTCCAATTGTCACCAGTGTGGGAATCCTTGCGATACCCATGTAAATTGTAATAATGAGGCCTGCCATTTGCTATTTATACAGTGCGCTTCTTGTTCTGAAAAAATGAATACTTGCTGTTCAGATGCTTGTAAAGAGGTTGCCACTTTGCCTTATGACACACAAAAAAAATTACGAAAAGGAAAGAAAAACAGTAATAAAATTTTTAAAAAGGGACGTTCAGAAGTCTTGAAATTTAAAAATTAAAACCCACCTAAAAAGAAAGGAAAGTTCAAGCTTTCCTTTTTTTATTTTTATAGTATCTTTACCAATCAAAGCAAACGACTGCAATATCAGGGATTTCAAATTTCATAAGTTTTGCAGTTTTTTTGATTAATATAAATATACCTGCTTTCTTAAAAAATAGCAGTTAAAATATAAGATACGATATGGGCTGCACAAGCTGTTCCACAAACGATTCAGGCATACCCAATGGCTGTAAAAGCAATGGAAATTGCGCTACAGGAAGCTGTGAAAAATTAAGCGTTTTTGATTGGCTGTCTAACATGACCCTCCCAACGGGTCAAAAGCCTATAGACATTGTTGAGGTACGTTTTAAAAATGGGCGAAAACATTTTTGTAGAAACACAAATAATTTTCAATTAACCATAGGCGAAGTAGTCGCTGTAGAAGCATCTTCAGGTCATGATATAGGAACGGTTTCTTTGACAGGCGAGTTGATTCGTGTGCAGATGAAGAAAAAGAAGATTGCTGAAGATAGTGATGAGATTAAAAAGATTTATCGAAAAGCAACATCACGCGATATTGAAATTTGGCAAAACTCGAGAAACAAGGAAGAAGAGACTCAAAGAAGGGGTCGTGAAATTTTGGGCAGCCTAGGCTTAAAGATGAAATTGTCAGATGTGGAGTATCAAGGAGACGGAAACAAGGCAACTTTTTACTATACTGCTGAAGAAAGGGTTGATTTTAGGCAGTTGATTAGAGATTTGGCGAGTGCTTTTAGGATTCGCGTAGAGATGAAACAAGTTGGTTTGCGCCAAGAAGCAGCTCGTTTAGGAGGGGTTGGTTCTTGTGGGAGAGAGCTTTGTTGTTCTACTTGGCTAACAGACTTTAGAAAAGTAAATACGGCTTCCGCTCGTTATCAACAACTATCTTTGAACCCTCAGAAATTAGCAGGACAATGTGGAAAATTAAAATGTTGTTTGAATTTTGAATTAGACAGTTATTTAGATGCTTTAAGAGGGTTTCCTAAACAAAATGTAGTTTTAGAGACAGAAAAAGGAAAAGCTTTTTTTGTAAAAATGGATATTTTTAAAGGACTACTTTGGTATAATTTAAAAGAAGAAGGCTTTAAGTGGTATAAATTGACTTTAGAACAGGTTCAAGAGGTTATAGAGATGAATAAAAGAGGCGAAAAAGCCTTGAGTTTGGAAGATTTAGAATCGGAGTTAGTTGTGGAAACTAAAATAGATTTTGAAAATGTAGTGGGTCAAGATAGTTTAACTCGTTTTGATAAACCTAAATCAAATAAACGCAGAAGGAATAAGAAAAAAAGACGACCTCTAGCTTCAACTGACAAAGGAGTAGGTTCTAGACCAAATAACCGTAAAAGTAAGCAGAAGAAATCAAATGACAATAAGCCCAATGCAACTACGAGTAACACATAAATTTGTGCTTATTATAGGAATAATTACAAGTATTTTTGCTTGTGACAAAGGCCGTAAATTCGATGCCTATATTTCTTTTGGAGCCTCGGGCTGGGACAAAGAAAATCCAGCTAGTTTTCAATTTCAAATTCAAGATACTTTGTCGAAAAATGATCTATTCATAAATATTCGAAATACAAATGAATATCAATTCAGCAATTTGTTTGTGATTACAGAATTGATTTATCCAAACGGATTTTATGTCATAGATACTTTGGAATATGAAATGGCAGATGAGCAAGGAAAATGGTTGGGAAAAGGGTTTACAGATCTCAAACAAAGTAAATTGTTTTATAAAGAGTCGTTTGTATTTCCCATTTTAGGGGACTATCAGATAAACATACAACAAGCAATGCGAAAAAGAGATCAAATTGATGGAATTCAAAACCTAAAAGGAATCTCGGATGTTGGATTTAGAGTAGAGACCGTCAGGTAGGGTCAAAATTTTTTAAAGGCAAAAGGCATATAAAAAAGGTTATATGGTTAGAAAAAACAACAGACAACAACAAAAGCGTTTGTTTTCAAAATTAACTAGATGGTTTTGGATTTTCATAGGAAGTGGCGTTGCCCTTGTAGTATTTTTGTTCTTACTAGCTTCAGCGGAAGTATTTGGGAAGTTGCCAACCTTTGAGGAATTGGAAAATCCTGAAAATAATTTTGCTACCGAAATTATTTCTATAGATGGGAAAACGATTGGAAAGTATGCCTATGAAAATAGAACGCCTGTTATATATAAAGAATTACCTCCGTATTTAATAGACGCCTTGGTCTCTACAGAAGACGAACGTTTTTATAGCCATTCGGGAATTGATTTTAGAGGAACTTTAAGAGCAGTGATAAAGCTCGGAAAAGGTGGAGGAGGGAGTACCATTACACAGCAATTAGCAAAATTATTGTTTACAGAAGAAGCGTGGACGAGAAATAAATTTAAACGAATATTACAGAAAGTTAATGAATGGGTTATTGCCGTTAGATTAGAACGGCAATATACCAAACAAGAAATTTTAACGATGTACTTCAATAAGTTTGATTTTTTGTACAACGCTATTGGAATTCGATCGGCATCTCGTATTTATTTTGGAAAAGAGCCTATTGATTTATTAATCGAAGAATCGGCTGTTTTGGTGGCAATGCTCAAAAACCCAAGGCAGTACAATCCTAATAGAGCCATTTCTAAATCCAAGTCATTACAACGAAGAAACCAAGTATTTGTTCAAATGAATAGAAATGGTTTTATAAGCGAACAAGAAAAAGATTCTTTGCAAAAATTACCAGTGCAATTAGATTTTTCTCCAGAAGGACATAGAGATGGTTATGCTACCTATTTTAGGGAGTATTTGCGTGATTATATGAAGATGTGGATTAAAAAAAATCCAAAACCAGACGGAAGTTTACATAATTTGTACAGAGATGGATTGAAAATTTATGTGACCTTAGATTCTCGGATGCAGCGATATGCAGAAGAGGCAGTTAGTGAGCACGTTTCTAACCTACAGCGTGTTTTTTTTAAAGAACAAAAAAATAATCCAACAGCTCCTTTTTATAATCTAGAACCTGAGCAAATTGAGTCTACAATGAATCGTGCGATGCGAAATACAGACAGGTATCGTTTGTTGAAAAATGCTAGTAAATCCATTAAAGAAATTGACAAAGCGTTTCATACCAAACGCAAAATGAAAGTTTTTGGGTGGAAAGGAACTATAGACACCCTTTTAAGTCCGTATGATTCTATTAAATATTACAAACATTTTTTACATAGTGGGTTACTATCGATAGAACCTCAAACAGGGCACATCAAAGCTTGGGTAGGGGGTATTAATAACAAGTATTTTCAGTATGATCATGTAAAACAAGGGAAAAGACAAGTAGGATCTACTTTTAAACCTTTTGTATATGCTTCAGCAATAGACCAGCTACAGTTATCGCCTTGTGAAAAATACCCAAACACACTTTATACCGTTCCTAAAGAAGCTTACGGAATGGATGAAGATTGGACCCCCAAAAATTCGGGAGAAAAATATGGAGGAGAGCTCAGTTTAAAAAGAGCTTTAGCAAAATCTGTCAATGTAATTACTGCCCGTTTGATACATATGGTAGGACCAAAAACAGTAGTTCGATTGGCAAAAAAAGCAGGGATATCTTCTTATGTTCCGCCCTATCCTTCCATTGCTTTAGGCACCTTAGATGCCAGTTTGTTTGAAATGGTTGGGGCCTATGCTATGTTTGCAAACAAAGGATTACGAATAGGACAGATGATGATTTTAAGAATTGAAGATAGAAATGGGACGCTTTTACAAGAATTTACACCCAAAACAGAACAGGTATTGAGTGAAGAATCTGCTTATGTTGTTTTGGAATTATTAAAAGGGGTTACCGAAGATGGTTCAGGGGTTCGTTTGCGTGGCAAATGGGGTAAATATCCAGATTCAATTTCTACGGGATATCCGTATGCTTTTGAAAATCCGATTGCAGGAAAAACAGGAACCACACAAAATCAATCTGATGGTTGGTTTATGGGAGTTGTCCCAAATCTTGCAACGGGTGTTTGGACAGGGGCAGATGATAGAGCAACACATTTTGAAGATATTATTCAAGGTCAAGGAGCAACCATGTCTTTACCGACCTGGGCCTTGTTTATGAAAAAATGTTATGCAGATTCTATTTTGCAGATAAGTCAAGAAGATTTTGAAAGGCCAGAACAGGTCAGCATTCAACTCGATTGTAAAAGTATTCAAAACGCCTATGAGGACGGAGAAGAAATTTTTATGCAAACTGAGGAGGAAGAGCTCGATTTTTAGTTTTAAGCCAGCGATTCAGGTGTTGAATGGCGCTATTTTAAAAATCAATATTTAAGAACACTTAAACGATACTTAAATGACAGCCACTTGGACCCCGTCTAAGACGACTATTGAGGCGTGTAATCTACGACAGATGATGCACAAACTGGGCATGGATTCATACGAGGATTTTTGGAAATGGTCGGTTCAACATAAAACTGATTTTTGGGAGCAGACGGTGGCTGCTTTAGAAATAGTTCAAGAGCAAAAATACAAGTCCATTTTAGATACAACTGAAGGCGTTGAAAATGCAAAATGGCTTTGTGGAGCAAAATTAAATATTGTAGATTCTTGTTTTCAAAATAAGGATGATGCAATAGTTCTTTTATTTCAAAAAAAAGGAGGAGCACTTCAAAAAATTACACAATCAATATTAAAGCGCTTGGTAAATAATGCTGCCAACGGTCTGTTAAAATTAGGACTCTATAAAGGCGCTGTCATAGCTATTGCCATGCCTATGACTTTAGAGGCAGTTGTTATTTATTTGGCAGCAATTAAAGCAGGAATAAGTGTTGTGACCATTGCAGATAGTTTTGCTCCTGATGAAATAGCCGCTCGATTAAAAATTACAAAACCAACATTGGTTTTTACACAAGATATTTTTTACAGAAATGCAAAAAAACATCTTTTGTATAAAAAAATAATTAGTGCGGGAGCATCAAAAATAGTCTTAATAAAAACGGTTCCAAATGAAGTAGAACTCAGAAAGCAAGATTTATTATGGGAAACTTTTTTAGGCAAAAAAAATCAATTTACCTCTGTAAAACAAGACCCTAATGAGACGATTACCGTTTTGTTTTCATCTGGTACGACAGGGCAACCTAAGGCAATTCTTTGGGATCATACGACTCCAATCAAATGCGCTTCAGATGCCTATTATTATCAAAATGTTCAACAGGGCGATGTGCTGTGTTGGCCCACAAACTTAGGCTGGATGATGGGGCCTTGGCTAGTTTTTGCGGCTCTGATAAACAAGGCTACAATTGCTCTATACGATGGTTCTCCTCTAGAATCCGCTTTTGGTCATTTTGTCGAAAAGGCAAAAATCACCCTTTTAGGGCTTGTGCCGAGCATGGTAAAACAGTGGAAACTGACTAAGAGTATGGAATCATATGATTGGGATTCGATTAAGTGCTTTAGCTCTACCGGTGAAGTTTCCAATGTAAAAGATATGGAGTATTTAATGCAACTCGCCAATCACAAACCCATTATTGAATACTGTGGAGGTACTGAAATAGGTGGCGGATATATCACGAGTACGCTATTACAATCGAATATTCCGAGTCAATTTTCTACACAGGCCCTAGGAGGTCAATTTGTTTTGTTGGATGAAGCAGGAAAGGAGGGTGCGCAAGGCGAAGTTTTTTTAATTCCGCCGATAATGGGACTGTCTACAAAACTCTTAAATAAAGATCATTATGAAACCTATTATAAAAATACACCTATATATAAAAACCAATTGTTAAGAAGGCACGGCGATCAATTGATTCGTTTGGAAAACGGTTATTACATACACAGAGGACGCATAGATGATACGATGAATTTAGGAGGGGTCAAGGTTAGTGCTGTTCAAATAGAAGCCGTAATTAACCAATTGGATTTTGTTCGAGAATCAGCAGCGATTGCCATCACGCCAAAAAACGGAGGACCAAGTTTTTTAGTTGTCTATTATGTAGCCTCTAAGGAATTGGAAGAAAAAGAGGCTTTAAAAAATATTCAAAATCAAATCAAAACAAACTTGAATCCTTTGTTTAAAGTTGTAGATTTGTCACGAATAGACTGCTTACCTCGAACGGTATCAAACAAGGTGAAGCGCAAAGAGTTAAGAGAAAATTATTTGTCGAAATAAAACGAATCGTAATAAATTTAAACTTGTGAAAACCATTTCCTACAATGTAAACGGCATTCGTGCCGCTTTAAAGAAAGGATTTATAGATTGGCTAGTTGTGGCGAATCCTGATGTGATTTGTTTGCAGGAAATCAAAGCTCAAAAAGAGCAGTTAGATTTGGCCTTATTTAAAGAAGTTGGCTACGAATACAGCTATTGGTATTCTGCCCAAAAGAAAGGATATAGTGGGGTAGCCATACTTTCAAAAACAAAGCCCAACCATGTTGAATACGGAACAGGAATAGCATCGATGGACTTTGAGGGAAGAAACTTGCGCGTAGATTTTGACGATGTTTCTATTATGAGTTTGTACTTGCCCTCAGGAACCAACCTTGACCGGTTGAATTTTAAGTTGCAGTATATGGCGGAGTTTCAAGAATACGTAGATGCGCTAAAGATTCAGATTCCGAATTTGATTATTTGTGGCGATTACAATATCTGTCACGAGGAAATTGATATTCACAATCCGAAGCAAAATAAAAATACCTCAGGGTTTTTGCCTGTAGAAAGGACTTGGATAGGACAATTTATAGAGAGTGGCTTTATTGATAGTTTTCGATTTTTTAACAAGGAACCTCATCAATACAGTTGGTGGAGTTATAGAGCGAATGCTCGAAACAATAATAAAGGTTGGCGGATTGATTACCATATGGTAACAAGATCGTTAGAGAGTCGATTGGAAAGGGCCTATATTTTGCCTGAAGCAAAACATTCTGATCATTGTCCGATTGTTGTTGAATTAAAAGAGTAAAATAATATGAATTTACAAAAGTACCTACTTATTTTTTTGAATTTGGTTTTCTGTGTTGTTTTTGGACAGGAAAAAGAAGTAGACACCACGCTGAGTGTTCAACAAAACTATTCAGATATGGTCGATGAATTATGGCTGGAGACCATGTACAGCTCTCCTCTGAACAATGAAATATTAGCGACAGATCAAACAACAGAAAATACCACCAAAACAAGCGTTGTTGTCGATATTCCAACAGCCTTATTAAAGGAGCGTTTAGAGGCATTGAATGAACAAACGCCCTTTCATGTGGAGTACAATCCTATATTAGAGAAACTGATTAAGACTTACTTAAAAAAACGGGCTGTTTATTATCCAAAAATGATGGCGAGGGCAGCTTATTATTTCCCGATGTTTGAGGCCCATTTAGACAAATATGACATTCCTTTAGAAATAAAATATTTGGCTGTAGTGGAATCCGCTTTGAATCCGAGGGCAAAATCGGGGGTAGGTGCTACGGGAATTTGGCAATTTATGTATCAAACAGGCAAACAATTTGATTTGCAAATAAGTTCTTATGTCGATGAACGACAGGACCCTGTAAGATCAGCTGAAGCCGCTTGTAAATATTTGTTAACCCTTTACAAAGTCTTTAACGATTGGGATCTGGCATTGGCAGCCTATAATTCAGGTCCTGGAAATGTTTCAAAGGCCATTCGAAGATCTGGAGGGCATCGAAATTACTGGAATATTCGCCCCTTTTTACCAAGAGAAACAGCGGGTTATTTACCTGCCTTTTATGCAACGATGTATATTTTTACATACGCAGTGGACCACAAAATATATCCGGTTTCCCCTTTAATACAACACTTTGAAACGGATACTATTCAGGTAAAACAACTGCTTACCTTCGAGCAATTGGGCGAGGCTTTGGATTTGACCATTGAAATGCTACAATTTTTAAATCCTTCCTATAAGTTAGACATTATTCCCTATGTAAAATCGCGTAATTATTCTTTGCGTTTACCAAGGACCCATATGTCAGATTTTATAAAAAACGAACAGAAAATATACGAGAAGGCAAGAGAAGAATTGGCACAGAGAGAAAAACCTTTACCTAAGTATTTTGAAATGAATCAACGTATTCGTTATAAGGTCAGAAATGGAGATTACTTAGGAAAGATTGCTTATCGGTATGGGGTGAAGGTTTCCGAGATTAAGAAGTGGAACGGCATGCGAACTTCGAATATAAGGGTAGGGCAGCGTTTGGTCATTTATCCAAGACGCCTAAATTATACGGTTTCTAAAAGTTCTACAAAAAAGACAAATAAGAAGATCAAGTTAAAACCGACAGAAAAAAAGATAAGTTACACCATCCAAGATGGAGATTCACTCTGGATTATTGCTAAAAAATTCCCAAAAGTGACCATTCAACAAATCAAGGAGTGGAACAGCTTTCAAAATCCGAATCATTTAAATCCAGGCGATAAGATTTTTATCTATAAAAGGTCTTAGGTTTTGTCAAATGAAAAGCGTTTGAATATCAATACGACTAACAGTATTTAATAAAAGACACTTTAAAAATGAAACGAACGTTAAGAAATCTAAAAATAACTTTATTTATCTTTTTTGTAGCCTTGTTTATTGGTTGTGAATCAAAAAAGAGTTCACCTGTACTCGTAGATTCTAATGGTCGGATAAACCACCTACTATTGGTTGTAAAAAACAGTCATTGGCAAACAAAAATAGGAGATAAACTTAGAGAGATTATAGGAACACCCGTTATAGGAATGCCACAGGAAGAAAACCAGTTTGACATTTCACGAGTACCTCCCGATTCTTTTGGAAAAATGTTTAAGGCAAGTAGAAATGTATTACTCGTTGAGTTGGGGAAAGAAAATATTTTTCAAACAAAAAGAAACGTTTATGCAAAACCACAGCAAATTGTAAAAGTTTCGGGAATAGACGAAACGGCGGTTATCGATCTATTAGAAAAAAACAAAGCGACCTTATTGGCAAGTTTTAAAGATTTTGATATTGAAAATATTCAAAAAGCACATCGAAAAAAATCCTATCCAAAAAACACATTTAAAACTTTAGAAAATTTAGGTGTTTCGATGACCATTCCCAACACGTTCAAAAAAGTAGACGATACCGGCACATTTTTATGGTTGCGTCAACATTTGAGTGGTGGGATTGCTAAAGGAGATAGCAATTCAAACATTTTAGTGTATACTGTTCCTGTTCCAGAAGACAAAACAGATTTGATCAAAACCATTTCTCAAATCAGAGATACGATTGGGAAAAAACACCTTCTAGGAAGAAATAAAAATATGTTTATGATTACAGAAAAAGCTTTTACACCAAAGGTTTTTGAAACGAGGTTGAATGGTAAAACAATTTATAAAACACACGGAAAGTGGGAGGTTTTAAACGATTTTATGGCAGGCCCTTTTTTAAATTATACCATAGAAAATCTCGCTCACAATCGTTGGTTGGTCATTGAAGGTTTTACCTATGCCCCTTCAGTAAATAAAAGAGATTATATGTTTGAATTGGAGGCGATTCTGAAAACAGTTCAGTTTTAGGGAATAGAAATATTTACAGGCTTTCTTCTAAAATTTTTCTTACCAACATATTTTTGTCTTCTGACTTTATTTTTTGCAAGAGCAGATTGAATTTTGAGATCAAGGTTTTTTCACTCAGGCTATATTGAACTGCAGTTAGTTTTACGGTAGAATTGTTCATGGCCAAGGTCTTTTCGACAAAGCCAAAAAAGTCATCGTTTTCTTCAATAGCCATTCCCGTACTTAAAATCAGTAAACAGGTCAGTACCTCTTTGTTTGATTCGGCTTTGGAAAAGGAAGGAATCAGCTCTTTAAAATTGATATTTTTAGCCAAATCAGCGACGGCTACTTTTAACGAAGCTCTTTCCTCATCGGTTTTTGCTTTTAAATACTTTGCGGCCAAAGGGCCTACCTGTTCTATAGATTCATTTTTTTTAGGAGCAGCTTCCTTTTTTTGAATTTTTGACCAAGAATCGGTAAGGCCAACGGTTCTATTAAAAATTAAGTGTTCTGGGCTACTGTCAAGGTCAACACAGAAATAGCCTTTTCTTTGAAATTGAAATTTACTTCCAACCGTTGCGCCTTTTAAGCTTGGCTCTACGTAGGCGGTTCCAAGAGTTAAAGAATTGGGGTTGATAAATTCTGTAAATTCTTTGTCTTTATGGCTATCAGGTGCTTCATCGACAAATAAGCGATCGTATAAACGAACCGTTGCTTTTTGACAATGTTTTACAGAAACCCAATGTAAGGTTCCTTTAACCCTTCGTTTGCTCGCGTCAGTTCCACTTCCGCTTTTAGACGCTATATCGTAACTACAGTGTACTTCACAAATATTTCCTTCTGCATCTTTTATGACCTCTTCAGCTTTGATGATATAGCTGTTTTTTAAGCGCACCTCTCCGCCGAGTTTTAGTCGGAAGAATTTTTTGTTTGCCTGTTCTTTAAAGTCTTCTTTTTCAATATAGATTTCTTTAGAAAAAGGCACTTTTCGAGTTCCAGCATCTACATCTTCAGGATTGTTTTCTCCCTCCAACCACTCTTCTTCATTTTCAGGGTAATTGGTGATGACCAATTTTAGTGGGTCCAAAACAGCCATTACACGCGGAGCTGTTTTGTTTAAATCATTTTTGATATGGAACTCTAGCAAAGCCATATCCGTGACATTTTCTCTTTTTGAAATACCCGCTGTTTCACTAAAATTACGGATTGCTTCAGGGGTATATCCTCTTCTTCTCAATCCAGAAATAGTTGGCATACGAGGATCGTCCCAGCCTGAAACGATTTTGTCTTCAACCAATTGTAGCAGTTTCCGTTTACTCATTACGGTATAACTCAAATTTCTACGCGCAAATTCGCGTTGCTTTGGGCGTAGTTTTTTGGGGTCTATGATTTGGTCGACATACCATTCGTATAGATCGCGGTGACTTTTAAATTCTAAAGTACAAATAGAATGAGAAATTTGTTCTAGGTAATCCGATTCACCGTGGGTCCAGTCGTACATTGGATAAATGCACCAGTCATTTCCAGTTCTGTGGTGTGACTTTTTTAAAATTCGATACATAATAGGGTCACGCATATGCATATTTGTATGCTGCATATCGATTTTTGCACGCAGTACATGAGAGCCTTCTTCAAAGTCGCCGTTTTTCATTTTTTGGAACAGCGCTAAATTTTCTTCTACAGACCTATTTCTATTTGGTCCATCAATTCCAGCTTCTGTAGGTGTTCCTTTTTGAGCCGCCATTTCTTCAGAAGATTGATTGTCTACATAGGCTTTCCCTTCTTTGATAAGGGTAATTGCCCACTCGTATAATTGTAAAAAGTAATCAGAAGAGTAACACTCTTTATCCCATTTAAATCCGAGCCATTTGATATCTCTTCGAATGGCGTCTACGTATTCTTGTTCTTCCTTAGCTGGATTGGTGTCGTCAAAACGAAGGTTTATAGGAGCATTGTATTTTAATCCCAAACCAAAATTCAGACAGATAGAGGCTGCATGGCCAATGTGTAAATACCCATTTGGCTCTGGAGGAAATCGAAAACGCAACAAATTTGCAGATAAGCCATTTTTTAGATCAGCTTCTATAATTTGTTCTATAAAGTTTAAAGACTTTTTTTCTTCGGTCATTTACAATCAGGTTGAATGATTTTTACAAGTCACAAATTTACAGAAAATAGAATCAATAGAGTTCATTTAAAAAACACTTTCCTTAAATTTGCAACATAAAATCAGATTATGGGAATCATAAAATTAGACAATATAAAAGTTTACGCCTATCACGGCTGTTTGGAAGAAGAAGCAAAAATAGGTTCTGATTACAGGGTTGATTTGGAAGTTGAGGCTGATCTGACCAAATCTGCTATTTCTGATGATTTAGTAGATACCGTAGATTATGTTCATTTAAATGCCATTGTAAAACAAGAAATGGCCATTCGATCTAAATTATTAGAACATGTTGCCCGCCGTATCATAGAGCGAGTCTTGGTAGAATTGCCCACAGTAAATAAGGTAAAACTCTCCGTTTCAAAAATAAACCCTCCTATAGGAGGAGATGTAAAACAGGTTTGTGTTGTCCTGTCTGAAGTTAGAGGATAATTTTTTTAAGTCTGCTAGGAGCACCTTTTCTAAATAATAAAAATAAAGCCTTGCTCAAACAAGAAAAATAACTAAATTTGACCCCCTTAATGGCGTCGTGGCCGAGTGGCTAGGCAGTGGTCTGCAAAACCATCTACAGCGGTTCGAATCCGCTCGACGCCTCCAATAGAAACCCTGTAAATAATTTACAGGGTTTTTTATTTTTCTTCTGATCATTTTGTTTTTCAAACAAAATAGGGCAGATTACTAATTAAACGCCTGTTTTGAAAAGTTAAAATTTTAAAATATTTTTTTTATAACAATTATTATCTTTATCTTGAATAGTATGAAGGAGATAAAAAATTGCTAGTATGCTGTATTTTTAACAGCCCCCTACATATTTAGTTTAGAAGTTTATTTAAAATTCTTGGTTATGGACTGTTTTTAGCAGCCCCCTTTCCTCCTCATATCTAGAGTTTTAAAAAGTGTTTTAATTGTTTGAGGTCTTGGTTTTATAAAATCAAGTGCTTGACTAAACAATACCTCCCTATAACATATAGCCCCCCAGTATTATTGAAAACAAATTATTAATTAAAAATTAAGGTACTATGAAAAATTTGAAGATGGTATGGGTATTAAGCTTGGTTTTATTGGCATTGTTAATGGACAGTTGTAACCCTAAAGAAATTGAATCAGTAGAGACAGAAAAAGTAACTCCTGAAAAACCATTTGTTTTACAAGACAAGGCATTGAAATTTGAGAGTAAAACAGATTTACAGTCATTAGTAGAGACGATAAAAAAAATAGGTCCTGAAGCTTTTTACAAAAAAGACATTAAAAACTTATGTGTTCAAGGCTATGAGCCTCTTCGTCCTTATTTTGAAGAAACTGAAGCAGCAGAATAGGAAGCTTTTTTAGAAAAAAAATCAAACAGAATTAAAAAAGAGAATGAATTAAGAGGTGATTTTAACAAAGAAGTTGATATTGATATTGAAGATGAGTTAATTGTTGATCCGAATCTTGAAGTTTTGTTGAATTTTAACCGAGAGGTTATTGTTGGAGGGAAACTATATCGATATGTTGAAAATGGTATTTATGTTGTTAAAGAAGATAAAATTATTGATTTTAGAGATTTTTTGGATGCTAAAACAACTCAAAATAGGGGTCTTTCTACCCAAAGCAAAAGGGGTTCTAAAAAAATAGTCCCTGTCGACTTTGAGTTTATAGAAATGGATTTAAAAAGTGAGGTGAGCGATGAATATGAAACAAGTAGGAAAGCAAAAAGGCGATCTAATCAGGGATATACAACTTTAGAGGAAGCCAGACAAAATTTTGAAGTTTCAGAATTTAAAAAAAATCGTAGCCTTTGGGGGAAAGTTTTTGGGTATTCAAGAAAGACATATGTTTCAGTTCCTGATAATAAAAGGGTGAAAATTAAATTTTGGAACAGAAATTGGATTTTACTCAGTTCAATGGGCTGTGAAGTTCGTTTTCAAAAGAGAAAAAGATTTTTATGGAGGAATTGGTGGTTAAGATCATACCCAGATAAGGTTGCTTTAGGAATTAATTCTATGACATATAATTATAAAAAAATATCAACTCCTTATTTTCCAGAAACAATTTTTGGTGATCTTTTTTACTCCTATAAAGGAATTAATTATCATAAAAATGGATCACGATCTCTAGTAGATCCTCCAAAAGTCAAGTTTCCTGTTGAGAATGTTTTGAGTGTTGATGATTTGTATATTACCATTTTGAATCCTTTTACGAAAAAAGTTGAAAAAATAGGTGCCTCTGCTGAGGAAATTATTAAATCT
>Ga0207964_1000261_pt1 | contig 16156 bp, 12 predicted proteins | sample Knorr_S23_td_250_FD_185608 | JGI IMG/M metagenome (GOLD analysis project Ga0207964, IMG submission 185608) | Marine microbial communities from Southern Atlantic Ocean transect - Knorr_S23_td_250_ad_251m_LV_A (SPAdes) (version 2) | ecosystem: Environmental > Aquatic > Marine > Oceanic | place...
GCTCTGTTCCTGATGTTCTAATAATTTTTCTGTTAGACGATTAATCATATCTAGGGATTCCAAATCGCTTTCTATGGTATCGGCGAAGGCGCTGTTTAACATCTGACCAATAATACTTGCGATAGAAGGCGATTGTTGCGGTGTTTTTTGTTGATTATGGTTTCTGCTATTGCTGACACTGATAGTCAGAAGCTTTTTGGCGCCCATATGTAGAGCGGGGCTCAGTGGTTTTAATTGCCGTAATGCGCCATCGCCAAAATAATTACCATCTATTTTAACGGCGGGAAATAAGCTTGGAATTGCGGTGCTAGCCATTAGGTGGTTTATATCTATATTGACATGATGGCCTTGCCGGCGTGACCGCGACCAGTCCTTTATATCTGGTTGTCCCTGAAAAAAGGTTACCGATTGCCCGTCGGCATAGTTCATTGCGGTAACGCCGATTGCCCTTAATTCGCCCTGATCAATGGCGGTTGTTAGATGCCTAAATCTTATATAGTTATCTAGCAACTGTTTGAGTGGTTGGTTGTTTAACAAGGAAACCGGCCTATTGAGACCGTGACCATTGCGGAAAAGAGAGATCAGTAGATGTAGGCTATTACCTGCCACACCGGTAAAGTCGGTTCTATACACATCCTCGGCATGCAAGTTACGCCATATGGTTTCTAGCTTGCGCACCCTAAGCCGAAAAGATCCGGGACGTCCAGCAATGGACATGGCGTTAATAGCGCCTGCCGAGGTTCCGGTGATAATTGGGAACGGATTGTATAGATCGCGCGGTAATACCTCGGCAATACCTTTAAGTACCCCTACTTGGTAGGCTGCCCGTGCTCCGCCGCCAGTTAATACTAAGCCAATGGTCATGATTGCCATTTTCCCTAGTTAAAAATGGATAAATATTTTTTCTTACTTTAACTTAAAAATAGCATAGGTTGATGGTATGTGATAGTTCGATAGGGTGCAGATTATGTTATCTATACTTAAGTGTGAACAATAGATAACCCTATGGCGCTAATTTGCCTAGAAACCAGTGAATGCTAAATCTTGTAGCCGTAACAATCGGAATTTTTTGTGTATCCTTCTTGCCCTCGTTGCCCAGCCTGTGGTTACTCTGTGTTTTATGGGTTTTCTTACTCGCCGTCTACTGGCTTGCAAGATATAGGGTAAATTCTATTGATACGGCTAGATTGATAGCCGTAGGTCTATTTTTTATAGGTGGAATAGGTTGGGGGGCAATATCTGCCCATCAAACGCTGTTGAGTCAATTGCCCGATAGTTATGATAAACACAGGTTTTTGGTGACTGGCTCGGTGGTGGGGTTGGTCAATAGGGATGAGCATCGAACAGGCTTTGAGCTTGCGGTTGAATCGGTAAGGATGCTGGATGCAGAGTCTACCGATTATGCCAATCTACAGTTTTCTTTAAGTAGGTTGTTGTTAAAACGTTATTTTAAACCTTCTGATCAACCATTGTCTGAACAGGTGCAGATTACATCGGGTGATCACTGGCAGTTGGTGGTGCAGTTGCGTAAACCGCGAGGTATGCTCAATCAAGGTGGCTTTGATTATCAGGCATGGTTGGTGCAGCGTGGTATTTCTGCCACTGGCTACCTCGTGGATTCTAATTTAAATCAGCGCTTAGACGCTGTAAATCACTCGTTTTGGTGTGCTGCTAGGGACGGGATAAGTAAATTTAGAACGCGTATTCGCCGCGGTGTACAGGGCAGTGAATTAACTGAGCTAAGTAAAGGCATAATCACCGCATTAACCATCGGCGATAAATCTATGCTCAGCCCTTGGTGGAATGATTTGGCGCGTTTTGGAATAGTGCACTTGCTAGTTATTTCTGGGTTGCATATAGGGCTAGTGGCTACATTGGGCTTTATTGTCGGGGCAGGGCTCAGGCGAAGTATTTTGCTGTTATGTAGTCTCTGTTCCATCGGCTTTCCGCGCCTTGCACTGCTGAGATGCCTATCCCCCTGTTTAGGCTTTTTGATGGCTCTACTCTATAGCCTACTAGCTGGATTTTCACTGCCTACCCAGCGCGCATTAATTGCGGTTGCTGTAGTGATGATTGGCAAGATGATTTATCGCAAAATGCCGGTGCAAGTGGTCTTTGTCTGGGCACTTTTTGTTATTGCTGTGACACAGCCGCTGGCAGTGATTGGCGCCAGTTTTTGGCTGTCCTTTACGGCGGTTGCTATGTTGCTGTTATGGTTTTCTCCCTATATATCCAGAACTGCCCCTTGGTATCGTACACTGAGGTCGCAGTGGGTGCTGTTTGTTGGCTTAGCTGCACCTGCTTTGATTTATATTGGCAAGTTATCTTGGTTGGGCTTGTTGGTTAATCTGATTGCAGTGCCTTGGGTCTCGTTGGTAACAGTGCCGCTGTGCTTAATCGCGGGGATCAGCTATTTTTTACTGCCCCAGATGGCGGAATTTATCTGGTTGATGGCCAGTTGGTCTATAACTGGTCTGTGGTATTTATTGGATCTATTGCCCAGTGATCTGGGTATGGTTGAGTTGCCGGTAGCTATTTCACCTGTTTTGTTATTCAGCATAGGGTTGGCTGCCTTGGGTGCACTGTTACCAACAGGCATAGCATTGCGATGGCTGTGTTTTGTACCGGTGATTTTGGCGCTCTCTGCACCCAATCAACCTGTACCTCTGCGCCTGACTGTTTTAGATGTTGGGCAGGGGCTGGGTATAGTGCTAGAAACGCCAAATAACACCTTGGTTTATGATACTGGTCCCGCCTACAGCGAGCAATTTAATGCCGGAGCCGGTGTAATTGCGCCTTTCCTTAGGTATCGTGGCCGACATGGGGTCGATAAAGTGATTGTTAGCCATGGAGATCTAGATCATGCCGGTGGCTTTTATGGATTAGTCGAAACCTTGGAAACCAAACAGGCGCTTCTGGCGCCAGATTTTTTGCGCGAACATAGGTTAACAGCGGATAGTAGTGTTGATATTCAGAGTTGTGTTGAGCCAAAGCGTTGGGCTTGGCAGTTTGAAAGCCCTAAAAACAACCGGCGCGAGTGGATTTATTTCGATGTACTGATGCCGATTCCCGAGCCATCAAAACAGATTCCCGCGGGAAATAACTATTCTTGTGTGCTGTTAATAAGATGGCGCGATCAAAGTATCTTGTTAACAGGGGATATTGAGCGACGCGCTGAGAGGCAATTTTTACAGCGTTATAATTTATCCTCAGTCACCCTGTTGGTTGCGCCTCACCATGGCAGTAAAACGTCTTCAAGCAATGATTTTGTCAAACAATTAAACCCTTCTCATGTGGTTTTTTCCGCAGGCTATCGGCATCGATATGGTCATCCTCATCCGCTGGTGGTCAATAGATATAAACAACAGGGTGCAGTGCTTTGGAATACAGCGGAAAAGGGTGGGTTAACTTTTATCTGGGATCACAATGCACAGTTACAAGTGCGGGGAACCAGAAATACCCCGCCATCTTTTTGGTGGCGTTAGACGAAGATTTTGAGGCTATTTGACCCATGTTTGATAAAAATAAAACGAATTGGTTGCCACGCAGTGGTGAAATCTATTACCCAAGAGTCTCATTATGTTAAAGTTGTTAAAAATAGTTAAAGTTAACCTTGGTTTATGGTTTCTTTTTGATAAGGTTGCAGCTCGTGTTTTTCTGGTGGCGTAGGCTTTGATGACTGTGGATAAAAAGAGCAATTTTATGGATCAAAAAAATATTCCATCGGGAATTACAACCTATGCGCGATTGCTGAGATATGTGGGGCGCTATTGGCCTGCATTTATAGTGAGTGTGCTCGGCTTGTTATTGCATTCTTTGGCTGAGATCGCGTTTGTCGATCTGCTCGGCTATATCACAGATACAGTTGGTATTATGACTGGATCTGCGCCTCAGGGTGTGGAATTCCCCTCCACAGGTATTACCGCAACCTTTGCCGGCCTGTTCTTAGATGAAACTGGTGCCAATAGTGCACTGCTAGTGATACCTATGTTTCTAATTGTGATCAGTCTGATCAGAGGTATAGGTTATTTGATCGGTAGTTATGGGCTTGCCTATGTAGCTAACTACTTAGTGCATGCGCTGCGCACAGATATCTTGGCTAAGTATTTAAATTTGCCCTGTGATTTTTTCAATCGCACCATGTCTGGCCATCTGGTATCTGTAGTGACATTCAATGTGCAACAGGTTACTGAAGCTGGAACTAATGCGGTTAAGACCCTTCTGCAACAGGGCAGTTTGGTCTTGGGTTTGATGGCTTATCTGTTTTATGTAAATTGGAAACTAACCTTATTTTTTATTGCGATTATGCCAATTATTGCGATATTGGTTTCCATAGTAAGCAAACGATTTAGGTTAATTAGCAAACGTATTCAATCGGCGATGGGCGATGTAACTCATGTTACTCAAGAAGTGGTTAATGGGTACCAAGAAGTACGTATGTTTGGTGGAGCCGAGGTCGAGCGTTCGCGTATGGAGGCGGCGAGTCACAACAATAGACGGCAAAATATGAAAATGGCATTTACTGGGGGCGTTAGTAACCCCTTGGTTATGTTGATTGTATCTCTTGCTTTTGCGGGTATCACTGCGTTTATGCTGAGTCCCAATATATTATCTACCATGTCCACTGGCAGTTTTATTACCTTTTTGGTAGCTTCGGGAATGCTTATTAAGCCTATCCGTCAATTAACTGAAATCAATAGTCATATTCAGCGCGGTATAGCGGCGGCGCAATCAATTTTTGAGGTGCTGGATACCTGTTCAGAGTCTGATGCTGGAACCCTAAAAGTGGAATCGGCAAGTGGAAGTTTTGAATTTGTAGATGTTAATTTTAGCTACAGTAAAGATGGACCCAAGGTGCTTGACGATATTGGTTTTACAGTAAAACCCGGTGAAACCATTGCTTTGGTGGGTTCATCTGGGAGTGGTAAGACCTCACTGGTTAGTTTGATCCCGAGATTTTATAACTTGGAGCAGGGTAAGATTTTGCTAGATGGTGTGGATATCCAAGATTATTCACTACAGAGTTTACGTCAGCAAATTGCTATTGTCAGTCAGCGAGTAACGCTCTTTAACGGTAGTGTATACAGCAATATAGCCTACGGTGAATTAAGTCAGAGTTCCCCAGAGAAAGTTAAAAAAGCGGCTAAAATAGCCCATGCTCATGAGTTTATAGAAAACCTTCCTGAGGGCTATGATACATTGATAGGCGATGATGGTGTGATGCTATCTGGTGGGCAGCGACAGCGTCTTGCGATTGCCCGCGCCATGCTTAAAGATGCGCCTGTTTTGATACTTGATGAGGCAACATCTGCCTTGGATACAGATTCAGAGCGCTATATTCAAGCAGCTCTCGAAGATTTAATGAAAGACAGAACTACTTTCGTGATTGCGCATCGTTTAAGTACAGTAGAGAAAGCCGATCGTATTCTAGTGATGGAAAAAGGTCGCATTATTGAGGAGGGAACCCATGCACAGTTATTGGCTAAATCCGGACGCTATGCAAACCTATACAACCAAGAATTTAGTGGCTCTGGAGATGAATAGGTGTGACCCAGTCAACCTTTGAGCAAAAACTGGTAAAGGCGTGGCATACCAAGGCTTGGTGGTTGTGGTTGCTGTTGCCGTTGTCATTGTTATTTAGGTTTATCGTCTATATCCGTCGCAGTATTTTGCGAATACTCTTTCAAGGTCGAGGATTTTCTGCGCCAGTTATCGTGGTGGGCAATATCACGGTTGGCGGTAGTGGTAAGACACCGCTGATTATTGCTTTGGCAACCGCGTTTGCCAATAGGGGATTAAGTGTTGCCATTGTTAGTCGAGGCTATGGTGGGCAAGCGCCGTCTTATCCGCTTCAGGTCGAGCTAGATACTGCTGTAGAGTACTGTGGTGATGAGCCGTTGTTAATAAGACAGAAATTGGCAAATACCGATTGCTCGATTGTTGTTGATCCCAATCGCAACCGCGCTGTTAACGCTGTTTTGCAACAGCATAATTGTGATTTAGTGCTCTGTGATGATGGTATGCAACATTATCGTTTACATCGCGATGCAGAAATAGCGGTTGTCGATGGTTCTAGAGGTTTTGGCAACGGCTTTTGTCTGCCCGCTGGAGCATTGCGCGAGCCCATAAGCCGCCTTGCTTCCACTACCTTTGTGGCGGTAAATGGTGAGCGTCATTTCGATAACAACATAGATAGTGACCTCAATTACAGTCTGCAACCTGTTTGTTTTCGTCAGTTGAGTACAGGTCAAATTGCCTCTGTAGATAAATGGCAACTATCAAAAACAGTGCATGCTATAGCGGCCATAGGCAATCCACAGCGCTTTGCTGACAGTCTCAAGTCATTGGGTTTAGAGGTTATTTTGCACGCTATTGATGATCACCAGCATCTGACAGCGGATGATTTGAAGTTTGATGACGATTTTCCAGTGATTATTACTGCCAAAGATGCTGTTAAACAGCGTTATTGCAGTGACCCCAATATATGGGTGCTTGAAGTCGATGTAACTTTGCCCGAACAGTTTGTTAACCATGTGCTGAACTCGGTTGGTTTATCATATAAACAATCTACTTAGGATCTTATTATGGATTTTGTCGTAATTATTCCAGCCCGCTATGCATCTACTAGATTGCCTGGCAAGCCATTGCGCGATATTCAAGGTTTGCCAATGATTCAACGGGTTTGGCAACAGGCCTGTAAGAGTTCGGCATCGCAAGTAATTATAGCCACCGACGATAATCTTATCGAAGAGGCCGCCATAGATTTTGGTGCCCGTGTATGTATGACCCAATGGGATCATCCATCGGGAACAGATCGATTGTGTGAGGTCGCTGAAAAGTTGGGTTTTGACAAGGATCAAATAGTGGTTAATGTGCAGGGCGACGAGCCATTAATACCACCTGAAGTTATAGATCAGGTGGCTAAAAACCTCAAAGCGAATCAGCAAGCTGGTGTTGCAACCCTATGCGAACCTATTGATAGTGTAGAGGATTTTTTAAATCCTAATATAGTTAAAGTATTGGCCGATCATGCCAATATGGCAACTTATTTCAGTAGGGCGCCGATTCCTTGGCCGCGTAGAGGGGCAGGTGATGACATTCTTGTTCCAGATATGGCGCGACGGCATATTGGTATCTATGCATACAGGGTTGGCTGTTTAAAATACTTTGTATCCTGTTCTGTATCGCCGCCAGAGAGGCTCGAATCCCTCGAGCAATTGCGCTTCCTATACAATGGTGTAGGTATTCATGTGGCTGACTCGATTGTCAAAGTGCCTGGCGGTATAGATACTGAGGACGACCTGAAAAATCTAATTAGTTCATTATAAACAATTAGTTAGAGATATAATCTAAAGTCTAGTTAATATAAATTATGGCAAAAATTTCAGTACTATTTGTATGTTTGGGCAATATCTGTAGATCGCCCACAGCCCATGCCGTTTTTCAATCTATGGTAGAGGCTGAGGGATTGAGCGATGCAATATATATTGATTCCTGTGGTACAGGCGATTGGCATATTGGTAGAGCGCCAGATCCGCGTTCCCAGCATTATGCCCTAGAGCGCGATTATGATATGAGTAGCCTGCGCGCGCGCTTGTTATGTGTCGATGATTTTGATCAATTTGATTACATCTTGGCTATGGATAAGCAAAATTTAGCCGATATTCAGGCAATGCGTCCCAAAGACTTTTGCGGTGAACTGCAACTATTTCTTAATTATTGTCGCAACCCCAGTTATTCCGACTATAGTGAAGTGCCCGACCCATACTATGGCGGAGTCGATGGCTTTACTACCGTTTTAGATCTTATAGAAGATGCCTCTAGCGAGCTTTTGCGGCAGATTAAGGATCGTTTATGAGTGGTGCTGTGAATAAGTTCGAAGTTGCTGAATCAGTTAGTTTAAAGCCATTTAACACATTGGCTCTGCCCGCGACTGCACAATATTATTCTGTAGTAACCCGTGTTGAACAGATTTCACAGGCTCTCGAATTTGCCCGACAGCATCATCTTGATATTACGCCACTGGGCGGCGGCAGTAATCTTGTCCTAGCTTCCGATCTATCTGGGTTGGTTGTACATATTGCATTAACAGGCATCACTAGCCATCAATTATCGGCGGATACCGTGGAAGTAACCTGTGCCGCTGGAGAGAATTGGCATGATATGGTGCAGTACTGTCTGAATCACGGCTGGTATGGATTGGAAAATTTAGCGTTAATTCCCGGCAATGTGGGCGCGGCGCCAATTCAAAATATTGGTGCCTACGGTGTTGAGCTCAGTGATTTATTAGTTTCTGTCGATGTTATTGAAATTAAAACTGGCATTCGCAGTACCCTAAATTGTCAGCAACTTGAATTCGCCTACCGTACCAGTATCTTTAAACAGCAAGCCAAGGATCTATATATTATCGTTGGCATTAGATTGCGTTTGAGTACAGAGCCAGTGGTTAATATTGACTATCCCGCACTACAAAACGAACTAAAAGGGCGAAATCCAACCCCTGAGGCGGTTTTTGACGCTGTCTGTAAAATAAGGCGAGAAAAATTGCCCGATCCCGTACAGCTTCCCAATGTGGGTAGTTTTTTCAAGAACCCAGTAATCGATCAACCATTAGCTGATCGTTTAGCTGATAGCTTTCCCGGTCTGCCCATTTATCCTCTAGCTAATCAACAGTATAAATTACCAGCTGCATGGCTTATTGAGCACTGCGGTTTCCGCGGTGTGCGCAGAGGGGCAGTGGGTATGCATAGCAACCAAGCCCTTGTACTTGTCAACTATCAGGGTGATGGCAGTGATGTAATGGCCCTAGCTGAAGAAATAAAATCTCAGGTCGCAGATAAATTCTCAATCAGTTTAGAAATAGAGCCTAGGGTATATTAATCAGGGCTTTTAGGGTGAAGCTAATACTGTAAACTTTACTTTTCGCTATAGGGAAAGATAGCCTAGATGCAGAGGAGCCAGTGTGGAACTGTCAAAATTTGGAAACAAAGTTGCCAAGGGCGCTGGCATTGTTGAGTTAATGGAAGACTTGGGTGCGGCACTTAATGAAAATCCAGATATGATTTTTATGGGTGGTGGCAATCCTGCGCGTATCCAGCCGGTGGAGGCCATATTTAAACAGCACTTCGAGAAGTTGCTGACCGATACAGAGCAGTTTTACAGTACCACAGGTGTATACCAGTCGCCCAAAGGTGAGCTTGAATTTAGGTGCGAAGTTGCCGCACTGTTAAAGCGCCAATTTGGTTGGTCGCTTAATCAAGATAACATTGCCGTATCCAACGGCAGTCAGTCGGCATTTTATATACTGTTTAACCTGCTCGCAGGTGAAATGACCGATGGCAGTTATAAATCCATCCACTTGCCGCTTACACCTGAATATATTGGCTACAGAGATCTGGGTTTGAGCGAAGATTTTTTTACCGCTACCAAGCCTGAAATAGAACTAATTGAACAGGATTTATTTAAATATCATATCGACTTTAGTGATTTAAATATCACCGATAACACAGCCGCGCTCTGTGTCTCTCGCCCCACCAATCCCACTGCCAACGTGCTGACCAATGATGAGATAGAACATCTGGATCAGCTGGCGAAACAGGCGAATATACCGTTGATTATTGATGGTGCCTATGGGTTGCCATTTCCCAATATTACCTTTTGCGATGCATTGCCCCATTGGAATAACAATACAATATTGGTATTGAGTCTATCAAAGTTGGGGCTTCCCGGAGTTAGAACTGGCATTGTGGTGGCTGACCAAGACATTATTCAGGCTTACAGTAGCGCCAATACAGTGATCAATTTGGCCTGTGGTAATTTGGGGCCGGCGATTGCCGCGGATCTATTTAAAAGCGACGAAATTATTGCCCTTAGTAACCAGCATATTAAACCCTTTTACCAGCAGCGTATGCAGCAAGTTGTGGCGCTTTTTAGAGCATCAATGAACAATATTCCCTACAGAATACATCTGCCTGAGGGTGCTATTTTTTTATGGCTGTGGTTTGAAGGATTGCCTATAACTAGCCAAGAACTTTATCAGCGTCTTAAAGATCGCGGCGTTTTAGTGGTTCCAGGGCATAATTTTTTCCTTGGTATCAGTGATAACTGGGCTCACAAACATCAGTGTATTAGAGTTTCCTATGTGCAGGAGGTTGCTGAATTGGAAAAGGGTATTAAAATCCTAGCCCAAGAGGTCGCCAAGGCATACAGGCAGGGGTAGAATTGATATATGACCGTAGAGCGTTATTCAAAAATAATAAAAGTACTAAGTTCTAGGCAACCCGATTTAACCGTTGTTACAGACTCTGTTCACAAAGGGCAGAATCTGTCCGCGATTATTAGAACCTGTGATGCAGTGGGTGTTATGGAATTGCATTCAGTGTCGGAAAATGCATTTTTTGGTGCTCATACAGGGACTACAGTAGGGGCGCATAAGTGGGTAAAAACATCTCTTCACAAGCGTATTAGCGACCCATTATCTAATTTAAAAAACAATAACTATCAAATAGTTGCCGCCGATTTATCAGAAAATAGCATAGATTATAGAGAGGTCGATTTTACACGGCCAACCGCCTTGGTTTTGGGGGCAGAAATAGAGGGTATCAGCGAACAGGCACAGCCCTATATAGATCAGAGTATTACCATTCCTATGATGGGTATGGTGGAGTCCTTTAATGTGAGTGTGGCTGGAGCCATTATTTTGGCCGAAGCTAGACGACAGCGTGAGGATGCAGGTTTTTATCACAACTGCCGACTCGATGATAAACAGTATCAGAAACTTTTATTTGAATGGATGCAACCCGTATTGGCTAGTTATTGCCAAAAGCATCAACTTGCCTACCCAGAATTAGATCAAGAAGGCGATATTGCCGACCCTAACTGGCATCAAGCGGTAATGGGTTAGTTTTAGTCGCGATATACAGAAAGACATAAATAAACTAGATAGAATAATCGTAGCCGCGCCCTGTAAATATTAATCAGCGCCTTAAACCATAAACTAACCCATGGTTTTAGATGCTTCTAGGGCTTCTAGAGTTTTCAATAATAAGCTAATCTTATTCATTGATTCCTGATATTCACTGTCGGCTTGGGAGTCGGCCACTATGCCGCCGCCGCCCCAGCAGTGCAGGGTAGAGTTATCGGCAATCAGGGTGCGAATCGCTATATTGGTATCCATTTTATTGGATGCGCAAATATAGCCAATAGAACCGCAATAGACAGACCGCTGAATGGGCTCGAGCTGTTCAATAATTTCCATAGCGCGTTTTTTGGGCGCGCCAGTAATGGATCCACCGGGGAAACAGCCCTTTAACAGGTCTATAGGCGAGCAATCTGGGCTAACTGTACCAGTTACAGTACTGACCAGATGGTGCACATTGGGAAAGCTCTCTAAATCAAATAGTTTGGGTACTTTGACCGTACCAGCGATGCAGGACTTGCCCAGATCATTGCGCAATAAATCGACAATCATTAGATTTTCTGCACGATCCTTATCGCTATTAAGCAGTTTGATAGCATTTTCCTGATCTTCCTCTACCGAACGACCGCGCAATACAGTGCCCTTAATCGGCTTAGTTTGCACCTCAAGTTTGTCCGCTTCTACTGTGGTTTGTATAAATCGCTCTGGCGATAGTGAAAGCAGGGCTTGCTGACCCCATTGCCAAAATACCGAATAGGGTGCAGGACTGGCTGTTCTTAAGCTTAGATAGGCCTGCCAAAGGCTGCCTTGGTAGGGAGCCGATAGATGTTGGCTATAATTAACCTGATAACAGTCACCGGCGGCTATATAGTTTTTTATATGGTCAATCTGCTGTTTATACTGCGCTTTGCTAACTGTGGCGGCAAAGTTTTTGCGTAGTTTAAACCCTTGCTTTTGTGGTGGTTGATGCTGTAAATCCCTCAATCGATCACCAATGGTTTGGCGCAATAACTGATCGCAGTGGGGATGAAAATATAATGTCGATTTGCGTAACTTATGGTCAATGACCAAGCTCCAAAGGTATAGACCTATACGCATATCGGCTAGATGGGTCAGCGATGGATTGGTTGTCGGTGCGCAAACCACACGGCGACCCAAGTCGTAACTAAAATAGCCGATTAAGCCACTGACAAATGGCGCATCTACAGGCGCGTCTATAGGTGAGATCTGACTTAATTGTTGCTTGGCAATGGCAAAGGGGTCTTCGCTAGAAGTGGTTTTCTTACCCTGATAACTAATGGTTGAACAGTCGCCGTGGGTTTCGATAATGCACTTGGGGCTGGCGGAGATAATATCGTAGCGCCCCTGTAGACTGCGCGGCTTACCACTATCTAGCCAAATAGCATCGGGCAGATCGCGTAACTGATTAAACAGTCGTTCGCTATTGGCTGTGTAGGCAATATCTTCGCTCTGAATAATGTGCATAATCTATCTGCGAGCCGTGGATTCAATCGACTGCCTACTCTAGGGGCTCAGTCATCATTAGGCAATGGTTAATCGTTGCAATCAATGCTTTAATTAAGGTTTTCTAAGTTTAACATTTATGGTGCACTACTATGGTTAATATTAGGCTGGCAACCAATGCCGACACCCATCATATTGTTAGATTCAATGATGCTATGGCGCTTGAAACTGAGGGCAAGCAACTCAATGCAGATACACTGACTCAGGGCGTGACCGGGTTGTTGGCTCAACCTGAATTGGGTTTCTATCTGATTGCCGAAATGGATTCTCAGCCAGTCGCTAGTTTGATGATTACCTATGAATGGTCCGATTGGCGCAATGGCTTGTTTTGGTGGATTCAATCCCTCTATGTGCTGCCAGAATATCGACGGCAGGGCATTTATAAATCTATGTACCAACAGCTACAGACCATGGCTGCTGAACATGACAGGCCTGTGGCTGGTTTTAGACTCTATGTGGAACAGGATAATAGTATCGCTCAGCAGACCTATAGAGACTGCGGTATGAATCTTTGCCATTACCAGTTGTTTGAGCAAAGTATTTAAGATCTGCGTAAAAATTCTAGAAAATCCTAAAAGCGCGCTATAATGTCGCCCATAAAATTCTATCGCCAGCGCCATAGTTGTTATTAAGCTGGCTACAAAGGTCTATTGATGTCTGCTCAAGCCCAGAGTTCCACAACACTATTTAATTACCCTAAATACTGGGCGGAGTGCTTGTTGCCCGCACCATTTTTGCCTATGTCCAAACAAGAAATGGCGCAATTGGGCTGGGATAGCTGCGATGTGATTTTGGTTACTGGTGATGCCTATGTGGATCACCCGAGTTTTGGTATGGCGGTCATTGGCAGGGTGCTAGAGGCTCAGGGCTTTAGGGTGGGCATTATTTCTCAGCCCGATTGGCGCGATGCCGAGAGTTTTAAAGTATTGGGCGAGCCCAATTTATACTTTGGTGTTACCGCTGGCAATATGGATTCGATGATTAACCGCTATACCGCGGATCGCCGTATGCGCCATGACGATGCCTATACCCCTGATGATATGGGTGGCAAGCGACCTGATCGCGCGGTAACTGTGTATACCCAAAAATGCCGTGAGGCCTATTCTCATGTGCCGGTGGTGATTGGTGGTATCGAGGCGAGTTTGCGACGTTTGGCTCATTATGATTATTGGTCGGAAACTGTAAAGCGGTCTGTGCTAATGGACTCAACCGCTGATATTTTGCTGTATGGAAATTCCGAGCGGGCACTGGTAGAACTGACCCATAAGCTGGCCGATGGTGTGTCGATTAAGGATATTACCGACCTCCGTGGCACGGCATTTTTACGCAAGAAAATGCCCGAGGGCTGGCGTGAAATTGATTCTACGCAGGTGGATCAGGTGGGTGCGACTGCCAAATCCAAAAATCCCTATGATGCCCCCCATCCCAGTAATTGCGACGATGCCAAAAGCATCAGAAAAAAAGCTCAAGATAGCTCTGACAATAATGCCGAGCCCAAGCCGTTATCATTGGTGCCAGATACACAGGCGATTAATACTGACCCCAGTAGTACCTATATTCGTATGCCGTCTTTCGATCAGGTGATCGATGATCCGGTGCTCTATGCCCATGCGGATCGCATTTTTCATCGCGAGACCAACCCCGGCAATGCGCGACCACTGGTACAGAATCAGGGGCGCAATGATATTTGGGTTAATCCGCCACCTATACCTCTAGAGACCGAAGAATTGGATTGGGTATTTGAGCAACCCTATAAGCGGGTGCCACATCCGTCCTATGGCGATGCCAAAATTCCCGCTTACGAGATGATACGTTTCTCAGTCAATATTATGCGCGGCTGTTTTGGTGGCTGTACTTTCTGTTCTATTACTGAGCACGAGGGGCGAATTATTCAAAGTCGCTCCGAGCAGTCGATTCTTAATGAGGTGGAAAATATTCGCGATATGACTCCGGGCTTTACCGGCGTTATTTCGGATTTGGGTGGTCCAACGGCGAATATGTATCGGCTTAACTGCAAGGATAAAAAGATTGAAGAAACCTGTCGCCGTCCGTCCTGTGTTTATCCCACTATTTGTGTGAATTTGCAGACAGATCACCGCCATACCACTCAGCTATATCGCAAAACTAGAGCCTTGGATGGTGTTAAGAAGGTGGTAGTGGCCTCTGGTCTACGCTATGACTTGGCGGTTAAAGACCCAGAGTATGTCAAAGAGTTAGTGACTCACCATGTGGGAGGCTATCTGAAAATTGCCCCAGAGCACTCCGAGGATGGGCCTCTGTCGAAAATGATGAAGCCGGGCATGGATAGTTATTATGAATTTAAGGAAATGTTTGAGCGTTTTTCTAAAGAGGCGGGTAAAAAGCAGTATTTGATCCCTTACTTTATTTCTGCACATCCGGGCTCTACCAATCAGGATATGATGCATCTGTCGCTGTGGCTTAAGCAAAATAAATTTAGAGTGGATCAGGTGCAGAATTTCTATCCTTCACCTATGGCCTCGGCAACCACCATGTACTTTACCGGCAAAAACCCCTTAAAGCCGTTAAAACGCAGTGCTGAAGACCCTATCTACAGTGCAAAAAGCAAGGAACAGCGAACCCTGCACAAGGCTTTTTTGCGCTACCATGATCCAGAAAACTGGCCTATGTTGCGCAAGGCATTGCGCAGAATGGGAAAGGCGGATCTTATTGGCTCTAACAGTGATTGCCTAGTGCCCGGTGAATCGCGTCGGGAGAAGGAAATTCAGCGCCGTGAGTCGCGCAAGGTCAAACAGCAACCCAAGGCGAGAGGGGCTTTAAATAAGCGTCGCAAGCGGTAATTTATCAGCTCGGGAATAGCCTAGAAATCAGTGCCGGAACCGCAGTTTCCACCCGCAGTATGCGCGCGCCCATGGTTACGGCCTCGACGCCAACTTCTTCAAGCTTATCTATTTCATAGGGAATAAAACCGCCCTCGGGGCCAACAATCAATGTTGTGGGTTTGTTAATAGCTACAGGGCAGGGAACTACACCCGTAGGGTGAGCCACCAACGCATATGAATCGGCTATTATTTCCCCTAGCTTATCTTCTACAAAGGGCTTAAATAGCTTGTGCAAATGAACCTTGGGCAATAGAGTGTCTCTGGATTGCTCTAAACCCAGCAAAAGCTCTTTTTCCAAGGCTGATTCAGATAAAAAGGGGGTTTGCCAAAAGCTTTTTTCTACCCGTACTGAATTGATTAAATGCAGACTTTTAACACCCATGGACGTCATGGATTGCAAAGTGCGGCGCAGCATTTTGGGTCTCGGCATTGCCATGATTAAGGTCAATGGCAACGGCGCTGGCGGTGGGGTATCCAGCAGCACATCTAAAGATGCGCTGTGGTTATCAATTTTGGTAATAATGCCTGAACCCATTAAGCCATTGAGCTCACCAACCCGAACAGAGGCGCCCACAGTTGCCTGATGCACAGTTAACAGGTGTTCCAATTGGCGGCCAGTGACAATAGCCTCGGTGCCAGATATTTGATCGGATTTGAGTATAAGAAGGTTCATTGGCGAAATTGTAACGGATTTATTGGCGTATAGTGAGTCGACGCTGATTTTTTAACCGCTGCCCAATGGAATTTATAGGGATTGGACCTATAATAAGCCATACGTCCCGTTCGATTAACAGGATAAATCCGTCGCCTCCTAAGCGACTGCTGGGGGTTCGAGTCCCTCACGGGACGCCAT
>Ga0207964_1000263_pt1 | contig 16053 bp, 18 predicted proteins | sample Knorr_S23_td_250_FD_185608 | JGI IMG/M metagenome (GOLD analysis project Ga0207964, IMG submission 185608) | Marine microbial communities from Southern Atlantic Ocean transect - Knorr_S23_td_250_ad_251m_LV_A (SPAdes) (version 2) | ecosystem: Environmental > Aquatic > Marine > Oceanic | place...
ATTGCTGTAAGTGCTTTGTTTCTTGTGGGCCCACCTGGGCTCGAACCAGGGACCCCTTGATTATGAGTCAAGTGCTCTAACCAGCTGAGCTATAGGCCCTATTTTTTCAATCCATCCCGTATGGAGTCGACTGTAAAAATAAGGCTGCAATAATACGCAATATCTTGTTACCTTGCAACGAAAATAGGAGATATGCTACAAGGAGTAAAAAACATCATTTTCGATTTGGGAGGCGTGATTTACGCCATAGACTACAAAAAAACAATCGCTGCCTTTGTTGCGTTGGGAATTGATGATTTTGAGAATTTGTATGCCAAAGCCGGACAGTCGGACTTGTTTGATGATTTGGAAACGGGAAAGATTTCTAAAGCTAGTTTTGTGGAGCGCATTCAGGAGTTATTATCTAAAAAAGTGACAGAGGAACAAGTTGTATCTGCTTGGAATGCCATGTTGTTGGAATTTATGCCCGACGCCCTGTCTTGTGTGGAAGGTCTGAAAGACGATTACCGGATTTTTTTATTGAGTAATACCAATGAAATGCACATCGCAGAGATTAAGGCTAGGGCAGGTAAAGAAGCTTTTGATGCTTTCAGTACTCTATTCGAAAAGCTTTATTTGTCTCATGATTTAGGGCTTCGTAAACCGCATACAGAGGTATTCACACACATTCTCAAAGAAAAGAACTTAAAAGCAGCCGAAACTTTGTTCATTGATGATTCCGTACAACACATTGAGGGTGCACTAAAAGTAGGTTTAAAGGTGCATCACCTCAAGGATGGGGAGCGGATTTCTCAGCTCTTACCGTGAGGGCAGGGTTTTAAGTTTTCATCCAGGTGAACAAAGACGATGTTGTCTATGGTGATGATGATTTCTTCAGATCCTTTGATACGGGCAACGCATTTTATGGTAATGGAAGTTTTTCCATAAGCGACTGTTTCCAAACCAATTTCTACGATGTCTCCATTGTGTGCCGGTCGTACAAAGTTTGTTTCCGACATGTACTTTGTAACGATGTCTTTTGTTTCTAATTGGCACATCACATAGATGGCTGCTTCTTCATCAATCCAGCTGAGTAACGTTCCTCCAAAGAGTGACCCTCTTGCATTTAAATCTTCTGGTTTGACTAGTTTTCGTGTGTGGTAGATCATAATTTATATTTGGTGGTATTTAATTTAAAATTGCTAATTGACAATTATCAACTGTCAATTGTTAAGTAATCTCCTGGCAAAGTTCAATGAGTACGCCATGCGTATTTTTGGGATGTACAAAACAAACCAGTTTGTTGTCTGCGCCTTTTTTTGGGTTTTCATTGATGATTTTGAATCCTTCTTTTTGGAGTCTTTTAATTTCAGTTTTAATATCCTCCACGGCAAAAGCGATGTGATGGATTCCCTCGCCCTTTTTTTCAATGAATTTAGCAATAGGGCTTTCCGGCTGGCTTGCCTCTAAAAGTTCAATTTTACTTTCTCCTGTTTGAAAAAATGAGGTGTTTACGCCTTCGCTTTCCACCGACTCTGTTTTGTAAGGTGGGCATCCAAGAAGCTTTTCATAGACCTCATTAGCCTCTTTCAAGTTCTTCACTGCGATGCCTATATGTTCTATTTTTTCAACCATATCAGGACAGATTTTGCATGTTGTGCAATTTGTGGTAATGTCCTTTCTGTTCCAACAATGCATCGTGGGTTCCTTGCTCCACAATTTGGCCCTCATTGATCACCACAATTTCGTCAGCATTTTTAATGGTCGACAAGCGGTGTGCAATCACAATGGAGGTGCGGTTGGCCATTAGCTTGGTTAAAGCATCCTGTACTAGGCGTTCGGATTCGGTATCGAGGGCAGAGGTGGCTTCATCTAAAATCAAGATGGGTGGGTTTTTCATAACCGCACGCGCAATGCTTAAGCGTTGCTTTTGTCCGCCTGAAAGTTTGTGTCCACCATCACCAATATTGTGTTCATAGCCGTCTTCTAATTTTTCGATGAATTCGTGCGCATTGGCAATTTTGGCGGCTTCAATGACTTTATCCAGGTCTGGATTTTCAATTCCCAAAGCAATGTTGTTAAAGATGGAATCGTTGAATAAGATGGCGTCTTGGGTAACAATACCCATTTGTTTTCTCAAGTCAAAAAGTTTGTAATCACGAATGTCCTTTCCATCAATCCAAAGGGTCCCCTGTTTGAGGTCGTAATAGCGAGCGGCCAAGTTGGCAAGGGTTGTTTTTCCTCCTCCCGATTGTCCTACCAAGGCAATGGTTTTTCCTTTTTGAATGTCCAGGTTAATCTTGCTTAAGACCGATTTCTCACCGTAGGAAAAGTGCGCATTTTCAAATCGAATGGACTGACTGAATTTTTCAATACCGCAGGCATTTTCTTTTTCTTTTACCTCGATGTCAGCATCCAGCACACTTAAAATTCGCTCTGCGGAGGCGGCGCCTTTTTGTATGAGGTAATACCCCTGAGAAAGCGATTTTACAGGAGGTAGAATTTGTGAAAAAATGATGATGAATCCAATGAATGTCTGAGGGCTTAGTGCAGACACTTCGGGATTGTTTTGACTTTCAAAGATGAGGTTTCCTCCGTACCAGATGATAACGACCATAACCACGGTACTTAAAAACTCACTCATAGGGGATGCCAGTTCTTTTCGTCGTAGTATGCTTGCTGTAATCTTTTGGTGTTTTAGGAGCTCCTCTTCGAATTTATCATTGATTTGCTTTTCTGCGTTGAAGGCTTTGATGACCCTTAGGCCCGAAATGTTTTCTTCTATGGTCGATAATATTCGAGCAATTTGCGCTTGACCTCGAGTCGATTCTCTTTTTAGCGTTTTACCAATGTTTCCGATAACGAGACCGGCGAGAGGGAAGAGAAAGAAAACAATGAGGGTGAGTTTGGCACTCATCGTCATCAAGAAGATGATGGATGCGATGATGTTGATCGGATCTCTTACCAAAACACTTAAGGTGTTTATGATGGTGTTTTCTACTTCGGTAACGTCTGTTGTCATCCTGGAGATCAGATCACCTTTTCTCTGTTCCGAAAAATACGAAATGGATAAAAAGGACATTTTTTCATGCAGCGCTTTACGAATGTCCGTTACCACGCCTGTTCGAATAGGAATGAGAACGTATTGCGCTAAATAGCGCGTTAGATTTTTTAGGAAGAAAGCACTCACAATCCCCACACATATGAGCCCTAAGGCGTTGGAGTCGCCAACGGATTCAATCATCAGCGTGAGTTTGTAGGAAAGGTATTCTTTGACCCACTCTGTAGAGATGTCTCCCTCCGGAGCAACGGCAACCTTTTCTTGGGTGCCGAAAAGGATTCCCAACATCGGAATGACTAGGGTGATGGAAAATAAGCCAAAAAGCACAGAAAGGATGTTAAGGAACACATTGAGAAGTGCCAAATGCTTGTAGGTGTAGGCGAATTTTAGAAGTTTAAAAAATGGCTTCATGAAGGTGAGTCCTTGTCGATTATCATTACTGTATTATGCAAAGATAAAATTCAAATTGATATGGGTTTCATCTCTTGAGAGTTTTCAGTGTCGGATACTTATTTATTGAGGCGAATGAGTCCCCTCGACTTCCTGTCTGTTACTGTTGCTAAATTCTTATCTTTGCGCTATGGAAAGTACAAGACAAAAAAAAGTAGCGCGTCAAATTCAAAAAGATGTAGCCGAGATTTTATTGCAGAAGGCCCCTTCAATTGCACCGGGAGCTCTGATTTCAGTTTCTAAAGTTCGTTTGAGCCCAGATTTGTCTTATGCTAAAGTTTTTTTATCTGTTTTCCCGCTCTCTGACAAATCGACCTTTTTAAGCTCTGTAAATGCGCACAGCGCTGAGATACGAAACGAGTTAGGTCGTCGTGTGCGTCATCAGCTTCGCATTGTTCCTGAGTTGAGCTTTTTTATTGACGACTCTGTAGACTACGCCGAAAATATCGATCGCTTGTTGCGCGGTGAAGACACTAATTTACCTGAATAATTTTGAACGTTGCTCTTTACATAGCTCGACGCTATTTATTTTCTTCGAAGAGCAAGAATGCGGTTAATGTAATAACGGCTATTTCCGTATTGGGGGTGGCTGTAGGAACCTTAGCATTGGTAGTGGTATTGTCTGTTTTTAATGGCTTTGAATCGCTCATCAAATCCATGTATCATGAGGTAAATGCCGATATTGTTGTGCGGTCTGTAAAGTCGAAAAGTTTTGCATCGACCAGCTATGATTTAGTGCATTTGAAGTCAATTGCCCCTTGGGAGTCTATCCAAGAGGTTTATGAAGAAAAAGTTTTGTTGCGGTTTGAGGATCAAGAACAAATTGCAAAACTCAAAGGTGTTCAGCAATGGCCTTCTGCCGATTCTCTTCGCATCGAGAAGCACATTTTTAAAGGACGAAGTTTTAGGGGTAGTGGCAACCAAGATTTGGCCATTGTGGGTCAAGCACTCGCACACACTTTGTCGATTCCTGTGGATCAGTACTACATGCCCTTACGCGTTTTTGTTCCGAACGTTTCGGCAAAAATAGGTTCCTTAGAACGTCCATTTACGGAGGGTTCTTGGTTTGTGTCCGGAATCTATTCCGTTCAAGCTACTCATGATGCTTCTTATGTGGTATGCTCTTTGGGTTCTGTGCAAGCGTTTTTAGGTAAAACCCAGCAGGTAACCTCGTTGGAGTTTCAAGCCGATGATTCCAGTATTGAAACCCTTCAGGAGGATTTACAGACTTATTTTGGTCCTGATTTTGAAGTTAAAAATCGCTTTCAACAGCAAGCGTTTTTATACAAAGTATTACAAACCGAAAAGTGGGCGATCTTTTTCATTTTATCCTTTATCCTGCTCATTGCTACTTTTACGATTGTAGCTTCTGTGATTATGATTGTTTTGGAAAAACGCAAGGATATTTCAAGTCTTTGGGCTATGGGAACTCCTGAGCATGCCATTCAAAAGATTTTCTTTTACGAGGGCTTTCTCATTACCCTCTTTGGGGGAGGGATAGGTTTGTTTTTTGGTGTTGTATTGTGTTTGTTACAGCAAAAATTTGGATTCCTCAAGATTGGTGCACAGGGCTCTTTTGTGATCAATAATTATCCCGTTGAGGTTCAAACTGCAGATGTGTTTTTGATTATGCTTACGGTACTTTCTTTGGGAACACTGATTACTTGGATTCCGGTAAGACTATTGAAGCGAAAATTTATACAGGCATCTTAGCAAAATTGGTAGTCCGCAAAATTTTCAGAGATTTCATCTAGAATTTCAAACAGTCGTTCAGGTTCGTCTGTAGTGACTAGTTTTTTTCGGTATTCTTTGATGCCAAACATTCCCTTAAAATAGTTGGTGTAGTGCCTTCGGGTTTCTACAACGCCGAGTACAGGTCCTTTCCATTCCAGTGATCTTTGTAAGTGTTGTTTGCAAGCTGCTATTCGCTCTTCTAGGGTTGGAGGGTTTAGTTTTTCTCCTGTTTGTAAATAGTGTTTTATTTCATTGAAGATCCAAGGGTATCCAATGGATGCACGACCAATCATCATGCCGTCTACGTCGTACCGTTCTTTCATCATTTTTGCCTTCTCGGGAGAGTCTATATCACCATTACCAAAAACAGGGATGTGCATTCTTGGGTTGTTCTTCACCTCAGAGATAAGGGACCAATCAGCTTCGCCTTTGTACATTTGCTTTCGTGTTCTTCCGTGAATGGAAATGGCTTTTATACCTACATCTTGAAGTCTTTCGGCTACATCTACAATGTATTTGCTTTCTTCGTTCCAACCCAATCTTGTTTTTACGGTAACCGGCAGGTCGGTAGATTTGACAATTTCTTCCGTCATACGAACCATTTTGGGAATGTCTTTCAATATTCCAGCTCCTGCACCTTTGCAAGCCACTTTCTTTACCGGACATCCGTAGTTGATGTCGATGATGTCAGGCGCTGCTTGTGCCGTAATTTCGGCAGCTTCGCGCATGGAGTTGATGTCGTAACCAAAAATTTGAATTCCCATGGGGCGTTCGTACTCGAAGATGTCCAATTTTTGAACACTCTTGGCAGCGTCTCGAATCAAACCCTCTGAGGAGATGAATTCGGTGTACATCAAATCTGCTCCGTGTTGTTTGCAGAGTTCACGAAAAGGGGGGTCGCTAACGTCCTCCATGGGGGCTAGTAAAAGAGGGTAGTCCCCAAGTTCTATATTTCCTATCTTTACCACTTCTGAAAAATATTCGCAAAAATACGAAAAACACATGGGATTTAGCCTTGTAGATAAAAGTAGAGGAATCTGGTCAAAGAAAAGTTATTCAACCTTGTTGTATTATTTACCCATTGTCATTTTGGGTGGTTTAATGAGCTCTCATATTCTGGGGGCTTTTGTTTGTCAATTGGTGTTTGATATCAGTTTCTTTTCCAGCACCAAAGAGGTTTTTGATCCTGAAAATAAAGACTTGATTGACGCGATGAAAGTGATGCAATTCTTCAATGCATTAGGAACTTTTGTCCTTCCTGCATTTGCATTTTTGCACCTGCGAGGTGTGGCAAAGCCTGCCCAGTATCTGAAGTGGCAAAGCCCTATATCCTTGGGTGCGATGTTTTCGATGCTAATTATGGCTCTTGCGATGATTCCTGTGGCTAACTTTTTAGGATTTTTAAATGAAGGCTTATATCTGCCTGAGTTTTTAGATTTTCTTAGAGTTATCGAAGAACAAACCTTAAGAGTTACGGAGCAATTTTTAATCATGGACACGTATTTAGACTTACTACTCATGATTCTTTTAATTGGTGTCGTAGCTGCCCTAGGAGAAGAATTGTTGTTCCGTGGTGTACTCCAAAATTTATTATTAGAATGGTGGGGTTCTAAGCATTTGGCTGTATGGATAACAGCCTTGTTGTTTAGCGTCATTCATTTGCAATACCACGCCCTTTTACCACGCTTTGTTTTGGGTGCGCTGATTGGTTATGTGTATATGAATTCGGGGAACCTTAGAAGTTCTATTTTTCTGCACTTTTTTTACAACAGTACTTTGTTAATCATTACATTTTTAGTTCAGCATAACGGTATAGATTCCTCATGGGAGTTTATTGGCGTAGAGCATTTGTTGTTTGTGGTTCTTGCTTTGTTCATTTTGGGAATATTACTGTTCAAACTTCCCTCATCCAAAACGAATTAGCATGTTCATGCATACAAACAAGAGTCCCCACTTGTAGAAACAAATGGGGACTCAGCCAACTTAAAAACACGTTGAAAATGAAAGTCTAACGAATTTAGTTTTTTGTTAAGCTTTACACAATAGGTGACATCACTCATTTTTGAAGTTCATAAAAAAAGGGAAGCAGTTGCTTCCCTTTTTTTGTAAGTACAATAAAGATTAATCGACACTTGAATAGGTGGCGTAATTAATCTTATAGGCTTGAGCTTTACGCAATTCCTGTTTGATGTCGGTAATGAGTCCCATTTTCGCATCTACATCCGCTTTGATACAGGTGATGAGTTGGGGTTTCTTTTCTTCTGCCGTAGCTTCTCTCTTTGAAGCAACAAATTCCTGAATATCTGCAGCTAATTTGAAGGAATCATTCAATTGGATTCTAGGTTCTGTCCCAAATTTTGTCTGTATGCCAGATACAGGTGCTCCCACATAGATGTAGCTACAAAGTGATTTGTCTTCAATTTTTTTCACTTCCGATGCTTGCGGCAGGGTGTTTTCAACCAATAAGGTAGTTTCTCTCATCACCGTAGTAACCATGAAGAAAAACAAAAGCATAAAAACAATATCTGGAAGCGAGGCTGTTGAGATCGCTGGTGTTCCACTTCCTTTTTTCTTTTTAAAACGACTCATTATTTTCCTCCTACATTTTTAGGTTCAGCTTCAGAAATTTTTTCCGGATACATCTTTCGAATCTCCTTCTTATTGTCACCTTTTAGTTTGGTGTAGTTTACACCAAATTTCTTTTGAGCTTCGCGATCTCTTAGTTCGCGATAGGCAGCGGAGAGTTCGTTTTGTACTTTAATGTACATTTCGTAAGAGGTTCCTCGGTCGTTTTGAAGCGAAATAATCGCCTTTTGAGGGTTGTCTGATAGGTTGGGGTTTTTTCCCCAGTTGTCTAGGAATTTTTTGGCACCCTCTCGCAATTGAGAGACCTCCATCAGTTCTTCTTCCACCAAAAGTTGGTCTTTGGCATTTACCAGTACCACATAAATATTTTTGGCTTTGATCTGAGAATCATCAATGATCTCTTCCTCATCTTCTGGCAATGCAGGAAGTTTTCGGACCAAACCGGTATCAACATCCATAGTGGTCGTTACCAAAAAGAAGATAAGAAGCAAGAAAGCGATGTCGGCCATCGATCCTGCGTTAATTTCGGGTAGTGATCTTCTAGACATTGCCTACTTATTAAGCATTTTTGATATCTCTGTGTAGAGTGTAACCAGTAGGGCTCCAACAGCGAGTATGTAGAATACAATAAGTCCAGTTCCTACTTGCTTTGACTGAGAAGCCGTCACATCAAACTTCATAAAATGTTCGGTTACCTCATCAGAAGCGCTGAGCGCTGCAATGATGTAGATAACGAGTAAAGCACCAAGTCCAATACCTACCTGTTTCGCCTTTTTAGGATGCGAAATCAAATGCTTTATTGGAAATGCGATTGCAGCTATCGTAACCGCCGCTATTAAAATATAGGTAAGAATAATACCGTAATTTGCCATGAAATCTCCCATTTCAATAAGTTTTAACGGTTCGTGTATTACTTTTTAGCTGCTTCTTGTCTCGCCAAGATATCAATCAGTGTGATTGAAGCATCTTCCATAGTGTTAACTAAGTTATCGATTTTCGCAATAATATAGTTGTAGAATACTTGGAGAATCATAGCAACAATCAAACCAAATACAGTTGTTAGTAGGGCTACTTTAATACCTCCAGCAACGAGTGCAGGCGAGATGTTGTTATTTGCTTCAATGGCGTCAAAGGCACCAATCATACCGATTACGGTACCCATAAATCCGAGCATTGGGGCTAAGGCAATGAATAGAGAAATCCACGAAGTGTTGCGTTCTAGTTTTCCCATTTGAACAGATCCGTAAGCGACAATTGATTTTTCAACCATGTCTAAGCCTTCTGAAGAGCGTTCTAGACCTTGGTAAAATATGGAGGCTACTGGGCCCGGTGTATTTCGGCAAATGTCTTTGGCTCCTTCCACGCCACCGGTATTTAGAGCCTCATCAATATCTCCTATGAGTTTGTCGGTATTTGTAGTAGCTAAATTCAAATAAATGATACGCTCAATACAAAGTGCCAATCCTAAAATCAGGGCAATCAATACAATTCCCATGAATCCAGCTCCACCTTCGATAAACTTTTCTTTAAGTACCTGGTGGAATCCTGCCTTAGGAGCTTCTTCTGAAGTTTCTTCAACCGCAATAGGTGTAGCTTCTTCAACAATTGAGTCAGTCGCTGAGGAGTCAACCGTAGTTGAATCAGCTACTGTTGTGTCTGCTGTTATTTCCGTAATTGATTTGGCCTCATTTTGAGCTAATGCATCAAAGCTATTGATGTGCAGTAAACCAAAGACTGCCAATAGGGAAAGTATTTTTTTCATTTTGTTGCTAATTTCGATGAATAAATGGACTTTTTACAAAACTAAACAATTCCCTCAATAACTGAGCCGAAATTTAATTCTAAGGCGCTCAAAGTTAAGTTTCTTTGTTTTGATTTGACATTAACGCGCCGTTTTAGGGCCTTAAATATTTCGCGAGATTGAATAATAGAGTTGTAGTTGTAAAACTATAGCCATAAAAGAAAGGTCAAAAAAATACCTGGTTGCTTTTTCTACCCGAACGGGAATTACACGAAATAGGATTGCTTTTCGCTAAGCTTTTATTAATTCAGTACGGGTATTGTGTTATCTATTTGAGAGGCAATTTGCCTTTGGAATGCTTGAATGAGGTTTCTGATAAACAACTCGTAGAAAACGTACTGTTTTTCTCTATTTCTTATGTAAGTCTCTCAAGCATTAAAAATCATCTTGGAAGATGTAAAGCATGTTTTCCAAAGGCTAAAATTCATGTGGTTTAATGGGTTATATTTGCACTGAACTCGAATACAGCCCCCAAATGAACAAATCTGCATTTTCTTTCTTTCTTTTTTTTAGTTTCTCATTGAATCTACTCGCACAAAACTTTGAATTGGTTTGGGAAGATGGATTTGATGGTACTGAATTGGACGCTTCCAAGTGGGCCCATGATATTGGAACTGGAAATCAATACGGTTTGACCGGATGGGGCAATGGAGAATTGCAATGCTACCAGAGAGAAAATACCCTGGTATCGGATGGAACGCTCAAAATCATCGCAAAAGAGGAGCCTGATGGCGTAGCTGATCCCTTCAGTACTAGAGTCATGAATTATTCCTCCTCAAAGATCATTACCGCAGGCTTGTACACTTTCCGATACGGACGCGTTCAAGCGCGAATCAAAACCTTAGTGGGACAAGGTTTTTGGCCGGCCTTTTGGATGCTGCCTACAGATGGGAGATGGCCGTGTGATGGGGAGATAGACATCATGGAACAGGGAAACAGAATCACCGGAAATACAGAAGCAGAAATCACCACCGGAGCGGCACATCTAGGGCCTTGTTCTCAGGGGGGCAGTACCTATCGAACCTATTCAAGAACTATAGAAAGCGGCTCATATGCCGATGATTTCCATGTGTATGAAGTGCGGTGGGAGCCGAATAAGATCAGCTGGTATGTGGATGATGTCTATCTCTTCCACGTAACTCCTGACGATTATCCCTCGGAATATACCTGGCCCTTTAATACAAGCGAATGGTTCTTGATGATTAACCTTGCCATTGATCAAGATGGACCGAATGCAGAAACACAGTTTCCTTCTCAGATTGAAGTAGACTGGGTTCGTGTGTATCAAGAAAGTGCTGAGGCGACCGAATGTACCGACGCCGAAGCCTACAATTACAATTCAAACGCAATTTTGGACGATGGTTCTTGTTTGTATGAGGTAAACTTTGAAGTGGATATGAACTGTGCCTCTTTCCGACCTGAATACGTGAGCATTACGGGCATAGATGAGGCCGCTTGTGGTTCGGGAACGATTTTACAAGAAGTTGGAGATTCAAAGATTTGGACCGGGACGGCCTATCTTCCAAAAGGTGTTCATCACTACAATTACTGTGCGGATGGTGGAGACCACCATGAAGACCTGCTTACTTATGCCAAAGACCAGGCCGATTGGTCATGTGTTGCCAGCACGGATTCCACGACATTTGCGAAAAGAGAAGTTATGGTAGATGGCACCACACAAGTTTCGGAGGTATGGGCGTCATGTACATCTTGCGTCGTGTACAGTGGTTGTATGTATGCTTCAGCTACAAATTACAATCCCAATGCAAACGTCCAAGCCATGGATGATAATGGAGGTTGGTTCTGTAATTTCGAGTCTTGTGATCAGGCTCCCGTAGAAGGATGTCTTTGGATAGATTATTTCTTTCCCTTTGATGAGAACACCAACAGAGGACTCTGTCAATTTTGGGGAGGGCTAATTTGTTCCGATTCCCCTGACGTATACGGCTGTATGGATGCCAATGCACTTAATTACAATGCCCTTGCCAACATTCAGGCTTTAGATCAGTATGGTAACATTTTGTGTACTTATGAAACTTGTGATGACGTCCCTGAGACGGGATGTAAGTATCCGGCAGCATTTGCTCCTTTTCACGCCAATTTTGGCGCGGGGAATTGTTCCGAATATGGAGGAACTCCTTGTACGGACCCTTCAGAGGGATGTATGGATGTGAAAGCCTCAAACTACAGTACCATAGCTACGAAACCTGGTAAAGACCAATACGGGAATTCAGTATGTATTTATACTTCTTGTGATGATATTCCGGATCCGGCAGGTTGTATGTACAAGGATGCTTACGCCCCCTACAATGAAGGTTTTACCCCCGAGAATTGTGTGGGCTATGGGGGAACGGCTTGTAAAAATACCCTTGCCATTGAAGAGTTCAAATGGCAATTTACTTTGGTGCCGAATCCTTCAGAAGGCCATTTCTATGTGAAGGCTGAAGAAGTCCTTGAGGCACTCGAAATCTATGACCTCACCGGACATTTGGTGTATCAGAATACCTTCCATTCAAAAGAAGCTGAATTTGATCTGAGCCATCTCAGCTCCGGGTCGTACTTTCTCAAAGGCACCTTTTTAAGCGGTCAATCCACCACGAAGTCCTTGCTCATTTGTAAGTAGAGGTTTATCGTTTTTAGCCAACTAAAAAAGGCTCAATAAAACTCGGTCTTAGGGTCGGGGCCGTATGAATTATCTCCTTCGTCTCCTTTAGAGAAGGCAAGGATGAAGTTGTAGATGGGAATTATGACAAACCAACCGCTTTTTCCTACATCGTGCATCCTTCTCACCGCAACGGCAATTGCGGGAACCAATACAGCTAAAAAGTAGAGGTTTGGTAAGATCATTAAGCCCGTTATCATGGCAATCTTTTCTAAAAGGAAAGAGACGGTACTGTTAAATATAATGAAATAGCAAAACTCAATTCTTCTGGTTCGTCCGCTAAAGGTTGCGTAGTTCTGCCAAACTTTAAGATAATAATTGATGGGGTTCATTTTGATGGATGTTTTAAATGGGTCTGGTTTGTAGGTTTTGAAAATACTGTTTTTGTTGTAAAAACGTACTTTTTTAGCCAAAAAAGAGTCAAAAAAGTGTTTTTTAACGCTTTTTTGCTCGTTAATCGCTCTTTTTAAATAACGCTACGTCAGGGTCATCTGTCTGTTTTATCCGATGGTATGTAGAAGCCCAAAGAATTTATTTCTCTAGAAATAGAAATGACACAATCAGCAATACAAAACTTATTGTAGAAGCAATCGTGCGAACTAAGTTCAGACCATTCCACTTGGTTTCTATGCGATCTCTTAGTGCTTTCAGTTCTTCCAAGGAGATGGATTCCAAATGGGTTTTATCTAAGATTTCGTTCAAAGGGATGTTTCCTCCAACGGTCACACCAAAGGCGCCCACCCAATAAATGACAAAAGCGCCTACAAAAACCCAAAAAATGTTGCTGGGGTACAAGCTGAAATAAAAGATTGGGACCAGTGCTACAGAGAGGGTGGCCCCCATAAACAGGACTTTAAAAGTGTTGTTGAGTATGACTCGATTCATAGATTGTAAGGAGCGCAAGTATTCCAGATCGCTTAACTTTCCTATTCCCGGTTTTACAGCATTGGACCAGGTAAAGAAAATACCGGCCATCAATCCCGTAAATAAGATGGCTGAGGCTAAAATGAGGGTTTCTGTTTTCATACGATTGTTGTTTTACTCATCATTTGTGTTTAGTGGGATGATCCATCGATTGTTTTCTTGATCAAGGGTCCCACCAATCTCTTCTTCAATCACTCGATCTGTCACCATCAACCCTTTCAGCGCCATATTTTCTAACGTGTCGACACCTTCATTGGGAAAGTTTTGTCGGGTTCTGTGAATGTCAAACCGATTTGAGAACTGTCTGTTGAAAGATTTTTCGACCCCATCTTTTCCAATCATGAAGCCTATTAAGCCCCCCCAGGTAGCTGTGGGGTTGTCGGAATCCCAACCGGCGAGGGTGCCAATTTTCAGGGTTCTTTTCAAATCTCCTTCCCCATAAAATAGACTTACCAAGCTTGCTGCAAAGTTGATTCCCGCAGCAAAACAACCGTTGCAATACAAGTTCTTGGAAGTCATGTTGTATCCATCGCGCTGCTCGACCTGATATCTTTGGTAGATGGAATCTCTGGCTTGTTCCCAAGGTATCTCAGATTTATACAATTGTAACGTGTAGTCAAACATTTTTGCGGGGTAAGTACTGTCGGGAAGAACCTGTTCAGCTTCCTGGGCCATCCAAAGGATTCTTTCACGCATCGTTTTCTCTGTATGCATTGATGCCAAGGCATGCAGGCTTACGTAAAATTTTGCGATGTCTTCAGATTCATGACGAGCGGTGGTTTGAATCGGGAGTTCTGCAATTCTCCTGGCAACATCAGGTCTTGCCGGAGAAAACAAACCAAAGATCTCAGTGGTTAATTGGGCGTCGATCATTTCAAAATGTTCATTCCTATTTGGATTCCCTGTTTCAGGAGGCAAGACACCCTCCTTCATCAAGTCAAAAGTTTTTTGGTTGGAGACCCATAAATAGTTTTCTTCTTTTGGTCTGATGTGCTTTAACCACCCATCACGTATTTGCTCTGGAGATAGCAAACTAGTCTTATGAATGTAATGAAGGTGCTGATACATATATTCAATATCGGTATCGTCATCTGCACCCCATACTTCATGAGTGTCTTTGAAGACAAAATCAATGGTGGGAGACAAGTCGCTCGGAACGCCATTTCCCCATATACTGGGTTGGTCGGGTTTTCCCCAATCGGCTCTGGTATAGAAATCTCCTGTTTTTATATCTCCGACATCACCAATTTTATCCATCTCTGTAACAAGCCCTGTCCAGTTGGCAATGCACTGTCCCAACCAAAAGCCATACAATTGATCTTTGTATCGATCTCTGGAGATACTTAAGTACTGCCCGTCTTCTTGAATGATGGTATTTCTATCTCTATTGTTCTTAGTGTCCGAATTGCATGAGGACCCTACAAAGAGAGGTAACAATATTGCGATATAGAATCTCATAATTTGGAACGGTTAGTGTAAAATGTCGTTTTAATGCAATTTACACATTGTTGTAGGCTGTTTTTATTATTCATCTGAGCGGCTATAAATTACTGGCATTTGTCCTTTCCATCTATTCCATAGGTCATTTTCTGAAATTAATTTAGCCATAAAATGACCAACATTAATTCGGCTTATTTTTCCTGCATCAAAAATTGCACTTCTTGTTGGAGATGGATAAATCTCGTATTCAGTAACCACGTCTTCATTTACTAAACCATCAGGCCGAACAGCTACCCATTCAATGAAATTATTTTTTTGACCAATCTTTGTCCGCAAATAATCAGCTGCCTTTTCATTATCCACATGTGGAGGTAATAGTAATCTAAGTAATCCTATTACAAATTTTTGACCTACCGATATTGGTTCGTTTAAGTCTCTGTTACTGTTGCCAGTAGTATTCATCAACACAAATTTTATTGGCTTATTGGGTGCATTCTTTTTAATTGCTTCACAGAGGAGGTTGACAGCATCTGTAACTAGTTTTCTAGGTTTCCCATATATTCCTTTCCAACTCATGTTGTGACCTAAACAAGAAGTGACCGCATCACAATCCTGGACGTATTCAGCCATTTTATCTTCGCTAATATCTAATATGTTAGCTTGAATGATGGTCAGTAGGTCATTGTTTTTCCATGATTCGGGTAATTTTTCAGGTGAACGAACAATCACTTTTACTTTTTGTTTGGTATTTAGCAGTTGCTCTACTAGTTGTTTTCCAGTTGCTCCACTTGCGCCAGCTACTAATGTTGTCATATTTTATCTTAATTAATTCTTTGAAATAAGTGTTCTAATTTAATAGCCTACAACTTGTTGTTAAATCTAGTATTATTAAAATTATATATTTAACTTTAATCATACTAGTTAATCCATGTACTTTAATGATAAATATATAATTTTATTTTATGGAAGTTGTTACAGATTTTGTTAAAATACTTGAGTTAAAACGTTACAGCCGGCAAACGACAGATAAGCTTCAAAAGCCACCTGATCCATGTTCAGAGGCACTCAAAAAGAGGTTCTCGCCGCTGCTTCGCAGCCTGGTCTTTTTCATTTTTATGCCTTTACAAGTACATTTGATTTGTTGATAGGAATTATCCGCTTCGCGGATGATCCCAATGGGGAGTCTGTCAAAAGAATCCCGATGTCTTCGACATCTGTCATTTCCCCTTTAAAGACCAATTGTGTAGGTTCAGGATTATCCGCTCCGCGGATGATCCCTTGTTGGGAGCTGCTCAAAAGAGCATCCCCCGCTGCTTCGCAGCCTGGTCTTTTTCATTTTTAAACCCTTCCAAGGTTACTTGATTTGTTGATAGGAATTATCCGCTTCGCGGATGATCCCAAATGGGGAGACAGTCA
>Ga0207964_1000264_pt1 | contig 16009 bp, 13 predicted proteins | sample Knorr_S23_td_250_FD_185608 | JGI IMG/M metagenome (GOLD analysis project Ga0207964, IMG submission 185608) | Marine microbial communities from Southern Atlantic Ocean transect - Knorr_S23_td_250_ad_251m_LV_A (SPAdes) (version 2) | ecosystem: Environmental > Aquatic > Marine > Oceanic | place...
GCAGAGGAAAAACCACTGACAATCTTTTTTTCTGATATGCAAGGATTTAGCGAACTTTCCGAACAATTGTCTCCAGAAGAACTGACATGGCTAATGAATTCCTATTTGACGGAGATGTGTGAAATTGTATTTCGTTTTAACGGTACTTTAGACAAGATTATGGGGGATTCTCTTATGATATTTTTTGGCGACCCCAATAGCCGAGGTGAGGAACATGATGCTATATCCTGCGTTTGCATGGCAATTTCAATGATTCAAACCATGGATAATCTTAGACAACGCTGGAAAGCTAAAGGCATAGAGGACCCACCAAACCTGAGAATTGGTATAAACAGTGGGATTTGTAAAGTAGGTAATTTTGGCACCGAACATCATTTGGAATATACAGTTCTCGGCAGCGCTGTGAACCTCGCTAGTCGCCTCGAATCAATGGCGGGTCTCAATGAAATAATTCTTTCCAAAACCACCTATGACTTGGTTAAAAAACGCATCCACTGCGTTGAAAAAGAAAGCGCCCAACTTAAAGGGTTTGCCGACAAAGTGAGGGTCTTTAAAGCCGTTAAAATCTACAAAAATGAGGATTAATTGCCCTTTATTTGATCTTTATCATCAAAGCTATTGATAATCTGTTATCGACGGACAAGAACAGACAAGATTGCGATCCCCAAACACGTTGTCCAAACGCCCCACAGGTGGCCAATATTTGTTTTGGCGAGCAAAATCAGAGGGATAAACAGCAAGACTGCGGGTATAACAATGTTCCCAGTTGTCAGCGGTTGCCATAGAGGCTGTATGAGGCGCACCGACCAAAGGGTTATCCTGTAGAGAGAACTCACCACGGGCAACCTGTTCAATCTCGTCATAAATTGCCAGCATAGCATCACAAAAACGATCAATTTCCATTTTTGATTCACTTTCTGTCGGCTCTATCATCAATGTTCCAGCCACAGGAAATGACATGGTCGGAGCATGAAATCCATAGTCAATCAAACGCTTGGCAATATCATCAACACTAATATCGGTTCGCTCCTTGATATTTCTAGTATCAATAATGCACTCATGGGCCACTCTTCCATTAGCACCAGTGAAAAGTACCTTATACTTGTCCTGTAGTCTCTGTGCTATGTAGTTGGCATTGAGTATAGCCACTTGTGTAGCCTGCTTCAGACCCTGATGGCCCATCATTCGCATATACATCCATGTGATCGGCAAGATGCTCGCACTGCCAAAAGGAGCTGCGGCTATGCGACCGCCAATTCGATCATTGGCGTCAATATCCACGGGTAAAAATTGTGCCAAATGATCGCCCACACAAACAGGGCCAACACCCGGACCACCGCCACCATGGGGAATACAAAATGTCTTGTGCAGATTCAAATGGGAAACATCACCGCCAAATTTACCCGGTTGACACAGGCCCACCATAGCGTTGAGATTGGCACCATCTATATATACCTGACCACCATTTGCGTGAACAATCTCACAAAGACGGGTAATATTTTCTTCGAATACCCCGTGGGTAGATGGATAAGTAACCATAATTGCCGCAAGTTGATCGCGATGGGCAACTGCTTTCTGTTGCAAATCTTCAATATCGACATTGCCCTGCTCATCGCAGTTAACAACCACTACTTGCATACCGCACATCTGTGCTGAAGCAGGGTTGGTACCATGAGCAGAACTGGGGATCAGGCAAATATCTCGATGATGGTCTCCTCGACTCTCGTGATAGGCCTTTATGGCTAACAGCCCCGCATATTCACCCTGAGAACCTGCGTTGGGCTGTAATGAAATGGCATCATAGCCAGTCACCTTTGACAACATTTGCTCAAGCTCAGTTATCATCTGTTGATAACCCTGTGCCTGTTGCACTGGCGCAAATGGATGCATATGGGCAAACTCAGGCCATGTAACAGGTAACATCTCTGCGGTAGCATTGAGTTTCATAGTGCAAGAGCCTAAAGGAATCATGGCTCGATCTAAGGCTATATCCTTGTCAGATAGCTTGCGGATATAACGCAACATTTCAGTTTCAGATTGATACTGATTGAAAGTAGCATGCTCTAGATAGCTATCGGTGCGAATAAGATGACCCGGAATATTTTGCAGTACCTGTTCAGCTAAATTATCGACAAGCAAATTATGCTCGCCAATAATCAAGTCCCAGAGTAGCGCTATATCTTGTTTTTCTGTGGTTTCATCAATAGAAATACCCAGATGAGTAGCATCAATCTGACGAAGGTTAATATTATGAGATTCGGCACGCTCAATAATAGCCTGTGTATTGTCGCCAGTGCGAAGGGTCAAGGTATCAAACCAACTGTTGTTAATCACCTCTATATGGCTTTGAGCTAGACCTTCAGCCAGTATAGAAGTGAACATATGCACTCGCCTAGCTATAACATCCAACCCTTTGGGGCCATGATAAACTGCATACATACCAGCCATCACTGCCAACAATACTTGAGCGGTACAAATATTTGACGTCGCTTTTTCACGACGAATATGTTGCTCTCTAGTTTGCAATGCCAACCTGTAGGCTGGATTTCCAGCTGAGTCTTGAGATAGACCAACAATACGTCCGGGAAGGTTTCTTTTAAAAGACTCTCGAGTAGCCATATAAGCGGCATGAGGGCCACCGTAACCCATAGGCACACCAAAGCGCTGTGTTGAACCAATAGCCACATCTGCGCCCAAGGATCCAGGTGACTCCAACATAATCAGGCTTAGAATATCGGCCGCCATCACTACTTTGCCTTTTCCTCGCTGAACGGTCTCAATGGTCTGACGAAAATCTTGTACTGCACCGCTGGCACCAGGATATTGAAGCAGGATACCAAATACATCTTCACCACAGTCCTCAGGTTTACCTACTTGAATATCTATACCCAGAGGCTTAGCTCTTGTCTGAATAATGTCGATAGTCTGAGGAAAACAGTCACTATCCACATAGAAACAGTTGGATTTGGATTTCGAGATACGTCGACAAAATGCCATTGCCTCAGCGGCAGCTGAGCCCTCATCTAGCATCGACGCATTGGCTATTTCCATACCAGTAAGATCAGTGACCATGGTTTGGAAGTTGATAAGTGCCTCTAGTCGCCCTTGAGATATCTCTGGCTGATAAGGTGTATAAGCCGTATACCATGAGGGGTTTTCTAAAATATTGCGCTGTATCACATGGGGCGTGAAGGTTCCGTAGTACCCCTGCCCTATAAAACTTCTAAACACTTTGTTTTTGTTAGCAATTTGTCGAAGCTCTTCCAGAGCCTGATTCTCGGTGCAACCTTCACCCAGAGCTAAAGGCTGATTGAGTTCTATAGAGGCGGGAACTACCTGCTCAATCAGTTGCTGCAAATTACTATAACCAAGATCGCCAAGCATTTTTTGCTGGTCATCAATACTGGGGCCTATATGCCGAGCGACAAATTCATCAGTATTCTGTAGATCGTTGATTGTACGTTTTTTTTGCAACATTTAAGCTCTCCTAGTTTATCAACGGCAATAGCGTTGAGGCACCAACGGCATGGCGGCTACGGTTATTTTGCGTGGTTTGCCTCTAACCAGTGCTTGAACTGCGGTTTGCGGCAACGAAAATTGTGTTTTTATATAACCCATAGCAATGGGTTTTTGTAAGCTAGGTGAAAATCCACCACTGGTTATAATGCCAATGGGCTGACCTGAATCATCGACGATCTCAGCACCCTCGCGGACTGGCGCACGCCCCTCGACAACAAAGCCAACGCGCTTGCGGTCAACGCCCTGATCAATTTGAGATAAAATCGTATTCTCACCGAGAAATCCACCCTGTTTCCTGCCCCCAGAGCGACGCGTTTTGCCAATACTCCAGAGTAAATTGGCCTCTACTGGCGATGTGTTGAGATCTATATCATGCCCATAAAGACACAAACCTGCTTCAAGACGCAGTGAGTCTCTGGCGCCCAGCCCCACCCAACGAACATCAGTATCAGCAAGTAGCATATCGACTAATTGCGTACAATCTGCCCTGTTAACTGATATCTCAAAACCATCTTCACCCGTGTATCCAGAGCGTGTGATATAACACTCAATATCACCAACCTTTGCCAAACAGCCCTGCAGAAAAACCAACTGATTGATAGCCGGAAAAATCTTACTCAATACATAGCTGGCTTTGGGGCCCTGCAATGCAAGAAGACCACGATCCAAAACATCAATATGACTTGAGGGTAGAGATTGACGAAAATGATTGATATCAGCCTGTTTACAAGCGGCATTAACTACAACAAAAAACTTATCATCGCCCCATTTAGTGATAATCAAATCGTCTAATATTCCGCCCTGCTCAGTCGTCAACGTACTGTAAAGCTGCTGATTTTCCGCTAGCTGATCGAGATCTGCTGGCAACAGCTTTTCCAACCCCTGTGCTGTGCCCGACCCAGAAATAACTAACTGTCCCATATGGGAGACATCAAATAAGCCGGCAGAATTCCTTGTATGGAGATGCTCTTCGATTATTCCCTGTGAATAATGCACAGGCATTGAGTAGCCGGCAAACTCAACCATTTTGCCCCCAGCCTTCACATGATAATCGTGAAAAACAGTGGTATTTACTTGGCTTTGAGTCGACATGGCTACAATAGTTCTCAGAGGTAATAACAGGATATTAATACCTGTAATGAAATAAGTTAAATTAATAGATATAATGTTTGCATAAATATATTAAATACCTTGTATGGGGGTAAAAAACATGAAAAATTTACCCATGGAATTACTGAGATCACTGGTTACAGTGGTTGAATTTAATAGCTTTACTAAAGCGGGTGAATTATTGGGACGCTCGCAACCAGCGATTAGCCTACAGATACATCGCTTGGAAGAGATACTTGATGAAAAGCTATTGATACGCGATGGTAAAAATATTGTTTTATCAGATGCAGGCGCACAGCTGTACGACTATGCAACACAAATCTTATCCCTCAATGATTTGGCGGTAAGTCAGTGTTCTAAAAGTACCGTTGTAGGCAAGGTGCGTTTGGGTATACCTAGCGAATTTGCCACGGTTTTATTGCCAAAAATTGTAGGTCGCTTTGCCAAAGCTTACCCAAACGTAACTTTAGAGGTTAACTGCGAGTTGAGCAAAAAGCTGCTTTCACGAACGGGGAAAACCGCTCACGATGTTATTTTAGCTCTGCAAAACAATCCTGAACTCTGTGCCGATGAATTGGTCAAAACAGATGATTTGGTTTGGGTATCCAGCACCGAATTTGACGCCCAAAGACTGACGACCACGCCATTGATTGTTGCTCCCCATGGCTGCATATACAGACAACGTGCAACGCAAGTTTTAGATAAGATTAAGCAGCCTTGGCAGATTGTTTACAATATTCCCGACTTAACCGGCATTCAATACGCTATTCAGGAGGGTTTAGGCGTTACCGTATTGGCCAAAAGCACAGTTCCAGAAAACTTAAAAATACTCTCACCTACCCCGCAATTTCCCAGCTTGGGCACGGTGGGCATTAGCCTAATTACGCAGGGCAAAAATACTAAAAATCAAGCGGTACATTTGCTAGCTGAATTCTTAAAAACTAGCCTTGCCTAACCCTATAAGCTATTGGCGAACCTGCCTAAAATACGGTGGCACGGTCACATAAGAACTGCGAAATGGATTAATATCAAGTCCCCCACGCCTTGTATAACGAGCGTAGACAGTCAACTGCTCAGGCTGGCAGTATTTTGTAATATCCATAAAAATTTGTTCTACACACTGCTCATGAAAATCTTGATGCTGACGGTAAGAGACAATATATTTTAATAGGCCTTCAGTGGCGATTTTCGGACCTTTGTAGCTAATATATACAGATGCCCAATCCGGCTGATTAGTTACCGGACAATTGGTTTTCAACAGATGTGAATACAGGGTTTCCTCAATATCTAAACCCTTCTCTATCTGCAATAACTGGGGATTGGGATGATATTGATCAATAACTACCTGCTGATGATCAATGCAACGACCCTGCGGCTCAGCAATGGGTTTTATACACTGATATTCGGCCATTTCGTAAAGTATCACCTCAATATCTGATCCAGCGGCATGGGACAAATCATCAACCAGCTGCTGTTGTACGGCTTCCATAGATGCAAACTGAGTCTGAATATAAGAATTCAAATAGAGCTTAAAGGATTTTGACTCAATAATAGAATCACTGGTGCAGGGAAATACAAATTCGGCGATGGCGAGTCGCGGTAGACCATCAGAATTTAACCAAGACAACTCATAGGCGGTCCATAAATCGAAGCCTTTAAAGGCAAGGGAATCTGAATTAGATTGAGCTTGACGCGCTTTGACTCTGGGGATTGGGCAAAGCAAGCTGGAGTCATAACAATCAGCGTAAACGGTTTGTTTGCCCAGTTGGGTCTGTTGATAATCAGACATTAGTTTCGCAACCTAGAACCTTTTTCCAATAGCCACAGAGCGACAAAAAATAAAATAACCGAAAACAGACCCACCATAGCAAAAGAACTCAGCAAATCAATATCAGTTATTCCCACCATGCCATAGCGAAAAGCATTGACCATATAGAGAATTGGGTTAAACAGCGATATAGACTGCCAAATACCACTTAATAACTCAATAGAATAAAAAACACCGCCCAAATAAATCAACGGCGTTAATACAAAGGTTGGAATAATTGAAATATCATCAAAACTGACTGCAAATATAGCATTAATCAAACCGGCTAATGAAAACAGAAGTGATGTCAGCAGAACAATAGCGATGGTTACAGGGACACTATGTAGACTAAATTGGGCAAAATACAGTGATAGCAAGGTAACTATAAGGCCGACGCCCAAACCGCGACACATACCACCAACTGTGTAACCTGCAAGAATGATCCAATTGGGTGTAGGAGAAACCAGTAACTCTTCAATATTGCGCTGAAATTTAGAGCCAAAGAAAGACGACACCACATTGGAATATGAGTTAGTAATAACCGACATCATAATTAGCCCCGGCGCCACAAACTGAATATAGGGCAATGTCGACATCTCGCCGATACGCGACCCTATCAATTTGCCAAAAATAACAAAATATAATGCCATAGTAATGACCGGAGGCACCAACGTCTGCGGCCAAATACGCATAAAACGGCGTATTTCTCGTCTAACTATGGTTGAAAAGGCAACCCATTTTTGCTGATTATCCATGGCTTGACTCCTGTTTATCAGAGGTTAAATTCTTTTCAACCAAATTAAAGAACAGCTCCTCAAGACGATTGGCCTTATTGCGCATACTAATCACTTCAATTCCCTGTTCGCTGAACAGATTGAATAGCTGATTTACCGATTGACCCTTATCCACGCTAACCTCTAATGTCTGTTCATCCAGCAGCGTTATTGGATAGCCTTCTATCATTGGGCATTCAGTAGTTTTATCTTTAATATCAAAGATAAAGGTCTCTTTATTAAGCTGTTTTATTAAGTTTTTAACGCTGGTATTTTGAATGATCCGCCCCTGATCAATAATGGCAACATTACGACAGAGACGCTCCGCCTCTTCCAGATAATGGGTAGTGAGAATAATGGTGGTGCCCTGCTTGTTTATGGTCTCCAAAAAACTCCACATAGAGCGCCGCAGTTCTATATCCACACCTGCTGTTGGCTCATCGAGAACCAATAGCTTGGGCTCATGAATTAACGCCCTAGCGATCATCAAGCGACGCTTCATGCCACCCGATAGATTTCTAGAGGGCACATTGCGCTTTTCCCACAATCCCAACTGGCGCAAATATTTTTCCGCGCGACCCGAGGCAATTGATATAGGTATACCATAATACCCAGCTTGAGTTATCAATATATCAAAAGGCTTTTCGAATTGATTAAAATTAAATTCCTGAGGCACAACACCAACAAATTGCTTGGCGGCACTAAAATCACGGTCAATATCAGTACCGAAAATTTTAACCGAACCACCGGACTTACGCACCAGAGAGCAGATAATACCTATGGTGGTGGATTTTCCGGCACCATTGGGTCCCAACAGGGCAAAAAAATCGCCCGGCATCACCTCTAGGTCAATCTGTTTAAGTGCCTCAAAACCATTGTCATAAGTTTTGGTTAAATTCTTGATTGACAGTGAATTATTTTCAAAATTTTGCAAAATATCTTTATCCATAAGATCTATAATAAAAAGGTAAGATTAACATTTTATATTGGTGTAACCTTTATGTCCTTTTTTTTGTACAATTTTACTAGTCGGGTCTACTGGCTATGGGCATAATGATTACTAATAGGCTCATACGATATAGTTAATACCTATGCCCAGAAAAACCATACGTCGGTTCTTGCCCGATATCAATGAGGTGCTAAAAAAGCCCTCACTAAGATGGATTAGACGGTTAGCTAACGACCCCAATCTTTTTCATCTTAACCGCCACTCTGTATCTCTGGCAGTTGCAGTGGGTGTGTTTTGCGCGTTTATGCCATTGCCTGGACAAACCCTGATAGCCCTTCTGCTCTGTTACCTATTGAGAGCAAATCTACCTATTGGCGTATTATTAATCTGGATAAGCAACCCAATCACCATACCTCCGATGTTTTACCTCACCTATCAACTGGGTAGCTATATTTTAGATACTGAAGCCATAGCATTTACCGTGCAAATGGAGTGGGAATGGTTTAAAAGTCTAGGCAATGAGATTTTATTGCCACTTTTCGTGGGCAGTTTTATCTGCGGTATCATCCTCGCTATCGTCAGCTATTTCAGTATATTTTATCTGTGGCGCTGGAAAGTGGTTAAAAACTGGCGATTACGGAGAGAAAAACGATTATCGGATCAGGCTTAATCACTCATATCTTAGCTCTTCGGCCGGCAACGTTCGACTGGCTCTAATTGCCGGATATATAGTTGCCACTAATGTTAATAATACAGCCACAACAGAAACCAAAATTATATCTGAATAGCGCAAATCAACCGGTATATAATCAATTGGATATACTGCTGTATCCAAAAAATTAGCCCCCAAAATAGATTCAATCACTGCAATCAAATCCGCCACCCAGTAACAGCCTAAAACACCTAATAAGATACCTAGGGATGTGCCTAAAATAGCAATTAAACTGCCTTGAACAAGAAATAACTGCACTATTTGCCTGCGACATAGCCCCATAGACTGCAAAACGGCAATATCTTTACGTTTATCAATAACTGTCATCATCAGCATGGATACAACATTAAACGCGGCAATACCCACAATTAAAAAGATAAGCAGACCTACAAGATTTCGCGAAAGCTGTATTGCCTGATAAAGATTTCCATGGCTTTGCATCCAGTCACGATAACCATAACCATAGGGAAACTGTTTAAGAATATTGCGCGCTATAGAACGCACCTCAAATACATCTGTAACCTGTACCTGATATCCTTCGATAACATCTGGAGTTCCAGCTATGCTTGCTACTTGAGCCATAGTGGCTAGACCGAGCACCTGATCAACTTCAGTATGGGTGGCAAAAACACCACTCAGAGTCATTGGCACTACCAGCGTCTGACGCAGAGAATCTGAAGGCACTATTAGATTAACAACCTCGCCAACGGATATACCCAGTGATTTGGCAATGGGTTCGGCCAATAATAGTTGACCCTGTTTGGGAAAATTAACGCCACTGTCCTTAATCGCAGTACTTATTCCACTAGGCAACAGGGTTTCCGAGAGTCCCAAGATTTCAATAGGTCTTGTATTATCCTGCGCAAAAACAATTCCTTTTACCCGTGTAAACGGTGTTACTTCGCGCACTTGTGGCTGTTGAGATATTGCCTCAAGTTGAGATTGCCAGTCGTCAGCGGCCATAGAGCCCACAATTTGCATATGGGGAACAACAGAGAGAATTCGTTCGCGCATTTCTCGGTCAAAACCATTCATCACCGAAAGAACCAAGATTAGCAAGGCAACACCCAGCGCCATACCCAATAGAGCCAACATAGAAATAAAGGAAACCAAGCGGCTGCGACCACCAGATAGGAAATAGCGTAGACCTATAGTAACAGGAAGCGATCTGATCAAGCTCCTACTCCAAGCAACCGTCTTTGAGTGTTACTGTACGATCCAATTGTTGCGCAATTAGTGGGTCGTGAGTAACCACCGCAAAACTAATATTTAGTTCTTGGTTCAAATTAATTAACAAATCCAATACCGAATCTGCGGTTTTAGGATCAAGATTGCCTGTGGGCTCATCCATCAGTACAAGCGATGGCTTGCGCACCAGTGCTCGCGCAATAGCTACGCGTTGTCGTTCACCACCGGATAATTCCGCCGGCCTATGCTCAAGGCGCTCACCCAATCCAACCCTGGATAACAACTCAGAGGCATTTTGCCTCGCCTCAGCCACCGAATTACCGCCAATAAGACAGGGCATGGCCACGTTCTCCAACGCTGTAAATTCCCCCAAAAGATGATGAAATTGATAGACAAAGCCTACATGACAATTGCGCCAAGCGGCACGCTCTGTAGCATTTAGTCCGCCCCACTCTTTACCTTTAAGGGTTACCGAACCAGCACAGGGATTATCTAGTCCACCTAATAAATTAAGTAGCGTGGTTTTACCAGAGCCAGACACACCCACAATGGCCAATTTTTCGCCAGATAAAATATCCAGATCTACTTTGCGAATTACCGAGAGTGTACGATTGGTATTACCCTGCTGATAATCTCGCCTTAGCTCCCTAGCAGTCAATATAGGTTTACCGGTCATAACGCAATGCCTCCGCTGGCAGGATTTGCCCAGCCCGCCAAGCTGGATAAATGGTGGCTAAAAAACTGACTAAACAGGCGCAAAAAACCACCAGCAACACGTCGATTAACAGTAATCTACTGGGCAGTGAACTGATCATATAGATAGAGGGATCGAACAGATGGGTACCTGTTATTGTCTCCAAAGCAGTAACAATATCGCCTATAAAAGTAGCCATAATACAGCCCAACACCAGCCCCACTAAAACACCCATAACACCAATTGCCGTTCCCTGAATTATAAAAAGCCTGATTATTTGCTGGGAACTGGCACCCAGTGTTCGCAAAACTGCAATATCTTTACGCTTGTCAGATACCATAATGACCAAGCTCGCCACTATATTAAACGCAGCTACAGCGATTATTACCGATAACAACAGTCCAACTACCGTTTTTTCCATACGCATTGCTTGAAATAAGGTTCCCATAAGTCCAGTCCACGACTGCCATTGCTCCTTATCCAAAGCACCTTCCGATAATTGCTGTACTAGAGTATCCGCACTGTAAGCATCTTCTAACTGTATTTGTAATCCTTGATATTTATCGCCTAACTGCAATAAAGCCTGAGCATCGCTTTGGTGGATAAACGCCATAGATGCATCTACCTGAGCGCCCACTTCAAAAATACCCACCACCTGCATTATTTTTAAACGGGGAAAAATACCTATAGGTGTTACAGATAACTTGGGCAATATAAGCTCAACCGAATCGCCGGGCAAAACACCTAGCTTACGTGCCAACTGACTACCCAAAACAATGCCAAATTCAGCGGGGCGCAAATCTAATGGAGTGCCAAGCAACATATGTTCAGCAAGATTTTCAATCGCAACACCACTGGGATCAATACCTTGAACCACAATACCCTGCTGTCGTGAATCAGTCGCTAACATAGCGTAGTTTTCAAGTAGCGGCGTTATGGATTGTATACCAGTATATTCAGTGTTTATCTGCTGGGAGATACTCTCTATTTGGCGAGCTGAATAACCATTGGCATGAGTAACAGTAATATGGGGAACCACGTTTAAAAGTCGCTGCTTTATCTCGCGATCAAAGCCATTCATTACTGACAGCACCACAATAAGGGACATAACGCCCAGTGCCATGGCGCAAAATGAAAAACCGGATATAAAAGATAGATACCCGTCCCTGCGTTTACTAAAGGCATAGCGAATGCCAATAAAGATTGATAGATTATTACTCTGCATAGATTGATTAAACCTCAATCCCGTGGTCGGTACAACCTGAGATCAACACCTATTTAATCAACGCTAAAAAAATACTATCTACAACCGTTTATCCGCCCGTCGACTTTCACGACTGACCCGATTTAAACCATTTAATGCCGCAATACGATAGGCCTCAGCCATAGTTGGGTAATTAAAGGTGGTGCGCAAGAAATACTTGATGCTATTAGCCTCGCCCTGCTGGTTCATAATCGCCTGACCAATATGAATAATTTCTGCAGCTTCGGCACCAAAGCAATGAATACCCAAGATTTCCAGAGTCTCTTGATGGAAGAGAATCTTTAACATACCAACCTCTTCGCCGGAAATATGGGCTCGCGCTATCTCTTTAAAATAGGCGCGACCAATTTCATAGGGAATTTTCTGTTCGGTTAGCTGTGATTCAGTTTTACCCACATAACTAATTTCGGGAATGGTCCAAATACCTGTAGCCACATCATCAACACGGTACTGATCAGGCATATTACAGATATGAGAGGCGGCAAAACGTCCTTGATCATAAGCGGCGCCCGCCAGAGCTGGCCAACCTATAACATCCCCCGCAGCGTAAATATGCGGCACTGCGGTTTGGTAGTCCTGATTGACCTTTATTTGACCGCGTATATCCGCTTCTAAGCCAATATTTTCCAGACCTAGGTCTTGGGTATTACCCGTACGTCCATTGGACCACAGCAACGCATCACCATGAATACGCTTGCCCGACTTTAACACCAGTGTTACACCATTATCACTGGTTTCAACCCGATCATACTCTTCATTGTGGCGCACAATTACACCCAGATCTCTAAGGTGATAACTAAGCGCATCGGAAATTTCATCATCGAGAAAGCTCATCAGCCATTCTCTGGTATTGACTAGGTCTACTCTGGCATCTAAACCGGCAAAAATAGACGCATATTCACAGCCAATAACCCCTGCCCCGTAAATAATCACATTGAGCGGCGAATGATCTAAACTGAGAATGCTATCGCTATCAAAGATAAGTGGATGATTAAAGTCTATATCATCTGGCTGGTAGGGATGGGAACCTGTAGCAATCAAGAAATATTTACTTTTAATATTGATCGACTTGCCTGACTGACTGCTGACGGAAATCTCATGAGGATTGATAAATTTAGCCCGCCCCACATGAATTCTCACTCGATTGCGAGCATAGCCCTTAGTGCGACCTTCTACCTGCTTAGTAATTACATCCTCGGCGGCGCGCATTACTTCAGGAAATGAAAACCAACGTGGGTCGCCAACACTGCGGAACATGGGCATTGTATTGTACTGCACCATACGGCGCACAGAATGCCTTAGAGCCTTAGAGGGAATAGTCCCCAAATGGGTACAGCTTCCGCCCGGCTCAGGGCGATCATCAATAACAGCGACGCTTAATCCTTGCTTTACTGCATTCATTGCCGCGCCTTCACCTGCAGGGCCACTACCTATAACTACTAAATCGTAGGAAAAATCTGCCATTTTTAATCTTTAGTTCGCTGAGTTGTAATTTCTGTATATTGTTGTTTAGTGTTTTGCTGCTCGGTATATTCATCACATTTGGCAGGATCATCACCACATATTTCACAGGTATAATCATCCTCACCTAAGGCAGCGCCTACACCACCGCAGGAGCCAGAGATAGGTTTGCGCCCCATCAGTACACCTATCGCCATAATGGCGATAAGGAACCCAAAGGCCAATACTGCTATTAAAATTTCTAACATAGCTCTAATTCTCTTTATCTATCAGGCTATTTGGCGGCTGATTGAGATAGGGTTTAAACGCTGCGCTATTGATAGACGCATACTGTTGATTTTCTCTCACTAATAAATAGACGGGCAAGCCCATTTGATCCGCTAATTCTATACTCTGATCAGCACCCATCACCGAGAATGCTGTAGCCCAAGCGTCAGCTTCAGCACAGGACTTGGTTACTACAGTAACCGAAGCCAAGCTATGGGTAACTGGTTTTCCAGATCTGGGGTCTATGGTATGGGAATACTTCACCCCATCCTGCTCGAAATAATTTCTATAGTCACCAGAGGTAGCAACGGCAATATCTGAAAGTGCCAATACTCTATTTACCGATGAGGGTATCTGTGGCTGTTCTATAGCCACACGCCACGGCTCACCCTGTGGATTTAAACCGCTAACGCGAATCTCTCCACCCACTTCTACTAAATAGTCTGGCAACGCCGACATCTCTAGTAAATCGGCAACTAGATCCACTGCATAGCCTTTGGCGACAGCAGATAAATCCAACTCTACAGGCTTAGTCTTGGTCAGCACAGAGTCCTGTAACTGTACATACTCAAAACCTGTATTACTGAGTGCATTGGCAATTGATTGATCTGAGGGAATGGTCAGATCCAGCACCTTTGCACCAAAGCCCCACAGATCCACTAATGGCCCCACAGTGGGGTCAAAAGCACCATTACTGCGCTGCCATACATCGCGGCTTATTTGAATAACATCAGCAAATTGCTTAGATATTTCCAGTTTATCGCCCACTTGCATACGATTAAACTGACTGATCTCGGAATTTTGCTTATAAGTAGACATTGAGTTATCTACTGCAGCCAAAAGATCATCGATCTGTTGCGCCAAATTCTGTGGCGGTATTTGATCTGCAACCACAGTGATATGGTAGGTTGTGCCCATTTTACTGCCAGTTATTTCGATAATATCTGGCTTCGAGCTACAACCCACCGACAACAAGAAGGTAAGTAACAAGCTTACATAGAGAAGCGGAGCGACAATTAAGCGCTTAATGACAGTGGATAAATAAACCCTAACCGCCAAAATCATCGAGTAGAATATTATCTGGTTCTACACCTAAATCTTCAAGCATCTTAATAACTGCGGCATTCATCATAGGCGGCCCACACATATAGAATTCACAGTCTTCCGGCGACTCATGATTTTTAAGATACTGCTCATATAGCACATTGTGAATAAAGCCGGTCAAACCATCCCAGTTATCTTCAGGCTGAGGATCGGAGAGTGCCAAATGCCAATCGAAATTTTCATTCTCAGCGGCCAACTGATCATATTCCTCTGCGTAAAAGCACTCGCGCAATGATCTTGCACCGTACCAAAAACTAATTTTGCGATTGGAATTAAGACGCTTTAATTGATCGAAAATATGGGATCGCATCGGAGCCATACCTGCGCCACCACCGATAAATACTATTTCCGCCTCAGTATCCTTGGCAAAGAACTCACCAAAGGGGCCATAGACAGGTATTTTATCGCCCTCTTTCAAACCAAATACATAGGAGGACATTTTTCCCGGTGGAATATCAGTGGATCCAGGAGGCGGACTAGCAATACGGATATTAAACTTAACAATACCCTTCTCTTCAGGATAGTTGGCCATAGAATAGGCTCTAATTAGAGGCTCTTTAACCTCTGAAACGTAGTTATACAGGCCAAAACGTTCCCAATCACCGCGATATTCATCTTCAATATCAAAATCTGAATATTTAACAGTATGGGCTGGGCATTCCAACTGCACATAACCACCAGCTCGAAAATCGACATTTTCACCATCAGGCAATCGCAGTGTAAGCTCCTTAATAAAGGTGGCAACATTGGGATTGGATTCAACAGTACAGTCCCAGCGCTTAACACCAAACACCTCTTCTGGAACCACGACTTTCATATCCTGTTTAACCGGAGCCTGACAGGAAAGACGCCAACCCTCTGCAGCTTCCCTGCGGGTGAAGTGCGCTTCCTCTGTGGGCAGCATAGAACCGCCACCATCAGAAACTACACATTTACACTGGGCACAACTACCACCACCACCACAGGCAGATGGCAAGAAAAGTCCCGCATTGGAAAGTGTCTGCAACAACTTATCGCCAGCGGGTACGGTGATGGTTTTTTCACCGTTAATTTCGATATTTACATCACCGGATGCAACCAGCTTACTACGAGCGGCAAGAATAAATGCTACCAATGCCAATATCACTGCTGTGAACATGGCTACGCCTAACAGAATTTCAG
>Ga0207964_1000266_pt1 | contig 15834 bp, 11 predicted proteins | sample Knorr_S23_td_250_FD_185608 | JGI IMG/M metagenome (GOLD analysis project Ga0207964, IMG submission 185608) | Marine microbial communities from Southern Atlantic Ocean transect - Knorr_S23_td_250_ad_251m_LV_A (SPAdes) (version 2) | ecosystem: Environmental > Aquatic > Marine > Oceanic | place...
CCTTTAAAGCTACAAGGCGCTGATTTTCCCGAATTGCTAGAAGTTCGCGGCGAAATATATATATCGCAACAGGGCTTTGATCAGCTCAACCAAACAGCACTGCAGGCTGGCGACAAGCCTTTTGTGAATCCGCGCAATGCCGCCGCGGGGAGCCTGCGACAGTTGGATTCAAAGATAACAGCAACCCGCCCCCTGGAGATGTTTGCCTATAGCGCTGGTCAGTACAGGGCGCAGGAAAAGCCCGATAGCCATTTTAAAATGCTTGGCAATTTAGCGGATTGGGGTTTTAAGATCAATCGGCATATTCAGCTAGTAGAGGGCATTGCCGCCTGTGAAAAATATTATCAGCAGCTTGCAGCTCTACGTGATCAGTTGGATTATGAAATTGATGGAATTGTCTATAAGGTCAGCGATTTGCAGCTACAGGAGCGACTGGGATTTGTTGCCAAAGCACCGCGCTGGGCGATTGCGCGAAAATTTCCTGCACAGGAGGAGATAACCCGGTTGCTGGATGTAGAATTTCAGGTGGGGCGCACCGGAGCTGTGACGCCGGTAGCTCGATTGGAGCCGGTATTTGTGGGTGGGGTCACTGTGGGCAATGCGACACTCCACAATGCAGACGAGATTGCCCGTTTGGGTATCTGTGTCGGCGATATGGTAATAGTTCGTCGCGCCGGCGATGTGATTCCACAAATAGTTAAAGCGGTGCTTGAGAAGCGGCCCGCTGGAGCTGTGCCAATAGAATTTCCAGAGCGCTGCCCAGTCTGCCAGTCATGGGTTAAACGCGCTGAGGGCGAGGTGGTTGCGCGCTGTACCGGGGGCTTGTTTTGTGGCGCCCAAACTAAGCAGGCGATTAAACACTTTGCCTCCAGAAAGGCCATGGATATTGATGGGTTGGGAGATAAGCTTGTAGACCTGTTAGTTGACCAAGGTTTGATATATTCGGTGGCTGATCTTTTTGAATTGCAGACTGAGCAGTTGGTTGGTCTTGAGCGCATGGCGGAGAAATCTGCGCAGAATCTTTTAAATGCTATTGCAGCCAGCAAGCAGACCTCACTGGCTAAATTTCTCTTTGCCTTGGGTATTCGAGAAGTGGGAGAGGCCACTGGGCAAACGCTGGCTAATAATTTTGGCTCTCTGGAGTCTGTTATCTGCGCCCCTATTGAGGAGCTACTTGAGGTAGAGGATGTGGGGCCGGTGGTGGCTCGGCATATAGTGGATTTTTTCAATAACCCTGACAATCTTTCAATTATTCAGGCACTGCGGCAGGCCGGGGTGCATTGGCAGAATATAGATCAGACTGTGCAAGATCTGCCCTTAAAAGGCCAGACCTGGGTGCTAACCGGCACCTTGGAGACTATGAGTCGTGCAGAGGCTAAAGACAGGCTACAGAGTATGGGTGCCAAGGTAGCGGGCAGTGTCTCGGCAAAAACCCATTGTGTTGTCGCCGCTCCGGGAGCTGGTTCAAAGCTAAAAAAGGCGCAGGCATTGGCTATTGAGGTATTGACTGAACAGCAGTTTACGGACTTTCTTAAAAAAGAATTACCATGACTAAAGCAAAGACTAAAAGCCTAATTAAGCAGCGATCAACTTGGATTGCGTGCATGTTGGCCTGCTTTGCATTTCTAATTATGGCAATAAAGGTCTATCGGGTTTCAATATCGACTATAGCAACCCATTTATGGGTCATACTGATCGGCCTATTGTTGATTATTGTGGTCGCTTGGTTATTGGGATGGTTGGTTTCGCTACTACGCGGGCGCAGAAAATAAATGTCGGCACAACCTTTCTCCTTTCGATATTTTTTGATCACCATAGGGCTGAGCAATTTGGCTATGGGCCTGCAGAAGGTGCTCTATCCCTGGCTTGTTATAGGAGTTTTAAATGAATCGCCGAGTCGATTGGGGCTGGCTCAGCTAGCGGTATTACTACCTAGTTTGCTGTTTGTGTTGCCCGGGGGTGTGGTCTCAGATCGGCGTCATCGAGGTAGCTGGCTATCCCTGTTATACCTGCTGTATTTAGTCCCTGTTGGTGCTTTGGTGATTGCCTTTGGCACTGGCAGTCCCACTTTTACACAGTTGATTATTTACGGCATTTTATTTGGCACTATCACTGCTTTTGTGCAGCCGGCTAGGGAGAGTTTGCTGGGCTATGCGGCACCGGAATTAATGCATCAGGCAGTGGCTAAAGTTATGGCGGTGCAGTTTATTGCTCAGGGCGTCGGATTTATCCTCGCTGGCCAGTTGGATATAGTCAGTCCGATGCAGTTGCTGTGTTTTCAAATGCTGGTTTTCTTGCTGAGTTCTATTTTTATCAAGCGAGGTCATCCTATAGCGGCCAGAGTTGGCGAAAATGACTCTCGGGCAAAGCGCACTGCCTCGAAAAAGCCGCTGCTAGAGTTGCGCGAGGGATTAGTGCTGTTTCGCAATAACAAAAGCCTATTGCATCTAATTTTGATTGTATTTGCTACAGGGTTTTTGGGCTTTGGGGTCTATCTGGTGGGTATACCACTTATCACCAAGCAGTTTTATGGCGCTGGTGTCACCTTATACGCGGCGTTACAGATCACCTTTACTCTGGGCATTATTAGCGTCAATTTGGGGGTTATGAACCTAAGTCGCACGTTTAAAAAAACCGGTAAACTGCTGGTGGTTAGCTTTTTGCTGCGCGGAATCCTATTGGCGGTTGTAGCTCTAAAGCCGACCCTATGGCTGCTGTTTCCCGCAATCTATATTTGGGGTATTTTTTCCGGCCTATCCATGACTCTAGGGCGCACCGTACTGCATAATCAGGTGCCAGATGCCGTGCGCTCTCGAGCGGCCTCGGTCTACCAGCTGTGCCTCTATGGTGGCGCGCCATTGGGGGCATGGGTCTGTGGTCTTACGGTTGAGTGGATAGGGTTGAGCCATACCTTTTTTGCTATCGCGGCTATAACCACGACGCTGTCGTTGCTGGCGGCAATGCGCTCACCACTTTGGCATGTCGAGGGAGTTCGGAGTTAACAGCTCTTAGCGGAAATGAAATGCTACCAATGCTGCGGCCACTGCCACATTCAGTGATTCAACGCCATTGGCCATGGGAATGCCAACAGCATAATCACTGATATCAATAATCTCTTGCCCAACCCCCTGAGTCTCGTTGCCCAGTATAAAAATAGTGGGTTCACTGGGTTTAAATTCAGCGATTGGGGTGGCGTTGTGGGAGCTCAGAGTGCAGAGTTTAAAACCGCGTTTCTGAAAATCTCTCAGGGCTTCTAGCAAACAGTTACAGCGTAGGATATTGCCTTTAAAAACCGTACCAGCACTGGCTTTAATTACCAGAGGTGAAATATCAGAGCTACCTTTTGAGGGCAGTAAAAGGCCCTGGGCCGGGCTTGCGGTGACACTGCGAATAATCATCCCCAAATTTTGCGGATTGGTCACTCCATCTAGGGCAATAAGAGACAAGCGCTCAGGGTTGGCGGCATCCGCCTCAAAGTCCGCCAGCGCCTGCCGGTAGGATTTAAAGCCCGGGCAGTGAATATCACAGGCAACGCCCTGATCCTGTTTGCTATTGCGGGAGATTCGTGACAGCTCACTGCGATTGTGGAAAACGATTTCGACGCCGCGCTCCGAGGCCAGCTGTTTAATCTCACGGATAACACTGCTATCTCGGTTTGAACTCGCCAGATGAACCCTGTAGATCTGTAGGCTCCGATCCCTGAGTACCTCAATCACCGGTTTGCGGCCGTAGACGGTAATCAATTGATCGTAAAATGCCTTGCGAGATAGATACTCCGCACTATCAGGCCGTTGCTTGGCAGTGGTTTTATGCTGTTTCATAGGTGCAGTTAACTAAGCCAGCTAAGCCAGCAACGCCTTGTAAGATCGCATTGCTGAAGCCATGCCTAAGGCCAGAGAATCCACCGTAAACGCATGGCCTATGGAAACCTCCAATAGGTTTGCAATGCTGGCAAATTTACCCAGATTGTGCAGATTTAAATCATGTCCCGCATTGACACCCATGCCCAGAGAGCCCGCCAATTTAGCAGCGTCAATATGTTGTTGAAAAATGCTTTCCAGTGCATCGGTGCCCCAAGCCGCTGCATAGGGGCCAGTGTAGAGTTCGATGCGGTCCGCGCCTATCTCCGAGGCCAGTCGAATTTGCTCGAGATCAGGGTCCATAAATAGACTTACTCTGACGCCTAAAGACTGCAAATGTTTAATAGTTGGCGCCAACCGATCACCCTGAGCCAGTAGATCAAAGCCGTGGTCGGAGGTCAGTTGGTTATCTGCATCAGGCACTAATGTGCACTGGTCGGGAAGGGTTTCTTCAGCTAGGGGAATCAATCCCGGGTAATCTGCTACAGCGCTGGCGAAAGGATTTCCCTCTATATTAAATTCCACCTTGGATAATGGTCTAACCAGCTCGGATAACAGGCGTACATCATTGGGTCGGATATGGCGTTGGTCAGGTCTTGGATGCACTGTAATGCCATCGGCACCATAGTTGATGCAGCGCTTTGCATGCTCAATAAGGTCGGGGTAATTGCCCTCTCGAGAATTTCTTATCAGGGCAATCTTATTGAGATTTATACTCAGTGCGGGCATAGAAAATTCCGACTATTTAACCGGGACAGTCTCAGGCGCCTTAACAGACTCGGGCTCCTTAACAGACTCAGCTACTGGTGCCTGAGTTTTCGAGTCCAGTAAGCGCGCGGTTAAGATGCGAATGGTATCTTTGGGAGCATTTGCGTGGTATCCCACCCTTGCAGTCTCTGCCTGAGCTATTTTGTCCACTGTATCCATTCCTTCGACCACCTTGCCAAATACCGCATATCCGGGACTTTTATCCTTGTAATCGAGAAATGCATTGGTTTTGTGATTGATAAAAAACTGACTGGTAGCACTGTTGGGCGCAGATGTGCGCGCCATTGCCACTGTGCCTTTGAGATTTTTTAAACCATTGTTAGACTCATTGATAATCGGTGCGCGGCCTTTCTTCATAGTCATATCAAAGGTGAAAGCGCCGCTCTGAATCATAAAATCTTTCATAACGCGGTGGAAAATCACCCCATCGTAATGATGGTCGTTGACGTATTGAATAAAATTAGCCACAGTCACCGGCGCCTTCTCTGAGTTCAATTCAATAACAATCTCACCCAGATCAGTTTTTAGCAATACTCTGGGCGCTGCTGGTTCCGCTGCACCAAGACTGGAAAATGCGAGTGAGACAGTTAAGATAAAACATTGTAATAATCTATCCAAGTGTATATTCCTTATCAATATTTTTTGACCGTTAGCGCCATTCAGATAGGCGTTTTCTACCCCGTAAGCGGGGAATTAAGGCTGTTAGAATAGCGCCTAAAAATGCAACAAATCCACCGTAGAGAAAAGACTGATTGCGCTTATTGTTTTGCAGATCATCGACATTGGCTCGAAGCACATCTCTCTCTTCCTGTAGCATATGGTTGTGTTTTACCAATACCTGATTTTGCTTATTAAGGACTATTTCTTTTGATGAGATCGTCTTAATGGTAGCCAGTTCCTTGGATAAACTCTTGCGATCCGCTTGTAAATCGGCAATGGTTTTGCGGAGATCCTCAATTAGCTCAAAAGAATGCTGCATATCCTGTTCAAGTTGCTTATTTTGTTTTTGTAACTGTGCAGCTTTATTGGCGCTCTCGGCGAGAACCACCCGAGCTATTTGACTGTTCAAAATATGCTGGTTTCTGATCCAGCCCTTGTAGCCGCTGTTGGTAGTAACTAGGCTCCAGTCTTTTTGATGTCCGATAATGGAGAGTTTGGTGCCAGTTTTTAGCCCTTTGTGGACTATTTTGCATCCAGAGCAGGGCGACGTCCTGAGTGGCACATAAAACTGGTCAGAGATAAAACCGACCCGGGGTTCTGCCAGCATTTGCACTGCGGCGTTTTCCAGCTCTTGATTGGACTGCTCTGCCAACAGGGAACCCGACAGTGCTAGGGTACTAAAAAGGATACTCAAGCGTAGACTATTCATTGACAGGATTGCGTTTAAAAAATGAAGATGCAAATCATACTCCTATTAGGAAACAAATAATAACTCACCGGCAAATAATCGGTTATCCAACTATGCGGACGGCAGTACTTTTTTAAAGGGTTTAACGGAAACCCTAGCGTAGACACCGGCCTCCATATAGGGGTCAGCATCCGCCCAGTGCTGTGCGGAATCCAAACAATCGAACTCTGCCACGATAAGACTGCCAGTAAACCCAGCGTCACCGGGCTCGCTGTTATCTATTGCTGGATGAGGTCCAGCAACCAATAGGCGCCCCTTGTCCCTGAGGTCGTGCAGGCGCTCGAGGTGGGCCGGTCTCGCTCGACGTCGTTTTTCCAAGCTATCTTCAACATCTTCACAGATAATTGCATACCACATAATACAGTTCGTTCCCTATTTCTGTTTAACAATATCTTCCAAGCGCATGCCAGTTAGTTTGCCGATGCCTCGAAACAGATAAAAAAGATTGCCCATCATGACTGCCATAGCGGGAAGTGCAATCACTGGAAAACTTAATGCAGTCATCTTCCCTAGCTGCTCATTAAATGCAACCGTACCTGGGTCAGCGGTCAATATTACAGCGGCTAAAACGTAGTTCAGTACAGATGACAGGAAAAAAGATGCCGCGAGAATCCATGAGGCATTCAGCAATAACTGGTTAAATTCCAGCTGGCAATCCTTTTCTGCTAAGGCCCGGTTAATTTTTTCTACATCTAGGATGGCATCGTTAAGAATTAGGGTGCGAATTAATGGCTGGGAGGTTTTTAGAGAAACCAGCGTGGCAATACCCAGCAGCCCGGGAATCGAGGCCTCTTTAATGGCGATATAAACTGCATCCATCTCTAAAAGACTAATGCCTCCAGTTAGGGTTACGCTGGCAATACCTAGCCCTGAGAAAAAATTAAGCTTTCCTCGAGTTAAGAAATCATGGATTCCATAAATAATGGGGAATGCCAGTGCCACCACAATGGCCAACTTGATGCCCAAATAATTATCGCCGCTTAATTTAGTTAGGATCAATGTGGGCAAAACCAGATTGCAGAGTAGATTAAGTAACATACTCTCCCGCTTTATGGGTGCTTTTTGATTCTTTGCGTCTGGCAATTCAGAGTTCTGGCTTAGCATGAGTTAAAAATTATCTTAAGTTCAAAAGGAGTACATTGTAACTGCTGGGAAGCTCTTTTTACTATCACAACCTTATTAAACTGTGACGTAGGCCACAGTATTTTAATGTTCTTTGATTTATTCTTGAAAATTGGCATTTTATATCCTACAACTAGAACTAGTGGGTCTAGTCTGGCAGTCGGCACAAAGGTTCTGTATCAGGAATTCTATGACTGAGAGAGGATCTGACAGCCTCTATGGTTAGCGGCTTGAAGCAGATGGCTGGTTGGATTTCAGTGGACGAGAGGCGAAATTAGAGAAATGGAATATAGAGAGGGGGGATAAAAGAGCGAGGGGTAAAAGGGAGAGGGAGTAAATTAGACTACTGTTGAGAGAAGGTTGAGAACAAACAGTCGTTAGAAGGCCAAGTCGGAGCCACAATAAATGGAGTTTTATAATGAGATGCAGATGGATTTTAGCTGGTTATTCAATAGCTTGCAGTCTATTGCTAAGTTTCCCCCCATTGGTTGCTGATGCCAACCCCAGTTCTAATAATACTGATATGGAACAAAGCCAAGAATGGCTAGATCAATATATGCTCAGTGCTTTGATCCCAGCGGGGATAGTTGTCCAAAGCCGGATAGCTGCCGGATTTGAGCAGTCTATTGCCAAAGCCCCAGTGGTGGTCTCGATTATTACTGCCAAGACCATTCGGGCTATGGGAGCAATAGATATTGACCAGATACTGGAATCAGTGCCCGGACTGCACGTATCCAGAAACCCTGCGGGCTATAACCCAATCTATAGCTTTCGCGGTGTCCATGCCGGCTTTAATCCTCAGGTGCTAATGTTGGTGGATAATATGCCGCTAACCAACCTTTTCCATGGTGATAGAAATCAAGTCTGGGGCGGTATGCCGGTGGAGGCTATTTCCCGTGTTGAGATTATTCGCGGCCCGGGTTCGGCATTGCATGGCGCCGATGCCCTTGCCGGAGTGATTAATATAGTGACCAAAAGCGCTGAGGAGATTGGTGATGGCGAGATGGGATTGAGGTTGGGCGCCTTTAATAGTCGCGATCTCTGGTTAAGTGGCAGCAGTTCACTGGGGCCTGTGGATCTATCTATGGTAGCGGAGCTGCACAGCACCCATGGCTCCAAGGCGCAGATTACCGCAGATGCCCAGACGGGGCTGGATCAAATGACTGGCACCCAGACGTCCTATGCCCCCCAGCGGGTAAATCTGAGTCGTGATAATATGGATTTACGCACTTGGGCTGCCTATCGTAATTTTACTCTGCGCGCTGGCATACAGAGCCGCAATAATTGGGGCGATGGCGCAGGGGTTGCCCAAGTGGTTAATCCTAATAATAAATTTTCCAGTCAACGCTATAATCTGGGTTTAAGTTATCGCAAAGAGAACTTTCTACCCCATCTTGAGCTGGATTGGCATATCAGTTACTACCGCACCACTCAGGAAGTAGAGGGCAATCTAGTGCTCTACCCCCCAGGTTCCACTGGGGCATTTTTTAATACTGACGGCGATCCACTTTTCCCTCAGGGCTTCCCCTCCGGTGTGATTGGCAACCCTGAGGTATTTGAAAAACATAGCCGCTTTGCCCTAAGTGCCGGTTATAGCGGGCTGCTAAATCATAAATTGCTATTGGGAACTGGCTACTATCTGGGGGAAATTGATCGTATTAAAGAGAGCAAAAACTTTGCTGTCCCTGCAGATTATGATCGGCGAATAACGCGGTCTGGCATCCAGTTATTTGATGTATCGGATACAGCACTGGCCTTTATGCCCGAGGATCAACGCGAAAATAGTTATTTATACGTTCAGGATATCTGGCAGTTGGCCAATGACTGGGAGCTAACGGCCGGTGTGCGCCACGACCACTACTCGGATTTTGGCGACATCAGCAATCCACGACTGGCACTGGTCTGGGCCACTAGCCTTAGGTTAAATACCAAATTGCTTTACGGCCGAGCGTTTCGCGTCCCCTCCTTTGCTGAGACTAGATTGGCCAATAATCCGCTGGCACTGGGTAATCCCAACCTTGAGCCGGAGCGGATGACTAGCTATGAACTGGCTTTTGACTACCGTTGGGGTCTGGATGAGGCTATCAATTTAAATTTTTTCCGCTACGACTGGGATAGCATTATTCAATATGTGCCAGATAGTGGCGCCAGTACCAGTACTGCGCAAAATATCGGTCGCCAGAGCGGCTATGGGTTCGAGTTGGAGGCGCAGAGGCCAGTTACCCACAGCCTGCAATTGGCAGCCAATTACGCATGGCAGAGATCTCGGGACAGGGTGCTAAATGCAGATGCGGTGGGCTCCCCTGAGCGGCAGCTCTATATAAACGCACACTGGGAACGGGATAATTGGCAGATAGATCTGCGCGGCAACTGGGTAATGGAGCGCAATCGCGCTGTCGATGATTTGCGAGAGCCGCTGGAGGACTACTGGCTGGTGGATATAAGCTTGCGGCGCCATATTTCCAAGCATTTCGAGTTGGCGTTGTTGGTCAATAATGTTGGCGATGTAGCGGCTTACGAGCCCAGCCCCAATGCTGAGCCCCAGCCCTTTATTGACAACGATTTACCCCTAGTTGGACGCTCGACCTTTGCAGAGATTCGCTATGCATTTTAAAACCACCAATTGGAGGTGGTGTTATAAAACATCCCAGCCGATATAGTTATTTTTTTCCGGCGCTAGCCATAGCTCTGTTGCTGTGGCCGTTGCTGTCGATATCTGCTACTGGTGACAGAGCCGATCTGATGATTGTTTATAACAACGAGTCTCTGCGGCCTGTGGTTAAGGAGATCTATCAAACCATTATTGGCGGCATCAGAGAGGGCTATGGGGATGCTCAGGTGATAGAGTTGACCGATGCTGTGGTCGATGAGTCAGCTGCAGAGGTTGCGGTTGTATTGGGCAATTATGCTGTTCGGCAGGCATTGGCTATGGAGCTGGCCTTGCCTCTGGTGGTGGGTGCCACTAGCTGGAGTACTGATGGCGTTCACGGGGTGAGTGTCACAGCAGATCCGACTGTGGTTTTTCAAAAGCTACAGGCGCTAGTGCCGGAGGTTGAGCATGTGTATATGGTATTAGACGCTAATCGCCAACTCTTGGATATCGCAAACCTAGTAACTTCCGGTCAGAGATATGGGATTGAAGTTATTATCGAGCAGGCAACAGATATCAGAGAAGCGGCCGCGATTTACGGAAAATTTCTCACAAAACTTCGATCTGAGGACGCTCTGTGGATTCCCCCTGGAGATCGCTTTGTTAATAAAGCGTTGCTGTCGAGGCTACTACTAAAATCCTGGAGGTGGCAGTTTGCAGTTATTTCGTCAAACCCTTCCTATGTTGGCAAAGGGGCTTTGTTTTCCGTATCCCCCGATTACCATCTGATGGGGAAAAGGCTGGGACAGTTGGCCAGGCAGCTCGCCGACGGCTCAATCCAGCCCGCAAAAATACAATCGCTCAAGGATGTTGTACTGAGCGTCAATCAAAAAATGGCAAATCATATAGGCATCAGATTGGATAAGCAGTTGCCGATGGATCAGAGCATCCAGCTGCGGTGAAAAAAATGAGCGGACAAAGCGCAACAACTAAATGGTATGACCGATTTGTATTTAGCACTCAAATTTCAGCGATCTTCCTGTTTGGCATAGTAGTAGTCGGATTGATGACATCGGTTCTACTGACCAGAGTGTCTAGTTCGATTATTTATGAACATCAGGTTAAGCAGGGGTTAAAAGTAACAGAATTTATAGCGCGTCAAGCTGAGGCTGCCCTGCTATTTCAGAGTGCGGATGTTGCAGCGGATATAGCGGGTAGCGCAATCGACCTGCCCGATGTGCAGGGAATTAAGATTGTAACTCACGAATTACAGGAGCTATTTGCAACAGGCAGTGAGTTTCCAGAAGGCAGTTTGGAGGCTCCGCCAGCAGAGTCAACACTGGTGGCTCAGAATCAGAAACTATGGATATTTTCGGCGCCAGTCTATTCGGAGCAGGGAGAAGCGAATCAGTTAGTTGACTCTTCTCGGCAACAGCGGTTTCTACTTGGATATATCTCGATCCTTTTTGCCAAGGATGCCCAGATGCTTTTGATCGACTCTATTGACAGAAATAATAAATGGGCTGCCGGCGGTCTGGTTATATTTTTATTTGTGCTGCTGTGGGTATCTAAGCGCGCTATGAGGCCGATACAAGCCCTATCGAGAACTATGACTAGTGCTCGGGGCAATGATGATGTTGTTATGTCTGAGGTGAATGGGCCCAGGGATATTGCTCAGATGCAGGAGGCCTATAACAGTCTGATGTTAGATTTGCAGAAACGCCGAAACGAATTGAAGGATGCCGCAGCCACTTCTGCCAAATTAGCCAAAACAAAAAGTGAATTTGCTGCCAATGTTACTCATGAGTTGCGAACTCCTTTGGGGGCGGTGTTGGGTATGTTAGATCTGTTGCTAACGACGGGGATGTCCTCAAAACAAAAAGAATATCTCGAAGCGGCCTATTCTTCAGGTCAGGGTTTACTGCACCTTATTGACGAGGTGTTGAGTTTTTCTGAGGTAGAAGCTGGCAAGATGGAGATTATGCAGCAGGAGTGCCACCTGGCTGAAATTTTGGATGAAGTGATTGGCTTGCTGGCCAGCAAGGCGCTAAAAAAGCCTATTGGCATAGGCTATGTTATTCACTCGGACTTACCTAGCGTTGTTATTGCGGATGCCGGCAAGTTGCGACAGATGCTGATAAATTTGCTTGGCAATGCGGTTAAATTTACTGAGACCGGTGAGGTTTCCGTTTATGTAGAAAGGGGCGACGCGCCCACATCCGAAGATGCCGAGTATATTTGTTTTCGCGTAAAAGATGATGGAATAGGAATTGATCCAAAGGATCATCAACAAATCTTTGAGGCTTTTCTTCAGGTCGATTCGTCTTCAACAAAAGCATATGAGGGCACTGGTCTCGGGCTTACCATAGTCCAGAATATAGCTAAACTGATGGGTGGGCGAATCACTTTATCTAGCCGTTTGGGTGCAGGTAGCGAATTTGCGCTGACCCTGCCCGTAAAGCTGGTAAATCAGTCAGTGCAGAAGGTCTATTCTAAGCAGCTGGCAGATCGAGTATTTTTATTGGTCACTCAATCTTCGGTGATAAGAGACTTTGTTTCGAGGGAGTTACAGTCACTGGGTAGTGATGTAGTTGTTGCCGAGTCAAAGCGAGAGGCTATTAAACAGGTTGCGGATGCTGAGAGTGGCGCTTTTCATGCTGTTTTTGTTGATGAGGACTTGGAGGGTATTTCAGTTGCTGATTTTCTTAGCTCGACTCAGGATCGTATTAGCTTCAAGGGTGTACTTTCGGTGGTCTTTACTAATCCATATTTTTCCTCCTATCACCTCGACGGTTTGCAAGCTGTTCGAGTTGCCAAGCCTCTCAACTCAACCGCTCTTAAGCAGGTATTATTCAGCTACTTTTTACCTGACCAATATCAACCCCAGCAGTTCTTCAAAGGTATTGATATAAGGGTTGAAAATGCCGTCAATGTTCTAATTATTGAGGACAATCGCGTCAACCAGCAGGTAGCAGAAGCTATGTTGCACAAATTGGGCTGTTCTTGTGAAGTGGTTGCCAATGGCAGATTGGGGGTGGAGAGAGTGGTATATGGCAATTTTGATTTGGTGTTGATGGATTGCAATATGCCGATCTTAAATGGTTATGCAGCGACTCAACAGATAAGAGATTTCGAGGCAAAGGGCGCGGGAGGGTTGCCGATTATTGCCATGACAGCAAATAACTCGGATTCTGAACGAAATCTTTGTATTGAAGCGGGCATGAATGATTTTATGCCTAAACCCCTCAGTCTGCTCGATATGAGAGATATGCTGGCAAAATGGACGCCTTTCTCGGCTGTTGAGGTAGAGGCAGAGGAGGATGAAATGGGTTCTTTCCACATTTTATCGGAGGCTGACAAAGCACTGAAATTCTCTGAGTTAAGCTACGATCCGCAGGCGCTTAATCAGATTAAAGATGTTGTTGGCAGTTCAGTTCATACCATGATTAAAGATCTATGCTTGGATATGGCGGCCTATCTAGATAATCTCAAGTCGGCAATTGCCGAGGGTAATGCCAGTGAGATTCGTTACATTGCTCATACCATTAAAGGTGTTGCCAAAAATTTTGGGGCTCGCGAGCTAATTGAGCTTAGCAGTCAGCTTGAAAAGAGAGCTGAACAGGGAGAGTTTGAAGGCGCTGGAAATTGTGCTCGCGATATAGCTGATGCGGTTGCGACTTTAAGCACCGATCTCAATGGTCAGACGCCAGCTGCACATCAATTAACTCTACCCCCAGATGGGTTTGAAGCCAGAGACAGGGTTCTAGTAGTTGATGATGACAGATCAAGCCGGACAGTACTGGCAGAGGCTATTAGGCTTGGAGGTTGCGAGGTGGAGGAGGCGGAAGACGGCCTAAAAGCCTTAGATATCTGTAGGCGGCATATGCCAGATTTAATTCTGATGGATGCGATTATGCCCAGTGTAAGCGGTTTTGAAGCCTGCCGAGAAATTCGCAAGATGCCCTATGGTGCAGATATACCTATTTTGATTATCACCGCCTTTGAGAGTGAGAAATCTATAGACTTGGCATTTTCTGTTGCCGCCACTGACTATATCAACAAGCCGGTTAATATCTCGGTGATCCGCAGGCGCGTAGATCACTTGATCGCTTCCAATAAAACTGAAAGACAAATGAAGCAGTTGGCCTATCATGACTCTTTGACTGGATTGCCCAACCGAACAAACCTAATGCAACATCTGCAACGGTTAATTGATCAGTCAAAGATTGACCACAGCATCTTTGCTGTTCTTTTTCTCGATCTTGACCATTTTAAGGTGGTTAATGACAGCATGGGGCATGATGCGGGGGATCTGTTGCTAAAAGCTGTTTCTGAGCGTCTGCGAAGTTACGTGCGTGGACAGGATTTTATTGCGCGTCTTGGCGGCGACGAATTCACCATTGTTTTAGAAAATATAAGATGCTCCCGAACAGCGAAGATAATTGCCGAGAAAATATGCGAATCATTGAGCCGACCTTTTATATTTATGCGCCGAGAAATGCTGGTCACTAGCAGTGTTGGAATTTCCATATTCCCAGACAACGGTGAAAATATTACCGATCTGGTAAAACATGCTGATTCGGCTATGTTCAAAGCTAAAAGCGGCCGCAATGGATTCTGTTTTTATGAGTCGGGGATGGAGACGGAAATTGGTCAGCGTCTAGAAATGGAGCGGGATTTGAGAAAGGCAATTGAACAGGATGAACTGCTGCTGTTCTATCAGCCAAAGATTGATCTCAAAACTGGGGCTCTATTGGGCGCTGAAGCGCTTCTACGCTGGCAACATCCGGCAAAGGGCCTTATTGGTCCCGATGCGTTTATTCCAGTTGCTGAGGAAAGTGATTTAATTGCTACAGTGAATGATTGGGTGCTTCAAAATGGCATGAAACAGCTCTGTACCTGGTTGGCCAATGGGCATCAATTAACACTTTCCCTCAATCTTTCCCTAAAGGGGTCAATAGTGAAAGAATTGCAGAGCAGAATTTTAACTCTGACTCAGTTGTATCAGTTGCCAAAGGGGGCGCTTGAGTTAGAGATTACGGAGAGTGCCTTGATGAACCAGCCTGAGTTGATTGGAGTCGAGTTATCAAAGATCAGAGAGTTAGGTATCAAAATTGCCTTGGATGACTTTGGGAGTGGTTACTCGTCCCTCAATCATTTAAAGCAACTTCCAGTTGACGTGCTTAAAATTGACCGACTATTTATCAGCGATATTGAGACCGACCCCAATGATAGCGCAATTGTTGAAAGTATCGTCTGTCTAGCCAGAGCACTGCGACTGGTAACCGTGGCGGAAGGTGTTGAAACTGAAGGGCAGAAGAAAATACTGAGCAGACTGAATTGCGACTGCTTTCAGGGTTATTTGGCATCCAAGCCAATAACCTCTAAACAATTTGAACGGCAGTTTCTCTGTACTGGCTAGGTGTTCTATTGGTGGCTGTGAGATAATCGGCTTTATACAGACTCATTCCCCAGCTGCAAATGGAGATGCCATGACCCAATGTTTTTCTATTCATCCCGACAACCCGCAACAGCGGCTGATCGATCAGGTTGCTGATATAGTTCGGCGAGGGGGGGTGATTGCCTATCCTACAGATTCTGTATACGCATTGGGCTGTCATATTGGCGACAAGCAAGCTCTGGATCGTATTCGCGACATTCGGCGAGTGGATAAGCAGCATAACTTTACACTGGTTTGCCGAGATCTTTCTGAGTTGGCAAGCTATGCTAGGGTAGATAATATTGCTTTTCGTACCCTTAAGGCAGCTACGCCTGGGCCCTATACTTTTATCCTCCAGGCATCGTCCGAAGTGCCTCGACGATTGATGCATCCGAAACGCAAGACCGTTGGTATCAGGGTCCCGAATAGCCCGATTGTGATGGCTTTGCTCGAGGCCCTAAAAGAGCCAATGATGAGTGTGACACTGATTCTTCCGCAAGAAAAATATCCCCTGGCTGATCCCTATGAAATAAATCAACTGATCGGCGCGCAGGTCGACGCCATTGTCGATGGTGGATGCTGTGGTCTAGAGCCCACCACTGTTGTAGATATGACAGGTGACAGGCCATTGATATTGCGTCAGGGA
>Ga0207964_1000268_pt1 | contig 15783 bp, 16 predicted proteins | sample Knorr_S23_td_250_FD_185608 | JGI IMG/M metagenome (GOLD analysis project Ga0207964, IMG submission 185608) | Marine microbial communities from Southern Atlantic Ocean transect - Knorr_S23_td_250_ad_251m_LV_A (SPAdes) (version 2) | ecosystem: Environmental > Aquatic > Marine > Oceanic | place...
CATTTATGCCTACTGTAGGTGAAGAGTACGATGGTCGTGTAAAAAACATACAAGCTTATGGTGCATTTGTTGAAATTGCTCCGGGTAAAGATGGTTTATTACACATTTCAGAAATCGACCACAAACGTATCAACAATGTTGAAGATGTATTAAAAGTTGATGATCCTGTAAAGGTGAAGATTATTGATATTGATGCTAAAACAGGTAAAATGAAATTTTCTAGAAAAGTTTTATTACCAAAACCTGAAGCTAAACCAGTAGAATAATTTCTATTTATTTTTCATAAAAATCCCCCGAGAAATCGGGGGATTTTTTATTTTTAAATAATGTATTCGGAAACAATCATCATCGGTATTACCGGCGCTAGTGGATCTGGAAAAACCACCTTTTCCAAACAGCTAATTTCTTCTCTTCCCAAGGAACATGTTTTACTTATTAGTCAGGACTCTTACTATAAAGATTTAAATCATTTAACTTCTGAAGAAAGAGCTTCTCAAAACTTCGACCACCCTGATGCACTAGATCTCGATTTACTACAACAACAACTAATCGCATTAAAAGAAGGTAAAAACATTCTGCAACCTATTTACGACTTTAACACACATTCCCGTTTAAATAATAAGGTACAGATTCGTCCAAAAAAAATTATCATTGTTGAAGGCACCTTAATATTGAGTCAAACCAACCTGCACAAGTTATATGATATTACAATTTACCTAGACCTCGATCAAAAAACTTGTCTAGAACGTAGAATTAAACGAGACATAACTGAACGTGGAAGGACAAAAGAAAGTATAATAAAACAATATAATAAAACGGTAAAACCTATGTTTAAAGCCTTCATCTATCCGAATAAACAAACAGCTCAAATCATCATCCCCGGAGTAAACAACAATGAATTTACAGCCCTTATTTTAAAGAAAATAAAAAATAGTTTACAATAAGTGTAACCATTAGAGCTCTCTACTCGTATAATAGTTTGTATCAAATTAATTTAAATCGTCGCATATGCGCCAACTTAAGATTACCAAGCAGGTAACCAATCGTGAAACTGCATCACTTGATAAATACCTACAAGAAATAGGTAAAGTAGATTTAATTACCGCCGAAGAAGAAGTTGAATTAGCTCAACGTATTCGGGAAGGAGATCAGATTGCTTTAGAAAAATTAACTAAAGCTAACCTTCGTTTTGTTGTATCTGTTGCTAAACAATACCAAAATCAAGGTCTTTCATTACCCGATTTAATTAATGAAGGTAATTTAGGTTTAATTAAAGCTGCACAACGTTTTGATGAAACTCGTGGATTTAAATTTATCTCTTATGCTGTATGGTGGATTCGTCAATCTATACTTCAAGCATTAGCCGAACAATCACGTATTGTCCGTCTTCCATTAAACAAAATTGGATCTATTAATAAAATTAATAAGGCTTACGCTTCTATTGAACAGGAAGAAGAACGTGCACCTTCAGCTTCTGAAATTGCAACTTTCCTTGACATGAGTGAGTCTGACGTGAAGGAATCACAAAGAAATTCGGGACGTCACGTATCAATGGACGCCCCATTGGTTGAAGGAGAAGACTCTAACCTATACGATGTATTGCGTTCTGGTGAAAGTCCTAACCCGGATAGACAATTACTTAACGCTTCTCTTAGCATAGAAATTGAGAGAGCTTTGGAAACACTTACACCTAGAGAAGCTGATGTTGTCAGACTTTACTTTGGTTTGGAAAACAAGCAAGCATTAACACTTGAAGAAATTGGTGAACGTTTTGATCTTACCAGGGAAAGAGTTCGGCAGATAAAAGAAAAAGCTATTCGAAGACTCAAACACGCTTCAAGAAGTAAAATTTTAAAAACGTACTTAGGATAAGAAGGCTTAGGCCTTCTTTTTTCATAAAAATAAAATATGTCACATTTAATTGCTCCTTCCGTTTTAGCAGCCGACTTTGCAAACATCCAGCGCGACTTCGAAATGATTAACAAATCTGAAGCTGATTGGTTTCACATCGATGTTATGGATGGAGTTTTTGTCCCTAACATTTCTTTTGGGATGCCTGTAATTTCTGCAATGAAAAAGCATGCTAAAAAACCTTTAGATGTTCACCTGATGATTGTAAACCCTGACCAATACATCAGTACATTCAAAAAAATTGGTGCAGACATTCTAACCGTACACTACGAAGCTTGCACGCACTTACACAGAACACTTCAGGCTATAAAAGCTGAAGACATGAAAGCTGGAGTCGCTTTAAATCCACACACACCTGTTCACCTGTTAGAAGATATTATCAACGACATAGACCTTGTATGCATCATGTCTGTAAATCCTGGTTTTGGTGGGCAATCATTTATTGAAAATACATACGACAAAGTAAAACAACTAAAAGAGCTCATTAACGAAAAAGGTGCTTCTACATTAATTGAAATTGATGGTGGAGTAAACATCAACAATGCAAAAGCTCTTATAGAAGCCGGAGCTGATGTTCTTGTTGCCGGAAGTTTTGTGTTTAAATCAGACAAACCGGAAGTAACCATTCAGGAACTAAAATCTGTCTAATCTGTCTACAAAAAAATCAATTTACAGACGGATCAAATTACGAGAATGTATGCACTTTACATGATCTAAAAAAATTACAATTAAATTTACTATTGAATAAAAAAACTGGCGATGCCGGTTTTTTTTTATGATACATCTCCCTAATCAACAACTCCTAAGCCTCCAAATACAATAACAAAAGCCTAAAACAAATAAATCACCATAAAAAATATTCTACACTAAAACCCACATTAACAACTTATTACAAGTAGACATATACCTAACATTTAAAATACACACATCTAAATATTGATTTATTAAATTATTTATATACTTTGGCAATGTCAAATTTATTAACCTTATAAACATTTAGAAATGGGAAAAGAAATTAAAACTTTAAGTGATTTTTGGAAATCAGAACGTTGGAACCAAACAACAAGACCTTACACAAAGGAAGATGTTACTAAATTAAGTCCTTCTTATGTGGTAGATGATTACACTTTAGCAAATTACAAATCCAAAGAGTTCTGGAATATGCTGAAGCAGGAAAATCAAGTCTATGGAATGAGTGCATCAACAGTAAAAGATGCCATACAACAAGTAGAAGCAGGTATGGATATTGTTTGCTTAGAGAACTACTCTACGACAAACAACACACCAACTACTAACTACCTGCAAAATTATACATCCAATGTGGTAAATGGCATTAACAATCTTTTCCAAGAAGGTTGTGGTTCAACACCAATCGTAGCCAAAACCACAACAATGAATTTCAAGTTAATGACGGAAATCATCAAGGCCGGTGCCGCAGGAGTTTGGTTTGGTGATCAATCGACCTTTGCTAAACAATACGGAACTGGTGTTTTGATGTCAACAAAGAAAATGGTTAACAAATTAACTCAGGCTCGTTTGGCTGCTGATGTATGCATGGTACCAAGTGTTATTGTGGCTTGTACAAATTCTAATACAGCTACTTTAATTGAGTGCAATACAGATGATACACAAGACCAAAAGTATGTAACTTCAAATAAATGCACCCATGAAGGTTATCAGTACTTAGATACAAGCTTGTGTACAGAAATGGCAATAGAAAGAGGTTTAGCATACGCTCCTTATGCTGATGTACTTTGTTTAGAAGCTAATAACCCAAACATAGAAGAAGCACGTAGATTTGCAGAAGCAATTCACAAAGAATTCCCTGGAAAATCTTTGGCTTACAACTGCTCTTCTAATTTCGATTGGACATCAAAGTTCACGGCAACTGAACTGCAAAATTTCCAGGACGAATTAACAAATTTAGGTTATGTACTTCAATGTATTTGCCCTAGAGTAGAAACATATTACTCAATGTGTAAATTAGCAGAAAGCTACTGTGATGATGGTTTTGTTGGCTATGCTAATCTAGAGGAGATCTTCTGTAAAGTTGATAATCAAACTGACTACAATGCCTTTATAAATAAAACACAAGAAGAGCCAACTCTTGTGTAAATTGTAGTAATTAATTAAAAACCCCAAAGAGAAAATTTTCTCTTTGGGGTTTTTATTTTGTCTATATCAATACTACTTCTTCTTCACAAAACAAGTTTTTAAAACGAGACGAGTTCCATCTACCTTACCATCAATCTCTTCCGGATCATCTGTCAGACGAATATTTTTAATTTTTGTCCCTTTCTTAAGATTGATTTGTGTTCCCTTCACCTTCATTGTTTTTGTAAAGATCACTGAATCACCATTCTTAAGAACATTACCGTTAGCATCTGTCGTTTCCATAATTTTTCATTTTGCACAAATTTGAGATTTCCTCTTCTATTATACTAATTTCAATACTAAAAAAGTTAATTCGTAAAACCACGAATACATTCTTATCAGTAATCACTGTTCACTATTCACGAATTATTATCTTCGTTTCGATGAAAAAATTGCAGAAGAAAAGAATAATCATGTCTGTCACTAACGATCTGACAACCGACCAAAGGGTAAAGAAAGTTTGTGAAAGTTTAAATGCCTTAGATTACGACATCCTACTCATAGGAAGAATTCTTCCGGACAGCATAAAACTTAACAGACCCTACAAGTGTAAAAGAATAAAACTCTTTTTCAATAAAGGGTTTTTATTCTATGCAGAATACAATCTAAGACTCTTCTTTTTAGTCCTTTTTTCGAAAGTCGATATTTTTCATGCCAATGATCTAGACACTTTACTGCCGAATTACCTGGCCGCAAGGATACGCCGTAAACCTATTGTATACGACTCACATGAGTACTTTACCGGTGTCCCTGAGATTCAAAACAAAAAGCTGGTAAAAAATGTTTGGTTGATGATTGAACGATTGATCTTTCCAAAACTGAAATACATTTTTACAGTAAATCAATCCATTGCACAACTCTACAAAGAAGAATACAATAAAGATTTACGAATACTTCGAAACATACCCCACAAGCTTCAATTTAAAGAACTAAAAAGTAAATCTGAACTTAACATTCCCGAAGATAAAGACATTATTATTACTCAAGGAGCGGGCATAAATATAGATCGGGGCATAGAAGAAGCTGTAGAAGCCATGCAATATTTAGAGGGTGTTTGCCTAATGATCATCGGAAATGGAGATGTAATTCCCAAGCTTAAAAAAAGAGTTCTGGAGTTAAAACTGGAAAATTCTATTATCTTTAGAGGAAGAATGCCTTATCATGAAATGATGCAATATACACAGCACGCACAACTTGGCTTAACTTTGGATAAAAACACAAACATCAATTATAGATTTAGTTTACCTAATAAGCTATTCGATTATATACACGCAGGTATTCCAATTTTAGCAACTAAAGTAATCGAAATTGAAAAGATTATTAATAAATACAAAATAGGCTTATTCATTGATAATCATGAGCCAAAACATATAGCCCAACAAATACGGTTGGCCCTCAACAATAAAAAATTAAACACCGAATGGAAATCAAATATAAACCTGGCAGCTGATGAATTACATTGGGGGTACGAGGAAAAAATACTAAAAGAAGTTTATAAAAAAATTGAAGGATAAACACCTACATATTATAGCCCTTAATATCCCCTATCCTGCTAATTATGGAGGCGCAATCGATATCTTTTATAAAATAAAAGAACTAAGTGAATTAGGTGTTAAAATTCATTTACACTGTTTTCAATATGGAAGAATGGAGGCTAAGGAGCTAGATATACTATGCTCTTCCGTTCATTATTACCCTCGACAAATGCATTGGAAGTATCTTTTTTCAAAAACTCCTTTTATTGTTAAATCAAGAAAATCAAAAGAACTTCTGGAGAATTTAAATAAAATTGACGCACCAATTCTTTATGAAGGCTTACACTCCTGCTATTATTTAAATCACCCAAAATTAAAAAAAAGACCACAATTTGTGAGGGCCCATAATATTGAAACTGATTATTACGGAGAACTTTCCAAGGGTGAAAAAAAATTACTCGATAAATTTTATCTGTATTCTGAACACCTCAAAATAAGAGCCTACGAAAAGAAGCTAAAAGATGCAACCGGAATTTTATCCATCTCATTAAAAGACCATCAATATTTTAATACAACCGGAAAAAGCACATATGTAAAAGCCTTCCACCCGGATACAAAAATTACAAGTAAAGAAGGGCTTGGAGAATATGCGATTTACCATGGAAACTTATCGGTAGCAGAAAACGAAAATGCCGCCCTGTTTTTAGTGCATAAAGTTTTTAGCAAAATAGATTACCCTCTGGTAATAGCCGGATTTAAACCGAGTAAACATCTTCGAAAAGAAGTAAGTAAGCACAAATTCATTAGAATTATTGAAAGTCCCGAGAAGAACCTATTAAAAAATAGTATTGAAAATGCACAAATGCAAGTGTTACCCACGCAACAAGATACCGGCATCAAACTCAAACTCTTAAAATCGCTCTACAAAGGAAGGCACTGTATCGTTAACGGAAAAATGGTAAACGAAACCGGATTGGAAAATGCTTGTCATATTGTTGAAAAACCTGAAGAGTGGATCAAGAAAATAAAAGAGTTAGAAGAACTTCCATTTTATTCTAGTGAAATTGAAAAACGCACGAAACTCTTGAAAAAATTTAACTGCGAAAACGAAGCTAAAAAAATTATACAGTTAATCTATCCACAGGAATAACTGTTCCCTCTGTACAACGAATCATCTGAGACGGAAAATCATTAATAATGGAATAATCGTGCGTAGCCATAAAAATAGCCTTACCCTTTTGCTGAATTCCTTTTAATACCTGCATAATTTCACGTGAGGTTTCCGGATCTAAATTTCCTGTAGGCTCATCTGCAATAATTAGATCCGGTTCATTTAATAAAGCCCTGGCAATCGCAATCCTTTGTTGTTCTCCACCTGATAGCTCATGTGGCATTTTATAATCTTTATGCTGCATACTAACCTGCTCTAGAACTTCACTTATTCTGGCATCAATTTTAACCTTATCGGTCCATCCGGTGGCTTTTAAAACAAATAGTAAATTATCTTTTACAGATCGATCGGAAAGCAGTTGAAAATCTTGAAACACAACACCAATACCTCTTCGTAAAAACGGGATGTCTTTTTCTTTTAAACTATTTAAATCATAACCGACAACCTCTCCGATTCCTTCCTGAAGTGACAAATCGCCATAAAGTGTCTTTAGTAAGCTACTTTTCCCACTCCCGGTTCTACCTATCAAATAGATAAAATCTCCAGATTGCAACTCAAAATTCACCTTACTAAGAACCAAATGATCCTTTTGATAAATTTTCGCGTCTTTTAACCGTAAAATTGCTGTCGACATAAATTATAATTTGAAGCCTAAAACTACTTATTTACTCTCAATAGCCACTTAATAATTTGAAAAATAAATATCACATTGGTAAAATATCACCTAAAACATCAATGTTATTACCTAAATTTGCAAAAACAGTTAAAGATGAAGGCAACGACATTCGTATTCGCAATTATTGGATTAGTGTTTTTTAACAGCTGCGACAAAGAAAGCACGAACAATAATCTTCAAACTGAAATGCCCGTAATCGATAGTTTAATAACAAATTCTACTCGAATTACATATGGAGGAGATAACCCTGCCATACTCAAGTGTTTCGCTACAGGTGGAAACTTAAATTACATCTGGGAAGTCGATTTAGGTGATCTATTTTCTCTCAATGATGAAGGTTCTGAGGTTCAATTCACCGCTTCACCATGTTGTATTGGCGAAAAAATCATTACCTGTAACGTATCAAACGACAAAGGAAAAGTCAGCGAAAGCATAACCATTACGATTACTCTTTAGTGCACTCACATAACTTATGACCAGATTATTCCTATTAACCTTTATCGGACTTTGCTTCAATTTTCAAGCATCAGCTCAATGTTGTTCAGCAGGTAACCCTTCATCGGATGGTGGTGCTTTAGGAATAACAAAAAATTCTTTAACTATTTCAACATCCTTTTTACATAGTTATTCCGACACTTATTTCGAAGAAAACCTAAAATCAGACTGGGATTATCTTAAAAACACCCATTTCAATTTTGGAATATTGAACCTCAATTACGGACTAACAGATAAACTTAAACTTTCTACCGAATTTGGCTACTTTATTGATAAGTCAATACAATACAACTTTATTGATGTAAACAGAAAAGCCAATGGGCTTGGAGATGCTGTAATAGGACTTCAATATCATCTGTATTCAAATAAAAAACGCATAATCAATGTGGCTCCGATAGTGAAAATATCCCTTCCGATAGGACAGTTCGACCAAATGGATGGAAATATCATTTTACCTATCGACATACAACCCTCATCCGGAAGCTACAAACTGAACACCTCTGTTTTAGTCTCCAAAAGATTCTTTGAATCTAAATTTTCATTGATTGCATTTCTTTCATGTGAATTCTCACAACGTATAAATACAGAACGTACCGATTACAAATATGGTAATCTTTACCATGCCACCCTTAAAATTACTCATCGCTCATCAGAGAAACTTAACACAGAACTTTCTTTAGGTCTTCAACATAGAAATAAAGCACTAAACAAAGGTAATGTCATGGATTTTACCGGCGGCACTTACCTTAAATTACAACCAGAAATATCCTATCGTTTAAAGAACAACTACTCTGTAAACACATCCGTAGGCATTCCTATTTACAAAAATGTAAATGGTATTCAATTGACCAATAAGTACACCATAACTTTTGGTGTCTCAAAAAACTTTCAGCTTAAAACATTAAAACCACAAATTGACCCCAAAATGCTTTGAGAAATTATATCATTTTTTTGATGAGATAGGAACCAGACCATAAACACACAAAAAGCGTATTTTTGTTAAAATTTTTACTCAATGCATCTACTCATTTCACCTGCAAAAACTTTAGATATGGATGGAGCAATAGCTGTACCAAAAACTACCCTATCGCCATTCCTAAAAGAATCTACCTTATTAATAAATGACTTGAAAAAGTTAAGATCAACAGACATTCAGGACTTGATGAAGGTTAGCTCTAAAATTGCTGAACTTAATGCAGAACGCTTTAATAAATGGAGTTTACCTTTTAATGAAACAAATGCCAAAGCAGCTATTTATGCTTTTAAAGGAGATGTTTATACAGGCTTAGACGCGGAGTCTTTATCTGAAGATGATATCAACTTTGCTCAGGAACATTTAAGTCTTTTGTCCGGCTTATACGGCTTATTAAGCCCACTAGACCTGATGCAAGCTTACAGACTTGAAATGGGGTCTAAATTTGCAAATATACGTGGGAAAAACCTCTACGAATTCTGGGGGGATAAAATTACCGAAGAAATAAACAAAAGAGAAAAAGATTGTGTGATCAACCTTGCCTCTAATGAATATTTCAAAGCCGTAAATAAAAAAGTTTTAAACGCAGAAATCATTAACCCTGTTTTTAAAGACGAAAAAAATGGCACCCTTAAAATTATTAGCTTTTATGCTAAAAAAGCACGTGGAATGATGACGCGATTCATCATTCAAAACCGCATTAAAAATGTGGAAGAAATAAAGAATTTTAATCTAGGTGGATATGCTTTCAGTGAAAGTCTGTCTAACAATAAAGAATGGATTTTCACAAGATGAGCATCATAGGAAAAAACATCAACTTAGAAGTTTTAAGAAGCACTGAAATTGGGCTTTTCTTAGACACTGAAAACAGAGAACACGATGGTATTCTCTTACCCAAACGCTATGTACCTAAAGGAATTGATGTAGGTGATTTTATAGACGTATTTATTTACAGAGATTCTGAAGATCGTATTATTGCCACACGTTTAGATCCGTACATCCGTATCGGTGAATTCGCTTACTTAACGGTAAACAAGGTGGAATCGTATGGTGCATTCCTTGACTGGGGCCTGCCAAAAGATCTTTTTGTGCCCGTTTCACAACAGCGTTCATTAATGGTCAACGATGGATACTATTTGGTTTACGCCTATCTAGATGAGCAAACAGACAGAATTGCTGCTACTGCAAAGGTTCACAGACATCTACAAAACGAGGCCGAAGATTTAGAAATTGGGCAGGAAGTGGATTTGTTAATTTGCGATGAAACGGACTTGGGGGTTCGAGTTATCATCAATAATAAATTTTGGGGCTTAATTTTTCATAATGAGGTTTTCCAAAACCTTAATGAGGGCCAAAAAACCAAAGGCTATGTAAAAGCCATCCGAGAAAGTGATAAAAAAATTGATATTACCCTAAAAAAAGAAGGAATGGCTGAAGTAAAAGATGCACGCTCGCTAATTATTGAAGCTCTACACGACGCAGCCGGATTTTTACCACTACACGACAAATCGGCTCCCGAGGCTATTTACGAAGAATTAGAAATGAGTAAAAAAGTCTTTAAAAAAGCGATTGGCAATCTCTATAAAGATAAAATGATTGCCATTAAAAAAGATGGAATTTACTTGTTAGAGTAACTTATAAGTACTTAAAGTTCATAAAGTTGAAAATATTTGGAGTATGTAAAATGCCTTGAGCAACTAAAATATTGAACTTATAACTTTAGGCACTTTAAGTACTTTAGGCACTACAAGTACTTTAGGCACTTTTATTACCGGAATTTGGCTTCTTCTTAAACTTGGGTTTGCCTTTATATTTGGAATTGAAGCGTTTCTTGTTCTTATTATTGGGTTTCTTCTTTCTCTTGTGTGGTTCGTAAAGTGGTGCATCACCTAAGCCTTCAGGTAGAGCAATTTTATCGACCACTTTATCCATCAAAGCTTCAATATTAAAAAATAGAATTTGGTCTCTATCATTAATTAAAGTAATGGCATGACCTTCAGACTCATTTCTTCCTGTTCTACCGATCCTATGAATGTAATCTTCTGCATCTGAAGGAATATCATAGTTGATTACTAAAGAAATACCTTTTATGTCAATTCCTCTCGAAACAATATCTGTGGCCACTAAAGTTTTAAACTTTTTGGCTTTAAACTGTCCCATTACTTCTTCTCGCTCCTTCTGCTCTAGGTCAGATGACATTGCTCTTGATTGAATCCCTTGTTTCTTCAACTCACGTTGAATAACAGAAATATTCTTCTTAGTAGAAGAAAACACAATCACCGATTCAAAGTCCATACTTTTGAGAATATGAGCTACTAAAGGTGCTTTTTGCTTATCATAAGCCAGATAAGCTTCTTGACGAATGGTTTCAGCAGGTTTTGAAATGGCCACATTTACTCGAGCAGGCTTATAAAGTATATTTTGAGCCAACTGCACGATCTTAGAAGGCATCGTAGCCGAAAATAATAAGGTCTGCCTTTTCTTTGGCAACTTATCCACAATACGCATGATATCGTGATTAAAGCCCATATCCAACATCCGATCAGCCTCATCCAAAATTAAATACTCAACGCCTGATAAATCTATATTTGCCAAAGACAAAAATGACAACAAGCGTCCCGGAGTTGCAATAATCACCTCAGTACCTTTATTTAAAGATTCAGACTGTTGCACCCAGGTTTTTCCGTCTCCACCACCATACACAGCCTGAGAACTCACATGAGCAAAATAAGCAAACCCGTCAAATTGCTGATCTATCTGCTGAGCCAACTCTCGTGTTGGCGCAATAATGATCGCACGAATTTTTTTCTTTTTTTCTTTGTGAAGTTCATTGAGTATAGGTAATAAAAACGCTGCCGTCTTACCTGTACCCGTTTGTGCACACGCAATAATATCACGCCCTTCCATGATAACCGGAATCGCTAATTCTTGTACCGGCGTAGGTTTTTCAAAATACATCGCATCCAAACCTTCCTGAATATCCTTGTGGAAATTAAGTTCTTTAAAAGTCATATTGTTTTTTTTTCAAAAAATGCTTCTACTACCGGCATCACTCCCTATACTAAAAAACATTTATTTACCATCTCTATAAGCCTTAACGGCCTCACGAACAGAACCGTATTTCAATAAATATTCCTGAGCTTTATTCAAATCTAAATTGGTTTCATCGGCTACCATTCGGGAACCTCTATCCACTAACTTATCATTACTCAACTGCATGTCTACCATCTTATTTCCCTGAACTTTACCAAGTTTAATCATCAAAGAGGTAGAAATCATGTTTAAAACCAACTTCTGTGCGGTACCCGCTTTCATTCGGGTACTCCCTGTAACGTATTCAGGTCCTACTACAACTTCAATAGGGAAATCCGAACATTTCGTTAAAGGAGAATTCGCATTGCAAGTTATACATCCTGTGAGAATATTCTCTTTTCGACAAGCTTTTAATGCTCCTATTACGTAAGGAGTAGTTCCTGATGCAGCAATTCCGATAACAGAATCTAATTTTGTAATGTTATTTTTCTGTAAATCAGCCCATCCCAGATCAATATTATCCTCAGCAAATTCAACTGCTTTACGTATGGCGCCATCACCACCGGCAATTAAACCGACTACCAGATCATGAGAAACTCCATAAGTTGGAGGACATTCTGAAGCATCAAGAACGCCCAAACGCCCACTGGTTCCGGCTCCCAAATAAAATAAGCGCCCACCTTTTTGCATGCGTGGAAGAATATTTTCTACCAAAGTTTCAATTTGAGGAATAGAGTTGCAAACTGCTTTCGGAACTTTTTGGTCTTCCTGATTCATTTGTAGCAACAATGTAGAAACAGATTGCTTCTCTAAATTTTTATATAAACTTTCTTTTTCAGTAGTTTTCATTGTATGAGAAGAGTATTTCTTTTAGGTTCGCTTCAGCTTTAATATAAATTAACCCTTCGTTTCATTTAAATCCATATAATCAATCAAAGAATCCTTCTCATTTATTATTTCTTCCATAGAAATAAATGTTTCTGTTCTACTTATACCATCAATGGTATGAATCCTTTTAAGCACTTTTCGAGCTGCAGCCGAATCCATTGCTCTTACTTTACAAAAAATACTAAATTGTCCCGTAGTAAAATCGATCACTGTAATCTGTGGAATTTCCTTCAAAACTTTAACTACGTTATCAATACTCTTCGCCTGGTCCAAAAACACCCCTAAATAAGCCGTAAAAGAAAACCCTAACTTCGAGTAATCAATCCTTATGGTGAAGTTTTTTATAATCCCTAAATCCTCTAACCTTTTCACCCTCACATGCACCGTACTCGGCGAAACAAGAATTCTGGAAGCCAAATCAGTATATGAAATCTTAGCATTTGAAGACAAATGCTTAATAATTTCCAAATCAATGGTATCAATCTTACTTTTCATAACAGAAACCTGTATTTAATCTTGTTATTTTCACGAAAATAATCAAATTTTATGTGACATTTATTAAAACTGAATCCTTAAACAAAAAAATTTCTTTTAATCAATAAGATTTACGAAATTTACTGTAAAGTAAAAGCCCCCAGGAATATAACCCGGATAACAGGCTTTTTAGTTAACTAAAAAACTATGTACGGAGAATTAATTCACACAGAACATCAACTTGAGAGTGTATCAGAATATTATTTTGATACGGATCAAAAGGTTATTACTGAACTCAAGAGTCTTATCAACAACAGAGTTCGCGTATACTCATACAGTTTAAATCAATTTAAACAAATGCATGAAGACTCAAGAATAAACAAATGTTTTGACAAGTTAGTTAGTAAATAAACTATTCCATACAAGGCTAACTTTTACAATTACTTACCCCTACTATTTCAACTGTACATTTAGTAGATACTCAAATACTTTTCGGGATCAACACCTCGCATCATCTCATAAACCTCTTCAAAAATATCGTCTACACTAGGTTTAGAGAAATAATCTCCATCCGTTCCGTAGGCAGGACGATGTGCTTTTGCTGTCAAGGTACGAGGCTCACTATCTAAATGAAAATATGCTTTTTGCTCTTCCAACACTTTCTGCATCATATAAGATGTAGCTCCACCAGGAACATCCTCATCAATAAAGATCACACGATTTGTTTTAGCAATACTTTCTACAATTTTATGATTTACGTCAAATGGAATTAAAGATTGAATATCAATAACCTCAACAGAAATATCTTCTGCTTCTAACTCTCGAGCAGCTTCCATTACCAAGCGCCATGTTGAGCCATAGGTAACCAATGTTACATCTGTTCCTTCCTTAGTTGTTTCAACCAGTCCAACCGGAGTTCTAAAGGCACCTAAATTAGATGGCATCTTTTCTTTCAAACGATATCCATTCAAACACTCAATAATTAAAGCCGGGTCATCAGACGCTAACATGGTATTATAAAAACCTGCAGCTTTAGTCATGTTTCTAGGCACTAAAATATTCACTCCTCTAAGAGAATTAATAATCATTCCCATAGGCGAACCGGAATGCCAGATCCCTTCCAAACGATGTCCACGAGTTCTTACGATTAATGGGGCTTTCTGTCCCCCTTTTGTTCTGTAATGTAAAGTAGCCAGATCATCACTCATGATCTGAATGGCATACAGTAAATAGTCTAAATACTGAATCTCGGCAATGGGACGTAAACCACGAAGTGCCATTCCAATACCCTGTCCAAGGATCGTAGCTTCACGAATTCCCGTATCTGAAACACGCAATTCGCCGTGCTTCTCCTGCATTCCTTCCAGACCCTGATTCACATCTCCAATACACCCTGAATCTTCACCGAAAATTAAAGTCTCCGGCTTATTTGTAAGAATCGCATCAAAGTTATCCCGGATAATAATCCGTGCATCCACATCTCGGGCATCATCATCATACTCCGGCAAAACCTCTTCTACTTTTAAAGAGGCACATTCAGACGCACTATACAAATGACTACTAAAACGATCTGAATTGACTTCCTTTTCCCTATTTAACCATGCTATTAAACCTGCCTTGACCGAAGAATTCTCAGAGCGAACCAAACGAAGTCCCCTGCGAGCTGCATAAAAGATGTCCTTGCGAAAAGGCTCAATATTTTTACTTAAATCATTAGCCAGCTTTTCGATAAAAACTTTATTATGGCTTCCCTCTGCTAATTGCAACAATAAAGAAGCAACTTCTTTCTGCTCTTCTTTTATCGGATTAATGTATGCTTTCCAGGCTTCGCCTTTTGCAAGCCTTATTGTTTTCTTAGCCTCTACATAAATAGCATCCAAATCCTCCTGAGTAGCAATACCCGTCTGAGTCATCCATTCTCCCATTTTTTTTATGGGATCGAAGTCCGATTCCCACTGCAAACGTTCTTTAGACTTGTAACGTTCGTGCGAACCGGAAGTGGAATGTCCTTGAGGTTGTGTTACTTCCGAGACGTGGATCAAACAAGGGACATGCTCTTCACGAGCTATTTTTTCGGCTCTTTGATACGTTTCAATTAAAGACGGATAATCCCAACCTTTAACACAAAAAATTTCATACCCTTCGCCATTTTCATCACGTTGAAAACCTTTTAAAACTTCTGAAATACTCTCTTTGGTTGTCTGATATTTAGAAGGTACTGAAATCCCATAACCATCATCCCAAACAGACATGATCATTGGCACTTGCAAAACTCCGGCAGCATTAATGGTTTCAAAAAACAAACCTTCAGAAGTACTTGCATCACCAATGGTTCCAAAAGCAATTTCATTTCCTTTATCAGAGAAAGAACTCCAATCTTGTAAATCTTTATTATTGCGATATACTTTTGAAGCTTGTGCCAATCCTAACAAACGAGGCATTTGAGCTGAAGTACAGGAAATATCTGCCGAAGAATTTTTCATCTGCATTAAATCCTTCCAGGTACCATCCTCATTTAAACTGCGTGTAGCAT
>Ga0207964_1000270_pt1 | contig 15631 bp, 12 predicted proteins | sample Knorr_S23_td_250_FD_185608 | JGI IMG/M metagenome (GOLD analysis project Ga0207964, IMG submission 185608) | Marine microbial communities from Southern Atlantic Ocean transect - Knorr_S23_td_250_ad_251m_LV_A (SPAdes) (version 2) | ecosystem: Environmental > Aquatic > Marine > Oceanic | place...
TTCTAGGCTCTGTCGCCCAGCCCCCGAAAGTAAATACTGCAACCTCGCCCAAAGACTCTTTTTGAATTGAAACGTTTTCTGTGTTGGGCTTAGGAAGATCTTTTAATGAGTGCTCTCTGGGCATCACGAAGGAAATATTGTAGACCTCTAGGTCTTCAGAAGGGCAGTCAACAATTACAGGAGCAGTCATTGCGATTTTCATTTCCTTATCATTGCCACCAAAAATGTAGTTAGCAATTCTTCTAAAACCAGATGATGTAGAGCTTCTGTAATCTGAACGAACTGATGAGGAGGCAATTATCATTTCATTGTAACGGCGGATTTCAAATCCATCGTATGTAGAGACTACTTCGTATTGAGGAGTTTCGAGAGCCATGTTAAAGTTAATTTGTTATTGTTTTTTTCCAAAAAATGGAACCAGTATAGGTGTTTTGTTTTTGTATTCAATGTAGTCCTTGTCTTCGCCCCATTTTTTTTCAGCTTTATCTTCTAAAAAAGGAAGTCCACTTATTCTCGTCAACAGAAGAAACACGAAAACGGGCGAGACAAGTGTCAAAAACTGCCAGCCAGATAGAAATGGTAACGAGATAATTGCAATACCTGTCCATAGGATAATTTCTCCAAAATAGTTTGGGTGGCGAGATACAGACCAAAGGCCGTGAGTGATAAACCCATCTTTGTTTTCAGGCTGCTCACTGAAGTACTTTTTTTGTCTGTCAGCAACAACCTCAAAAACAAAACCTAAAAACCAAAATATTGTTCCCACAACAAAAAATACGCCGATTGGTTCAAGGGGGTTCAATGCGATTATAGTAATGGCATTTACAGTAGTTAAAAAGACCCAAAGGGCTGATAAAGTCCAGGTCATTAAAAACTTTGGAAGTGATTTTTTAATATCTCTAAATCTTTTGTCTTCTCCGGCTTTAACTATTCTTTTATAAAGAAATATTCCAAGCCTTAATGTCCAAACGGACACAAAAGTAGCAACAAAAACTGAACGAATTGATGCTTGTTCTCCCAAACGCATGAGCGCAAACATTGCAGTTGAAACAACAAGGAGCGTTGCAATCATTCCTGTAAAGTCAAAATATTTTTCTGAACTTGTAATTAACGAGGGCACCGCAATAATCCAGTGAGTCGCAAAACTGACGATAGCGCACAAAAGAATTACTGGAAGCCCATAAATAATTGCCCCACCAACTGAGGCTGCTATGGCAATAACATAGGCCGTTAAAATACATAAGGCAATAGCACCAAGGTCTTTAATCATTGTGGCTTCTCAAAAAGATAGTGGGAAACACCCCATTCTGCGCCCCGGCTAAAACCAAAAAGAACCTCGCAAGACATGAAAAAAATGCGCCATCTTTGGAACCATGAGTTGGCGTCATTTTCTCCATAAGTTTTCTTAAAGAGCTCTAAAACCTCAGCTTTATTTTTGTCCATCTTTTGAAGCCAGGCGAGAGAGGTTTTTTCATAGTGAGTGCCGCTCACTCTCCAGTCTTTTTCTATTTTCATTTGCTCTGGAAAGCTCATTAATAGCCTATGGGAAGGCATTTGACCTCCACTAAAAAACTCTCTTGCCATCCAGTCTGCATCGTCATTATCTTCAAAAGGATAGGCAACCTTTTGGTGAGAAAATATATGTACAAAAAGCTTTCCTTCTTTTTTTAGCCACCTATTAACTCTGCCAAGTAATTTTTCATAGTTGCGCATATGCTCAAACATTTCGATTGAAACAACTCGATCAAACAACTCTTCAGCTTCAAAGTCATTCATGTCTGCTGTTACCACTCTGACATTGTCTAGCTTAAGCTGTGCGCATCTTTCTTCAATAAATTGTCTTTGGTCATTAGAGTTACTAACTGCGGTAATTTTACTTTTTGGAAAATGCTCTGCCATGAAAAGTGTCAAAGAACCCCAGCCACAGCCTAACTCTAATATCTCTTGGCCATCAAGTAAGCCTGCTCTATCGCATGTAAGCTCTAACATCGCAGATTCAGACTGGTCTAGGGTTGAGACGCCCTCTGACCATAGGCCTGAACTATACTTGAGCTTGCTTCCGAGCACTAACTCAAAAAGCCTTGGCGGAACCTCGTAGTGCTGTTCATTTGCTTTTTCTGGGACAAGTGCAATCGGGCTTTTCTTTAAAACGTCAATCCATTCTGCATGCTCTTTCTCCATTTCATCTTCACCAGAGTCTGTTGCTTGGACCAAGCGCTGACTGCATAGGTGCTTTATACCAAGTCTGATTAATGCGTCAGGCAACAGTCCTTTTTCTGCAAGTTTAATTAATAAAGCAATCATAAATTAATATGTAATTTGAGTATTTTGAGCATCTGGCTTAGCAAACACAAACTGAAAGTCGCCGATTAGATTTTCTAGAAACCCTGCCTCACAGTAAACCAAATAAAAATTCCAAATCCTTGTGAACGGATCTGAAAAACCAAGCTCCTTAACCTGGGGTAAAGCCTTTAAAAACTCCTCTCGCCAAATTTCTAGCGTTCTTGCATAGTGGCGAGTGATGTCTTCAGAATCTATCATAGCCATGTCTGTTTTTTCTTTAATCGATTGCAAAATTTGCGGCATTGCAACAAGACAAGACCCCGGAAAAATGTATTTCCTTATAAAGTCAACTGAATTCTTATAGGCATCAAAATCAGGATCGTTGTAGGTTATTCCTTGTAGGAGCATAAGTCCATTTTTTTTCAACAACGAGGATGCTTTTTCAAAGAATCTAGAAACATATTCTGAGCCAACGGCCTCAATCATCTCAATTGAAACCACCTTATCGAAAGAGCCCTCAAGCTCGCGATAGTCTTTGCTGAGAAGCGTTATTTTGTCTTCGAGAGACTCTTTAGAAATCATCTCTAATGCGTATTGAAACTGTTTATCAGAGATAGTTGTGGCTGTAACTTTGCAGCCATAGTTTTTGGCAGCATGGATTGCAAAGCTTCCCCAGCCAGCTCCAATTTCAAGAACATGGTCTGTATTTGAAAGCTTAAGTTTTCTACAAATTCTATCTAATTTTTCAATTGACGCTTCATGCATGCTTGAGTCCTTTTTTGGAAAGATTCCGCTTGAATAGGTCATTGTTGAATCAAGCCACAGCCTATAAAAGTCGTTGCTCAAATCATAGTGCGCCAAGATATTATTTTTACTGCCGGCCAGAGTGTTTTGTCTTTTCTTATGGATTAGTTTTGTAATCGGGTTGGCGAGCCTTGCAAAGCCAGACTCAAGAACAAGCAACGTTTTTTTGTTTCTTATAATAAGCTGTATTAGCTTTACAAGGTTTTTTGAGTTCCAGTATCCAGCAGTGAAAGCTTCTGCTGCGCCGTTTGTTCCTCCGCTTCCTAAAAACACATAGAACTCTTGGGAAAAAACCTCAAGCTCTGCTTTAAATTCCGAGCTTGGATTGCCAAAAACATGTTTGCTGCCACCATCAATAATAGTTAGCTCTCCAATATTAATGCTTTTTAGCTTTCTAAATAAAATGCTTTTAAAAAAAGACGTTATTCGGGTGCTTTTATGCATTTTCGGGATGCTGTTAGCCAGAGCATCGACGGATAGCTTGTCTTTGGATTGTTTGTTTTTAGTCATAATTTGTCTGGATGTGTAAAAAAGGGCGCCTTCCTTATTAAAAGCATCAAGGCTTGCCAATGAATTCTATAGACGACCACCAAGGTTGCAAATGGAAATCTAAGAATAGCCCTAATAAGGCCTTTCTTATTGAAGGTACGCCTTTTTAAATTAAGGGCAACATTAAATACTTTTTCTCCGTCCTTATAGTTTTTCATTATTACATTTAACTCCTCCTCTGGATTAGAAAAAAACCACTCATAATCGTGGTCCATTCCCCAAAAAGGGCTAACATGGAATTGTTTTTTTGGCGTCGCAGTAAAGCTCAGCTTGCTGTCTGAATCTCGGCGCTCATGAATCACGTATGCATGCCTTTCTTTCCATGGCGTATTAGTAACTTCGGCCATTATAGCCTCAACTTTTTTGTCATTTTCATCGAAACAGTAATAAAAACTAACAGGATTAAAACAGTGTCCAAAGTATCTTAAATGGGTAAGGAGCCTTATTGGGCCTTTGAACTCTCTGCCTGTTTTTTCATGCATGGTTTTTCTGACAGCGCTTTCTAAGCCTATTGATGGATCCCCATGATAGTCCTGTCGCCTATATGAAACAATTGCCGGCCTGTTTATATTCCAAAGCAGAGAAGGCTTTATTACAGAGGCTAAGCTAGAGAGATCAATATAAGCCATAAAAATAGGGTACTTAAAAAAACGACTAAAGGGAGCGTGTCTATGGTGACTAATGGTGCCCCAGTATAAATGATGTATTTTAGAAAGGCTCATAACGAAACCCCAAAAGCTTTGCAAACATCTAATGCGCTGTTAACACCGTCCTCATGAAAACCATTTCCCCAGTAGGCGCCACAATAAAACGTGTTGTTGTGGCCGCTGATTTGATTTTTTTTCTTTTGTGCATGAACCCCTTCAACCGTAAAGAGAGGGTGATGATACTCAATTTTTTTTATTACTTTGGATGGGTCAATCTCATCCACGCTATTAAGTGTAACCAAAAAATCTGGCTTCGCATTTAGTGATTGCAGAATATTCATATTATAGGTTAGAGTTACTGGCCTATTTGGATCGGAATTTAATAAATAATTCCAGCTTGACCAGGTTGTTTTTATTTTTGGCATTAGCGACACGTCCGTATGAACTATAGCTGTATTTTTTTGATAAGGCAGTGCTTCTAGAATTGTCGTTTCATCGTCACTTGGATCTTTAAGCAAAGCTAATGCCTGGTCGCTGTGAGTCGCAAAGACAACCTTATCAAAAAGCATTGGGCCAGAACTTGTGTCACAATAAACCTTTACAACAGAGGAGCTACGTTCAACTTTTTTTACTGGAGATGATAGCAATATTTTTTCCTTAAAACCCTCAACTATCTTTTGAACGTAAGATTTTGAGCCACCCTTGATTACAAACCATTGTGGACGATTGAAGATTTGAAGAAGACCGTGGTTTTTAAAAAAACGAATAAAAAACGCCGCTGGAATTTCAATTGTCTTATTAGCTGCTGTTGACCAAATTGCGGCTCCCATTGGAATAATATAGTTCTCAACAAAGTGCCTACTAAATCCGTGTGTTTTCAAGAAACTATTAATTGTTGTTGATTCTTGAACCGCTGAAAACTCTCTCACTGCAAGGCGATTAAACCGAAAAATATCCATGAGCATAATCAAAAAAGATGGTTTAAACAAATTAAGTCTTTGGGCAAAAACTGTCTTTAGTGAGCCGCCTGAATACTCAAGATTTTTTGCTGGTGCGTTTACACTGAAGCCCATAGTGGTTTTTTGAACCCTTACTTCTAGCTTTTTTAGCAGCCTTATGAAGTTAGGATAGGTTTTTTCATTATAGACAATAAAGCCTGAGTCGACCTTCCATAGCTTATTGTTTTGATTTATTTCATGAGTGTGGGTGTGTCCACCAATATAGTCGTTTGCTTCAAATACAGTAATGTCATGGTCTTTTTGCAACAGATATGCGGCTGTTAAGCCCGATATGCCGCTTCCAATAATAGCAACCTTCATAACCAAAAATCAAATTTATAATATTGAGCCTACCCTTAATAGCTCCAGACAATATCATAACCAAAAACTTGCGCGTAAAAACAAAAAAGACTTAATTATAACGAATCTTTTTTAGGGCCATAGTTGTCGCCCATAAAAGCACCAAAGAGAAACCAAGCAAGCCAAATAGTCTTTGCGTATTTACAAAAAATATGGGATAATTATTGCCTTTCAGCAATTTGGCTGGAAATGGAACGGTTTTGTAATAACAAGGCCAGTTAATTTAATGTATCACACAGCGCCCCAATATTAGTCAGGGTGTCCTGTAAAAAGGATTGGCTAATAGGCAATGTGGAAGTCTTAACCCAGGAGAAATGTATGGCGAAAGCGTCAATGAAAAAAATGTTAGAGGCCGGTGTTCACTTCGGCCATAGGTCTCGTTTTTGGCACCCAAAAATGGAGCCTTATATCTACGGGACACGCAACGGTGTTCACATAATCAATTTAGAAAAAACCCTGCCTCAATTTAATGATGTGTTAAATTTTGCGAGCAAAACTGCCTCCCAAGGAGGCTCAATTCTTTTTGTAGGAACAAAAAGAGCTGCAAGCAATATAATCAAAGAAGAGGCTATTCGCTGCGGAATGCCTTACGTTAATCATCGCTGGTTAGGCGGAATGATGACAAACTATAAGACCATTAAAGCCTCTATCAAGCGCCTCAAGGATCTCGAGTTTCTTGCAGAAGAAAGCTTTGCGCAATTTACTAAAAAAGAAGCTCTGGTGATGACAAGAGAGCTGGAAAAACTAGAAAGAAGCCTTGGTGGCATTAAAGATCTTGGCACCATCCCTGACGTTGTCTTTGTTGTTGACATTGGTCATGAAAAAAACGCTGTAAGAGAAGCTCAAACTCTTCGACTACCAATTATTGGTGTAGTCGATTCTAATCACAATCCAGAAGGAATTGATTACGTTATAGCTGGAAATGATGACTCAATCAGAGCAATTGGATATTATGCAAGAAAAATTGCCGACGCGGTTTTAGAAGCTAAGGCCTCTATTGTAGAGTCAAAGGCTGCGGCTAAAAAGGTCGAAGCATCTACTAAAAAACCTGCAGCAAAGAAAGAGGCTGCTGAAACAGGGGCTCCCGCTGAAGAGAAAAAACCTGCAGCAAAGAAAGAGGCTGCTGAAACAGGGGCTCCCGCTGAAGAGAAAAAACCTGCAGCAAAGAAGCCTGCAGCAAAGAAGCCTGCAGCAAAGAAGCCTGCAGCAAAGAAGCCTGCAGCAAAGAAGCCTGCAGCAAAGAAGCCTGCAGCAAAGAAAACTGCAGCAAAGAAAACTACAACTAAGAAAACTGAGGCCGATAAGTAATCAAGTTCGGTTTATATAGGAGACAAAAATATGGCAATCACAGCCGCTTTAGTTAAAGAGTTAAGAGAAAGAACAGGCGCAGGAATGATGGACTGTAAGAAGGCATTAGTTGAAACCAACGCCGACCTTGAAGCAGCAATTGACTTGATGCGTGCATCAGGCGCAGCAAAGGCAGCCAAGAAAGCCGGTCGAGTTGCCTCTGAGGGACTTGTTAATGTGACTATCAGCGACGACAGTAAATATGCTGCAATTCTTGAAGTCAACTCTGAAACTGACTTTGTCACAAAAGGCTCGGCTTTTATTGATTTTGTTGAGGCATTAGGGGCACTGGCCCTGAAAAATAAACCTGACTCTGTTGAAAGCTTTGTAAGTCAAAAGCTAGATTCTGGAGAAACTGTTGACGAGGCCAGAGAAGGAATTATTGCAAAGATTGGTGAAAATATTTCAGTAAGAAGAGTTCAGATTGTAAGCACTAATAGCGGAATTTTAGGGGCCTACAAGCATGGTGATCGAATTGCGGTTCTTGCTGCGCTTTCATCAGACGATGCTGAATTAGCAAAAGATGTAGCTATGCATATTGCCGCCTCTAGACCGGAGTGTGTCAGCGAAGATCAGCTTTCTAGCGACCTTCTTGAAAGAGAAAAAGCAATCTTTATTGAACAAGCAAAAGAGAGCGGAAAACCTGACAATATCATTGAAAAAATGATTGTAGGAAGAATGAAAAAATTTGTCAAAGAAGTTACTCTCTATGGACAAGCTTTTGTTAAAGACCCAGATGTGACTGTTGGAGATCTTGTGAAATCGAAAAACGCAGATGTCGTATCATTTATCCGATATGAGGTTGGTGAAGGAATAGAGAAAAAAGAAGACAACTTTGTTGAAGAGGTTATGGCACAAGCCCAAGCTTAATAATCCTGCTGTTTTATAAGGGCGCTCAAGGGCGTCCTTTTTTTGTCCTGCTCTTTTTACAAGCTCGTTTTATCTTTAATGATAAGCTTCATAATTGCTGGCATCAGAAAGAAATCAGCTAAAAGTGCCACCAAGATTGCACTTGCTGTCAAAACACCAAAATCGAACATGTTGTTCATTTGAGAAAAAGTAAGCACAAGAAAGCCGAGTGCCAAAACAATGGACGTTAAAGTGATAGCTCTCCCAGTCCCTAATAGCGTTAAGCGAACCGCCTTGTCTACGTCGTTATACTGCAGCTCATATCTTCTAAAGTTGTGCATAAAATGAACCGTATCGTCAACTGCCAAACCTAGTGCAATAGCACCAATTAAGAGCGTAAACATATCTAAAGGCATTTTAAATATCACCATAATTGTTGACAAAATAATTATTGGCAACAGGTTTGGAATCATACTAATAAGTCCAATCTTAATATTTCCAATTAACAAAATCATCAGGATTGTGATAAGCGAAAATGCCAAAACATAACTAACTGCACTACTATAAATTGCCTCTTCAAAAGTCACGGTCATCAAGGTGCCTATACCTGTAAAGGTTACCTTTGCCAAGGAGCCAAACTTTTGATCGAGATAAAGCTGAGCATTGTCAATAAAAGTATTTGCCTCGAGAGAATCTATGAACGGAGTTTTTAAGGTTAGCCTAGCCTTAGAGTAGTTCGAATCCACGAGACTGGCCAGATCATTGTTGCCGCTACTTTCAAAAAGCAAAAACTCTTGGGCAATGAGGTCAGTGTCGTTTGGAATGGCATAGTACTCATCCCGGTTTTCATTAAGCGCTCTGTTGGTTTCTTTGATGACATCGACATAACTTATAACCTTTCCAACAAACATATTGCCAGTAGATATGGCGTTAATATTTTGCGAGACGTCATCAATAACTCGCAAAACCTCTGGATTATAAAGGCCGTTTGTTTTTTTAGTATCAATAATCACCTCAAGGGTAAGCGAGCCCTTTAAGTTATCATCAACCGCCTCTGTTGCTACGCGTGCAAAATTGTCTTCTGGTAGCCACTGAAGAGGGAAGTGGGAAAACCTTAGTTGAGAGGAAATAATAGCTGCACAAATTATTAGAACGGTGCTGACTGAAATAATTAGTTTTGGTCTGCCTGTTGCAAATACACTGATTCCAATAAGCATTTTGTCCATAAAAGTGTGGCCGTCCTTGTTGGCCCTTTGTTTGACAGGACTGAACTTAGTCACTGATATCAACGATGGAAGAAAAACCAATGTAAAAACTAGCCCAACCATTACTCCGCTACTAGCAAAAACTCCAAGGTCTGCTACAGGAGCAACGCCAGAAAAAGAGAAAGACCACAGCCCTACAGCAGTTGTTATCGAGGTCATGATGATTGCTAAGCCCGAATGCCCCATTGCGTATCTAAGAGACTTTTTTGTGTCGTTAGTCGACGCAAAGTCTTTATAGAATACTGCCAACAGGTGAATTGAGGCGCTGGTCACGACCGCCAGTAGAAACGTGGGCATAATTTGGGTGGCCATTGTAAATGGTGCAGAAAAAATTGACATGAGTGACACCGTCATTATGAGTGTTAATGAGACGCAGGCGAGCGGCAAAACAACGCCGGACACTCTCCTAAACAAAACGAATAAAACAACCATAATGACAACCATCATTAAACTAATAAAAACAGCTGAATCGTTCATAAGGGCTTGTTTAAAAATTCCTGCAATGGCAGCAGAGCCAGATAAGTAAATTTCAAAATTACTGTCACTATATCGCTCCATAATTCTTTGGGTTTCAGCGATGATTTCGTCATTTTCAGCGTCTGTTAAATATAACCTCTGTTCTCCTAGAGCTTCCTCATCAAACTCTAGGCTGTCATCAAACTCTAGGCTGTCATCAAACTCTAGGCTGTCATCAAACTCTAGTCCTGCTGTCTCTTGAGGAAGGCCAGAACTAGAATAAGTTTCGGTATCAATCGTCACTGTAGTCATTGTAAAGTCTTCGCTGTAGAGCGAGTTTTCATACAAACTATTATTGGTAACCGTTTCTTTTAGCCTAATAAGATCGTCTTTGTTTTGAGGGAGGCTGTCAATTAGGGGCTCAACAATTAGTTCGCCCTCAACTCCATACGTGTTTCTTGCGTTAATCAAGGAGTCAACAGCCTTAATATTTGGCAGCTCACTCTCTAAAGCATGATGAAAACTATCGAGCTTTTCTAAAAAACCAAGATCAAAAATATTTTTGGTTTTTACAGCAATCATGAGCTTTTCATCACGACCAAACTGGTCTCTAAAAACATCGTACTCAACCCTCATTGGGTCTGTTTTATGTAAAAACCCTTCAGTGGTTGTGTCTATCTTTAGAGACGGCAGTTGCGATCCAATTGCGACCACTAGAAGAAAGACAGTAGCAATAGTTTTTTTAGCATTATCGAAAAGCCAATCAGAAAATTCCTCTAATTTATTTTCGATTCTTGTGCGCCAATTCATATTTATGGAATGATTTCAAAGTTGGATGATAGTTACAGCTTAAAGTACATCAAGCTCAGACATTATATTGAACTAAAAAACTATTTGTTCAAAACACAAGCAAAAAAATTTATATTGCTCTACTAACAAGCCCTATTTTCTTACAAAGGCTCTATCAACTTTTCTTTGTCTTCTGCCTGACCATCATTATTTTTCATAACGCGCCAAGACACAAAGAGGCCGCTTCCGATGATGACAAATAGGCCAATAACCGCCTGTAGGTTAGGAATATAACCAAAAACGATGTAGCTTAAAGTAATAGCCCCTACAATTTCAAAATAATTAAAAGGGCTAAGCTCAGAGGCGCTTGCAAACTCAAAAGCTTTAATGATCATAAAATGAGACGCCGCAGCAAAAAATCCCATGGCCGCGCCAAGTAAAACGCCCTTCATATCAGGAGCAGTCCACGAAAAGAAAGCTAGCGGCAACATAATCAAAATACCAACAGCAGCAGAGTAAAAAAGAGTGAGAACAGGCGGCGCCCTAAAGGAAAGTTTTTTTGTAAAAATTATATAGAGCGCATAACAAACCCCTGAAACAACTGCCAGCAAAAGGCTTGGCTTGAACTCCTCTCCTGTGGGCTGTAGCACAACCACAACACCTATAAACCCAACCACAACGCCTACCCCAATAAATGAATCAAATCGCTCTCCTAGCATCGCTGGTGATAGAACAGCAACTACTAGAGGAGAAATAAAAAGAAGTGTAAGGGCGTTAGGAATAGGGTTAGATTTAATGGCTGCGAAGAAGAATAGGGTTGCCAGGGTTAACATCAGCCCTCTCATAAATTGAAGGCCTATACTTTCTGGAACCCTTTTCCATTGAACTTGCTGCCATAAGATTATGGGTATTAGCCAACAAGCATGAAAGAAAAATCGTGTCCAAGTGACCTGCATCACCGAATAATCCTCACTCAGGAGCTTTGCAAAGACATCTAAAAAGGGCACAGTGCTCATGCCTAAAAGCATCAGGCCTATCCCCTTAAGGACAGTTTTGTTCAGAAAGTTCATAGAATAGAGAGTAAGAAACTATGCTGATTGTACAATAACAAACAGAGTAAATAAGTATAAATTAAGTGGTGCCGTCGGACGGAGTCGAACCGTCACAGCTTGCGCTACAGCCCCCTCAAGGCTGCGTGTCTACCAATTTCACCACGACGGCTTAAGCTAGTTGCTAGGAATTTCGCTTGTGTCTGAACCGAGGTCCTCATCACTGATAACGCTTTGAGTCATAATGCTTTGTTCAGGATTTGTAGTTGCCCTCTCGTTTGAGGCAAAGTAGGCTAGACTGATGCTGGTTACAAAAAAACCAATGGCTAGAACTGCAGTTAGCTTATATAAAAAAGAGTGTGCTCCTCTTGCCCCAAAAACTGAGCCTGCAGCACCAGAACCAAATGCGGCTCCAGCATCAGCGCCTTTACCATGCTGGATAAGAATCAGCCCAACTAGACCAAGAGCCAACAATACATGAATAACTAAAATAATTTGAAACGTCATATTAACCTGCCTTACATATTTGTAAAAAATCGTCTGCCTTCAGTGCGGCGCCACCAATGAGCCCGCCGTCAATATCTGAACAAGAAATTAGATCTGCCGCATTGCCAGCATTCATGCTTCCACCATATAGTATAGGTGTTTTTTGAGCAATTCCATCATTACTGCCAGCTAAAAGGTTTCTTATAAACAAGTGAACGGACTGAGCCTGTTCAGGTGTGGCTGTCAAGCCTGTTCCAATCGCCCATACTGGTTCATATGCAACAATGATGCCATCAAAGGCGTCTATTCCAAGAAGATTGATCACCGCATTAATTTGCTCTGCAACAACAGCCTCAGTATTTCCTGACTCTCTTTCTTCGAGCGACTCTCCAACACAAAGAAGAGGGGTTAGGCCAGCATCAAGTGCAGCCTTTGTTTTTTCTGCAACAACAGTGCTTGTTTCGCCATAGAGACTTCTTCTCTCTGAGTGGCCAACAATAACGTGTTGAGCACCAAAGTCCTTAATCATGTCAGCACTAACTTCTCCTGTAAATGCCCCCTTTGGGTTTACATTGAGATTTTGCGCACCAAGCATTAGACTAGACCCACTAATCAAAGACTCAACTTGGGAAAGGTATGGAAATGGAGCGCACACTATGACTTGAGAGGCAACTCCGCTCATGCCGGAGAGAATGCCCTCAATGAGTTTATTAACGGACTCTTTGCTCGCATTCATCTTCCAGTTTCCAGCAACTATCGTTTTTCGCATACCATTTGGCCTTTATAAAAAGATGGCAATGTTACTCTAAAACATCTAGAAAATCAATTAAGAAAAGGCTTTTAGGGCCTATTTGAGGCTTGGCATCTCTCTCATAAACATCCCTTTTTGTATGTCTGCTTCATCTGCCTCAAAGTTTTGGGCTGCTAGGTGTCCCAAATAAACTGCATCAGCTATTAAACCGGGAGCTTCAGCGTCGCCGATAATTTTAAGATTATATTGGGTTTTTCCATCCAAATTGTTTTGTATTAAGCAGTCATAAAGCACCGTATTAGAAATACGCTCAGTCACCATTACAATTGACTCACAAGGCACCTGAGTAATTGAGCCTGTATAAGCACACTCTAAGAAAGCAGTCTTGTTATCTATTTTATTGATAGATTGATTACATATTATTTTGACCCCAGAATTAATCAGAGCGCCTTGAACTCTCTTTTGCTCCAGAGTTGAATCTGTCCAAGGAGAAACAACGCTTGCAGGGGTTATAAATATAACCTCAATTTTTTTGGCTTTTAGATGGGCTGCAATTACACCGGCCAAGTAGCCTTGCTCGTCATCATAAACAACAACTGGGCCATCAATATCTTTATAGTTTTGAACAACCTCCTCTGGAGAATATACCTTAATTCTCTCTAAGCCTTGAATGGGGGTTCTTCTACTTCTTCCCACTCCATCTTTTCGCCAACTTGAGCCAGTAGCTAAAAATATATTTTTGATGCCCAGCTCGTCAATGTGCTCTGGTGTGAGCCTGCTCTTCTTATAAACCTCTATGTTGCTTTTCTGAAGGATTTCATGAACCCTATTATCAACAACTCTTTTCCATGTCGAAAGACCTTTTAAGCTCGATTCAAACAAAACTCTTCCACCTAGTTTGTCTTCCGCTTCTACAAGAATAACTTGGTATCCGCGTCTTGCCAACTGGACTGTGCATTCTAACCCTGCAGGCCCAGAGCCCACGATAAGTGCCTTTTGATCTGTAATCTTAGGCTTGATGTTTTCTGGATCCCAGCCTCTTCTCCACTCCTCTCCCATTGTTGGGTTTTGGGTGCAGCGAATCGGCACTGTAAAATTATCGCTCGAGACACAAATATTACAACCAATACATTCTTTGATTTGGTCTGTCTTTTGCTCTTTTATTTTGTTTGGCAAATAAGGGTCTGCAATAGAGGGTCTAGCTGCACCAATAAGGTCTAAAGAACCTTTTTTAATAAGTTTAACCATAAGGTCTGGAGAGGTCAGTCTACCAACCCCAACTACGGGCTTGGTGGTAATGCTTTTTACAAACTCAACATAAGGCATTTGATAGGCCTCTTCTGGCTGAAAGCGAGAAGTTTGAGAGTCGTTGGACCAATCGGAGATATTGACATCCCAAAGGTCTGGGTGCTCTGCAAGCATCTCAACCACAGCCTGGCCTTCTTCTTGAAACTGCATTCCGTCTTTTCCCTTAAGCTCATCAACAGCAAACCTAAAGGCAATACCACAACTATCGCCAATGGCCTCTCTTGTTTCTTCTAGTAGTTCTCTTGTGAGTCTCAACCTATTTTCTAAGCTTCCTCCATACTCGTCAGAGCGATTGTTCATATTGGGCAATATAAATTGCTGCGCCACCGACATTCCATGGCCAGCATAAACATAAACAATATCAAAGCCAGCTGCTTTTGCATTTAATGCGGCCTGTTTGTGCCAAGACCTGAAGTCTATAATATCTCTTTTGGTCATTCTTCTGGCTTGCTTTGGATATAAAAAATTAACTGCTTGTGCGTTAGGAGACATAGCAGGAATTCTTGAAAAAAGGTTGGTTGAGTTGTGGCCACTATGAGTCAATTCAATTGCTGCTAAAGCCCCATGCTCATGTACAGCATCTGTCATTAACTGCAGTGCGGGGATGTCTTTTTTATCCCAAATTCTCTGTTCAGCATAAGGAGCCAAGTCCGAGCTTGGATGAATTTCTGCCTCCTCAGTACTAACAACGCCCCAGCCGCCTTTGGCCTTGACGCCCCTCATAGCAGCGTGAGCTCTGGGCCTCACATGGCCCATGCCACAACAGTGTGGGACCTGGTAAAACCGATTTTTTGTAACTACTGGGCCAATTTGAACTGGCTCAAAAAGTCGGCTATATGGATTCTTGCTCATGATTCAGTTATACAATATTAGAGGGATTTAAATCAAGCTATTCTACTCAATGCTTTAATCAAATTTATCATCATTACAGGTATCATTAGAATTTTAATTCCAAATTTTTTTCTCGCCAATGTCACAGACCTGGACTAAATGTTTAGACTCTCTAAAAGACTCTCTTCCACTAGGCGAGTATAGTGTGTGGGTTAAGCCTCTGCATGCCTCTGAGAGAAATGAAACCCTATACCTTAACGCCCCAAGTGCCTCCGCGCTGAAGTATATTCACAACCACAAAAGTCTTGAGTCAGCAATTGTGCTCGCAGTATCAGAACATGATCGCAAGCTAAAGGTTAGGCTTGGAGTGGCTGAGTCTAGCAAAAAAACTAAGGGTCATACCAAGCATCACACCACGCCGCTTTTTCCTGAATACACTTTCGATAATTTAGTTTTGGGAACAGCCAACCAGGTAGCCGCACTAGCAAGCAGACAAATTGCTGAAAAAATTGGATCCTCTCCATACAATCCTTTTATTGTTTATGGAGAGTCTGGCTTAGGAAAAACCCACCTTATGCAGGCTGCAGGTCATCTGGCTTTAGAAAAAAATCCAAGTTCTAAAATTATCTATGTGCCACTAATGGACTTTGTTAGAAACATCACAACAAGCCTTCGTCACAATACCATTGAAAACGTAAAGCTTTTTTATCAGTCTGCTGACCTGTTGTTGGTAGACGACATCCATCTTATTGCTGGCAAGGACAAATCTCAAGAAGAATTTTTTCATGTTTTTAATTTTTTGTTTAGCACAAAAAAACAAATTATATTTACATGTGACCAACCACCTAAAAATATAAAA
>Ga0207964_1000271_pt1 | contig 15623 bp, 16 predicted proteins | sample Knorr_S23_td_250_FD_185608 | JGI IMG/M metagenome (GOLD analysis project Ga0207964, IMG submission 185608) | Marine microbial communities from Southern Atlantic Ocean transect - Knorr_S23_td_250_ad_251m_LV_A (SPAdes) (version 2) | ecosystem: Environmental > Aquatic > Marine > Oceanic | place...
ACAAAGGCTTTAAAACTGAGTTAGTTGAATGTTCCGCTGGGGAGGTAGCAGGTATTAAAAGTGCTACAGTGCAGGTCAGTGGAGACTATGCATTTGGTTGGTTGCGCACAGAAATTGGCGTACATCGACTGGTGCGCAAGTCACCTTTTGACTCTGGCAATCGCAGACATACCTCGTTTGCCGCGGTCTATGTGTCGCCGCAAATCGATGACAATATAGAGATAGAGATAAGCCCAGCTGATGTGCGCACAGATACCTATCGCGCTTCAGGCGCGGGCGGCCAGCATGTTAACAAAACTGACTCTGCGGTGCGTTTAACCCATGAGCCCAGTGGTATAGTTGTGCAATGTCAAAATCAGCGATCTCAGCATCAGAATCGCGACAAATGTTGGCAGATGTTGCGAGCGCGCCTCTATGAGTTAGAGTTGCGCAAGCGTCAGGAGGCCGCCCAAGTGACCGAGGATGGTAAATCCGATATTGGCTGGGGCAGTCAGATACGCTCCTATGTATTGGATGATGCCAGAATCAAGGATTTGCGAACTGCTGTAGAGACCAGAAATACCCAAGCAGTACTAGATGGAAAGCTAGATCAGTTTATTGTTGCCTCCCTCAAGGCGGGGCTGTAATTTTACCCATAATAGTGAATAAAATTATGACCGACCAACAACAGGAAAATAAGTTAATCGCCGAACGCCGAGCCAAGCTCGACGAGCTTCGCCAACAGTCAGGTACGGCCTTTCCCAATGACTTTCGTCCAGCCCATCGGGCCGGAGACCTGCAATCTGAGTTCGCTGAGCAAAGTAAAGAGGAGCTTGAGAAGCTGGGTATTCCGGTCAGTGTAGCCGGTCGTGTTATTCGCAATCGGGGTGCCTTTATTGTGGTGCAAGACAGCTCAGGTACCATCCAGCTGTATGTTGCCAAGGAAGCGCGCTCTTTTGCAAAGTCGCTGGATTTAGGGGATATAGTGGGGATCGCAGGCCCGTTGCACAGATCGGGAAAAGGTGACCTCTATGTGCAGATGGACAGCTATCAGCTGCTTACCAAAGCTCTGCGGCCGCTGCCAGATAAATTTCATGGTCTGGCCGATCAGGAGATGCGCTATCGCCAGCGCTATGTGGACCTGATAGTAAACCCTGAGGTTCGAAATACCTTTATAACCCGCTCCAAAGTGGTAGATTTTATTCGCGGCTATCTCAATAACTCTGGTTATTTGGAGGTTGAGACGCCCATGTTGCAGAGCATCCCCGGCGGTGCGGTGGCGCGCCCGTTTATCACTCATCACAATGCCTTAGGTATTGATATGTATATGCGCATTGCGCCAGAGTTATATTTAAAGCGTTTGGTAGTTGGCGGGTTTGAACGCGTCTATGAGATCAATCGCAACTTTAGAAATGAAGGCCTCTCCACGCGCCACAACCCAGAATTTACCATGCTGGAATTCTATCAGGCCTATGCTGACTTTAACGATCTGATGGATCTGACCGAAGATATGTTGCGCAAACTATCACAGCAGGTATTGGGCACCACAAAGTTGCTCAACACAGTGAGAGACGCCAATGGTGAGGTGCAGTCTGAGATCGCGTTTGACTTTGCCAAACCCTTTGCGCGGCTATCGGTATTCGACTCTATTCTGGCCTACAACCCAGATATTAGCGCCGAGCAGTTAAATGATGAGCAGAGTGCTAGGAAAGTCGCCTCCAATTTGGGTATTCCCCTTAAAGATCTATGGGGACTGGGCAAGGTTCAGATTGAGATTTTTGAAAAGACCGTTGAGCACAGATTGCAGCAACCGACATTTATAACCAGCTATCCAACCGAGGTATCACCCTTGGCTCGGCGCAACGACAACGATCCTTTTGTTACCGACCGCTTTGAATTTTTTGTCGGCGGTCGTGAGCTTGCCAACGGATTTTCGGAGCTCAATGACTCGGAGGACCAAGCATCTAGGTTTAAGCAGCAGGTGGCTGAGAAAGATGCCGGTGACCATGAAGCCATGCATTTTGATGCAGATTATATTCGCGCGCTGGAATACGGTATGCCGCCTACAGCGGGAGAGGGCATAGGTATTGACCGATTGGTGATGTTGCTAACTGACTCGTCGTCGATTAGGGATGTTTTGCTGTTCCCCCATATGCGACCGGAGACTACTGCATTAGGGTGATACTCACTCATAGGTCGTTAAAAATAGGCTCAAAATCCTCATTTATTACATATAAACTCCGGTTTTTCGCCTATTTTTGCCTACTCTGACTATCGTCTTACCTCTAATGCAGTGGTCTCAGCCGGAGTGATCAGCTGGCAAAGCTGCTTATGCAGAATCCGCGCGGATTAGTGAATGGCTGACAAATAATGTGGCGCTAAGCAGTGCCACAGCTCCAACCTGATGAGCGGCAGCCACTGCAATCGGCACATAAAATATCAATGTGCTAATGCCCAAACAAATTTGCACTACTAGCAAACATAGCATGCAATAAATGCCTATACGCGCCCTGCCTGTCACCTTAGATTTAAGGGCGACAAACGCGAAGCTGCCGACCAAAAGTGCAATCACATAGGCAAAAATCCGGTGGTTAAATTGGATAGTGGTGATATCCTCGAAGGCCGATAACCAAGCTGGGTTCATAGTATATAAGCCCGCTGGGACCAAGCTATCGCCCATCAATGGCCAAGTAGAATAGGCATAGCCGGCTTTGGTGCCAGCCACCAATCCCCCTGAGAGGATCATCACAAAAATCAGCGCACTTAAGGCACAGGCGGGAACTGCCAACCCAGATGGTTGCGCTGCCTTTTCATTGATTAGATCCAGAGCGGTCCAGATAATAAACCCATAGACAAATACCGCGAGTCCAAGATGCGCAGTCAAACGGTACTGGCTAACATGGGGATTATTTACCAGACCGCTCTTAACCATATACCAACCCAACAGTCCTTGGCAGCCACCCAGAACCAGCATAATAAGCAATCTTGGCGTCAACCTAGGTGCGATACGCTGAGTAACATAAAAATACAGGAAGGGTACGACGAAGATCACCCCTATCAGTCTACCCAGCACGCGGTGCAAATACTCATACATAAAGATGGTTTTAAATTCATCGAGCCCCATGCCCAAATTAATCTTTTGATACTCGGGGAATTGCTGATATTTCAAAAATAGCTGCTGCCAATCGGCTTGATTCAAAGGTGGGATAATGCCGATCAGCGGCTTCCATTCCACCATGGATAAACCCGAATTGGTGAGTCTGGTTACACCGCCGAGCAAAATCATGCCCAAAATTACCCCGGCGCAGATCAAAAGCCACAGGGCAATGGGTCTGTTATCTGAACTTAAACCTGAAGTTGTCTGATACATTAAAGTCCTAATTGGGGTCAATCGGAGTTGGACATCCTGCCGTCGATGGTCGGCTAGATATAAAACGTGGAAACCACTTTCAATGCCACCTATTATAACATCTGAGCTAATTGAGTGGTTAAGGATATATATGGGTGATCAGGGGGAGATTAAACTAGATCCCGAATGGCGTGCAGTGCTGGGTGCTGAGTTTGAAAAAGGCTATATGCAGACTCTGCGTGAATTTTTAATACAGCGCCGCGAGCAGGGAGCGGTCATTTATCCGCCGGGCTCACAGTGGTTTTCAGCGTTCAATGCCACCCCCTTTGATCAGGTGCGGGTGGTTATCTTAGGTCAGGATCCCTACCATGGCCCCAGTCAGGCTCACGGCCTGTGTTTTTCCGTATTGCCCGATGTCAAAGTGCCGCCCTCTCTGGCAAATATATACAAAGAGATAGCTTCGGACCTGTCTATCCAGCCACCCAATCATGGCTGTCTTATAACATGGGCTCAGCAGGGTGTGCTGCTGTTGAATGCCACGTTGACCGTCGAATCTGGTAGCGCCGGAGCCCATCAGGGGAAGGGTTGGGAGCAATTTACCGATCAGGTTATCAGGACAATTAACGATCAGCGAGAGGGCGTGGTTTTTATGCTGTGGGGGAGTTTTGCTCAGAAAAAGGGGGCGATGATCGATCAATCTCGCCATCTGGTATTGAAGTCCGTCCATCCATCGCCATTATCCGCTTATCGGGGTTTCTTGGGCTGCGGACATTTTTCGGTGGCCAACAGTTATTTACAGAAGCAGGGTTTAACTCCCATTGATTGGCAATTGCCCGATCGGGATACGGCTCTTAAGGCACTGAATTCGCAATAATGGGGTTGGTTCAGAATTGACCGGCTATTTAAAAGGGGGTTTATGGGTCAGGGCTCTAAGCCAATTTAAGCCTTTAAAAACAGCCGGTGTATTGACGATTTTTCTCTCTAACGCAAATTTTCCTGGGTAATCGATCAGCAACAGTCCAACCACCATGGTCAGGATTCCCTGTCCGGGGAGAAACAGCATTAGAAATCCCCCCAGTAATAATATGCAACCCAGTAGGTTCTTGCTGATAAGCATCACTAGTTGCGCTGCGGGATGCCGTATTTTCCAAGCGGCTTGCCTGCGCTGCTCAGACAGAAAATAGTCCTCCGGAATTTTGGCCACTAACCAGGGCAGTGACAGCAGACTTATTACAAAAACAAACGCGGAGATAACGCCGATGATCGGCAGTAGCCAGAGGTGATTGAATAATAGGTCGACCATAAATAGGTTAGGGAAGTTGATAGGGTAGTGGAAGCTGAGTCACCGATATGTTTTCACCCTCAATACACAGGTAATTGCAATCCACAGCCTTGCTAGAGAGTACTGCGAGAGCCTCTACATGGGTGTCGCTGGACAGCGTGGCATTGACTATATTGCCCACCGGCTTATGCTGACTGTCGAGTATAGCTGCACCTGGCGCAGGTACAGATAAGCCGGCTAGCGAGAGATGATACATTCTGCGTTTTACGGCACCTAGATAATGAGCTCGTGCCACCACTTCTTGACCTGTATAGCAGCCTTTTTTAAAGCTGATATAGCCCAGGGCATCGAGGTTGAGCATTTGTGGAATAAACAGTTCTGTGGTTTCTACACTGATATCCGCAACAGCAGATCTCAAGCGCTGTAAAGCGCTTATCGCAGGCTCGACAGGCGTCCCCTGAGCACTGATATCTTTGATCTGGGTCTTGGAAAACACTGCATACTTGCCAAGGCTGACTATGGCTGTTTCAACAATGGATGGATGGGTCTCAAGCACAATACACTGCTCCGCTTGCATGCGCGCACTAAACAGAAAAACAACCCGCCCTTTAGGCGTGCAGTGGCATCCGTGAATAATCTGATCGACACCGAGACTATTTATATCACAGCTGACCTGACCCTGCAGAAACTGACGGCTATCCTCGCCGGTTAGCTCAATTAAACCGCGCGATTCAGCGGTGGTGGAGATTCCTTGCGTCATTATTACACCCTATAGTTTAGCTGCTAGGTATTTTAGCCTATTTTGCCAGAGTTCCCTATAATGCGGCCAACTAATAAGGGTCTCTGGTTTGCTATGCATAAAAATCGTCTGATATGGGCTAGTCGCCGCGGCATGCTTGAGCTAGATTTGATTCTACAGCCATTTGTTGAGCATTATTATGATAAATTGCCTGAGGACGACAAGTTGCGCTTTCAGGTTCTATTGGAGCTTGAGGATCAGCAGCTCTTTGGGTGGCTTATAAAGCGCGAAAAGCCGTTGGATCCCGACACACAAAGGATTGTGGAAATTATTCATGAGAGCCGAAAGCAGCCAGTATAAATTCAATATCAACCCCGCCAAATCTATATTTATATTGCAACTTATCTTGGCGAGCCTATCCTTTCTGCTAGTTGCCATAATGTCTGCACTTTTTTGGGTGAAGGTCTTCACCATGCTCCTTATTGGGGTATTTGGGCTAATGGCAGTAGCGCAATTTCACGCTGCGGGGGTGCATCAATTAAGTTACAGGGCGGCCAGTAATCAATGGTTCCACAATGGTTGTATGGTCAGGTTGCGGCCTGATCAATTGATCACCCGCAACTTGGTTATTGTTTATTTTATGGCTGATAGCGGCAAAAAACTGACTCAACTAGTGCCCGCGGATTCAATGCCCCCAGAGCAACATCGTCATCTGCGAAAATTACTAATTCAGAGTCTGCATACAGCTAATCGCGATAAACCACCACATCCTGCCCAGCGAAATTGATAGGCACCATAATGCTATCTCGGGCGACGGTTGATAAGTCGGGATAATCGACCGTGAAATGCAAGCCTCGACTCTCTTTTCGTTGCCGAGCACAGCGAATAATGAGCTCAGAAACCGTCGCTAGATTGCGCAATTCCAACAAATCTCGAGAGATTTTATAATTGCTGTAATACTCTTGAATTTCACTCTGTAGTAACTTGATGCGATGTTGCGCTCGCTGTAGGCGTTTATCGGTGCGTACAATGCCTACGTAATCCCACATAAAGCGGCGCAACTCATCCCAGTTGTGGGATATCACCACATCCTCATCGGAGCTATTGACTCTGGACTCGTCCCATTCTGAAATAGAATCGGGAGCCGCTATGGTCGGCATCAGCTCGTTGATCGCCTTGGCCGATGCCTGAGCGTAGACCAAACACTCGAGAAGGGAGTTGCTGGCCATTCGGTTGGCACCATGTAACCCGGTAAACGCCGTTTCACCGATAGCGTAGAGATGCAAAAGATCAGTTTGCCCCTGTTTATTCACCACAATGCCGCCGCAGGTGTAGTGCGCTGCGGGAACCACAGGAATTGGATCCTGAGTGATATCTATGCCGAATTTCAGGCAGTTTTGGTGAACGGTGGGGAAATGTTCAATAATAAACGCCGCTGGTTTGTGACTAATATCTAAATAGAGGCAATCGCAGCCGAGCCTTTTCATTTCAAAATCTATGGCGCGGGCTACCACATCTCGCGGCGCCAGTTCTCCATCGGCATGGAATTTATCCATAAATCGCGAGCCATCTGGTAGCCGCAGCACTGCGCCCTCACCCCTAAGTGCTTCGGTAATCAGGAAAGATTTTGCTTTGGGATGATAGAGGCATGTGGGATGGAACTGATTAAATTCCAGATTTGCCACTCTACATCCCCGCCGCCACGCCATGGCGAGGCCATCGCCGCTGGCGCCATCTGGATTGCTGGTATACAGGTATGCTTTGCTGGCGCCGCCGCAGGCGAGGGCCACTGTTTTGGCCTGAAATAGTGATACCACATCGGTCTCTATATCCAGCAAATAGGCCCCGGTACAGCGAATTTTGCGCGAATCTTTATCCGCTTGAGTGATCAGATCAACGGCGCAGTGATGTTCGTAGATATCTATATTTTCCGCAGCGATCACTTGATCGACCAATGTGCCGGTGACAGCTTTGCCAGTCGCATCTGCTGAATGCAGGATACGGCGATGGCTATGGCCTCCCTCTTGGGTTAAATGGTAGTGCGCCCGATCGGAGTCCAGAGTAAAGTCCACGCCTTGGTCAATTAGCCAGTTAACCGCAGTGGGACCATTTTCTACCACATATCTAACGCTGTCGTCATGACATAAACCCGCGCCGGCAATCAGCGTATCTCTAACGTGGGACTCCGCGCTATCATCCTTGTCAAAGACAGCGGCAATACCCCCTTGGGCGAGCCATGACGCGCCTCCTTTGAGTGTGGATTTGCTGACTAGGGCTACTCGAAATTTCTTGTCTAATTGCAGCGCGAGGGTTAAGCCGGCTACACCGCTGCCTATCACTAGCACATCGTAAAGATACTTTGTCTTCATTGGTAAACCATACATATTCAAGCTAACATGGTAGCATTATACGATGCTTAAGACGGTGGCGAAGCAGGCACTGGTAAAAATAATTCGCTCAGTCGATGTTTTAAGCGCCGAAATATAATTATAGTTAATAGTCAAAATACCCAACGATAGTATCGAGAAGCTAAAAACGGATTAGTTAATGAAGGAACCCAGTACTGAGCCAACCGATCACCAGTTAGTGGTGAGAGTACAAAAAGGTGATAAGAGGGCCTTCGATCTATTGGTGCTGAAATACCAGTTTAGGTTACAGTCTATTATTGGGCGTTTTATCCGCGATGTTGATGAGGTTGCCGATGTCACTCAGGAGGCATTTATAAAAGCTTATCGCGCCATACCAAACTTTCGTGGCGACAGTCAGTTCTATACTTGGCTGTATAGAATTGCAGTCAATACAGCAAAAAATTATTTAGTCTCCAAAAGTCGTCGTCCCGTATCTTCTGATGTGGATATTGCAGATGCTGAGCAATTCTCGAATAATGGAGGTCTTGTGGATGAGGCGACACCGGAAGATGAGTTGTTGCGAGATGAACTACAGAAAGTCATTAACGATGCTCTGGGCACTCTTCCGGAGGATTTGCGCACAGCTGTGACATTGCGTGAGTTTGATGGCCTCAGCTACGAAGATATTGCCGCTGTTATGGATTGTCCTGTGGGCACAGTCAGGTCGCGAATTTTTCGCGCGCGAGAATTTTTAGATGAGCGTGTGTTGCATTCGTTGAATAAAAGTTGAAAAACAGTTGAACCTTTCTAGAAACTACGGGTCATACCGACAAGGGCCTTGATTTAAGACGTGGAATTTCATGATGAGGATGTTATATGAGCGGAACTAAAAAGCGCCTGACAGAATCGGTTTCAGCATTGGTGGATGGAGAAGCCAGCGATCTGGAACTGCATCGTATTTTGAAAGATGTAGACGCTGAGCAACACAGAGAATGCACTTCGCTCAACGACCATGGCAATCGCGGCAAATGGTCTAGGTACAACCTGATATCCAATTCCATAGCTGAGGCGCCCATGAGGTTCGCTGATATTTCCTGTGCGGTTTCCAAAGCCATAGACGCAGAAGAAACCTACAGCTCAAGCCGCACAGGAACAGTTCTTAGCTCTTTTGGTTTTAACTCTTTTGATTTTAGCGCCTTTGGACGCTTCACCATCGCAGCCAGTGTTGCCATGGTGGCGATCCTCGGAGTGCAGCAGCTCAGCACTGTGGATCCTGTGCATAGTAAGAGCCTTCAAGTTGTCGAGATGGGCATCGAAGCTGGGGAACAGACCAGAGGGCCGGCCATTCAATTTCCCGCTGATTTTCAACCCATGGTGCAGGCTCGCACTGTCAATGCAGGTGGCAAAATAAAAACCTCTCAGCGTCCAGTAACCTTAGTCAAGATAGCCAATCCCGAAAGGGAGCTGGTCAGAGATCAGAAAGTGCGCGCGTTTTTGAGCGAAATTCTTGAAATACATTCTTTCAATGAGTCGGATAACGGGATCCAGGGGATGTTGCCCCTTGCCCGTCACTTAGAGACTGGTGAGGAGACCGACACAGAGTAGTAGCTGACAACCATGTCAAAAAAACAATCAATAATGTTCCTATTCGTGCTCGGTTGGGTCTGCTTATCCATGCCTATCAACTTGTCAGCGCAACAGACAGCCCATGATTTAGTGGCGCGTATGTTTGATCGGTCGAAGCAGTTAAGTTACTCCGGCCTGTTCACTTACGAGATGGCCGGAGAGCAGAGAACCGTTAAGGTGTCTCATCAGGTGTCAGATGGCGCGGTCTACGAACGTATTACCCATATGGATGGTCCAGTAAAAGATAGGCTGCGTCAGTCCGTTGGCAATCACTGCAACTTCAGAGATGCCAGCAGTCTGCAAGCGCAAGACTACTATCGATTTGATATCTTAGATGAGTCGCGGGTCGCGGGGCGAGAGGTGCACAGGGTGCGGGTGTCGCCAAAAGATAGCTTGCGTTATGGTTATCTGTATGCGATTGATCAGCAGACTGGGCTTATGTTGCAATCCATGTTGGTCAACCAATCCGGACAGCCTTTGGAAAACTTTAAATATATGGATATCAGTATTGGTCCAGTGGCGGATGACCTGTCTTTAATCGCTTCTCCAGCAGAGTTTGAGACCCCGACTTCTTCGGACTGTGCCAGTGACCTTCAGGCACTTGGTTCGAGGTCTTTTGAATGGTCTGTTGGATGGGTGCCGCCCGGGTTTGTTCAGGTTTCTCGACGAGTCACCGAGGATGGCAGAAAATCTATGGCATATACTGATGGCATAGCGGTATTTTCGGTGTTGATTGATGTGCCTTCAGCGAGTCCGGTGCATCCTGGCCTATCGGCTCGGTTGGGTCCCACTCAGATGGTGGTAATCAATCGAGAGCACGACGACAGTCACTACAGGGTTGCTGTTTCTGGCCAGATGCCACAGGCCACTGCGAGTCGGATTGCCCTATCTATCAAGCCAGTGGTTGCCAACCAGCGGGAACCTGATATGGAGTCGCTCAATCAATGATTCTTGAAACTGCAACTGTAGTGGCAGTCGAGTCAGATGCACTCTGGGTAGAAGCGGTGCAGAAATCCGCCTGCGAGGTCTGTGTTGCGCAAAAGGGATGCGGTACTCGGGTGCTCTCAAAGTTGACGGGTAAGACCAATCGAATTCGCGTCTTAGCTTCTGCTGACTCTGTGCAAAAACTTTGTCCTGGCCAGAGCGTAACCATCGGAATTGCAGAGGATGTGGTGGTCACCGCCTCATTGCTGGTGTATCTGGTTCCCTTGATAAGCAGCCTGATAGGTCTGTGGTTAATGGGGCCTGACAGTGAGATTGCCAGTGTAGTCGGTGCTGCTATAGGCCTTTTCGCAGGGGCTGTTCTGGTTAGTTTGCAGAGTCGTAAAACGAGGAATAATCCCCGTCTAAACCCTGTGTTACATGAATATTTCACGGATCAGCAGATAGTAAACGTCCCGTAGCCCCCTGTTAGTGAAAAGCATTTTTGTATTGGAGATTATTCTGTGCTAAAGGAACTATTCTTTTTCTCGATACTGGTACTGGTTGTGGTTCCTTCCACACAGGCTGAGTTGCCCGATTTTACCGATTTGGTAGAGGAGGTGTCTCCAGCCGTGGTGAAAATAAATACGGTCAGCCGCAGTCAACGGCAGTCTTCCCAGCAGTTTCAAGGGCAAATACCAGATATTTTTCGAGACTTATTTGAGCGGCGGGGTCGCCCTCGGCCACCGGCGCCGCAGCGGGTGCGGTCGTCCGGCTCGGGATTTGTTATTTCTGCCGATGGTTATATTCTGACCAACCATCATGTAGTGGATCAGGCGGGGGATATTCAGGTTCTGTTTGCGGATCGTACTGAGTACCAAGCGACAGTGATCGGTAGCGATCGGCGATCCGACTTAGCGCTGCTAAAGATTGAAACCAAGAAGAGGCTAAGCTTTTTGGACTTTGCCGATTCCGATCAATTGAAGGTCGGTGAGTGGGTGCTGGCTATAGGTTCCCCGTTCGGCCTTGATTATTCAGTGACTGCCGGCATTGTAAGTGCCAAAGGGCGCAGTCTGCCCAATGAGCAGAGGGAAAATTATGTGCCTTTTATTCAGACTGATGTGGCGATAAATCCAGGTAACTCTGGAGGTCCGTTATTTAATCTGGATGGCGAGGTTGTGGGAATTAATTCACAGATCTTCTCGCGCTCTGGAGGTTCAATTGGGTTGTCATTTTCCATTCCTAGCTCGGTAGCACTGACAGTGGTTGAGCAACTTAAAAAAACTGGCTCGGTACAGCGCGGGTGGCTGGGTGTGGCCATTCAAAATATCGACAAGTCGCTGGCCGAATCCCTGCAACTCGACAGACCTCAGGGAGCGCTGATCAATGCAGTTGAGCCAGATAGCCCCGCAGATCGCGGCGGCATAGAGCCCGGCGATGTGATAATAAGCTTTGACGGTCAACCCATAATCCATGCCGACGATTTGCCTCATATAGTGGGTATATTGGCCCCTGATACTAAAGTTAAGCTGGATATAGTTCGACAGGGTAAGCGCAAAACCCTGAGTATCAAAGTTGGCGCCTTAGAGGACGACGATCTGGGAGTTGCAGCTGCGGATAGTGCGGGCACTGATAGGCTGGGGCTGCTAGTTCAGCAATTGGATGATGATGAGCAGAGAACTCTGCGCTTGCGTGGCGGTATAGTTGTCAATGAAGTGGAAGCGGGTTCTGCGGCAGCAGAGGCTGGTATTAGACCTGGAGATATAGTTGTCCAATTGGGTTACAGTCGAATCGATGATATCCAGGAGTATCGCCAAGTGGTCTCGAAGTTACCTGAGAATACGCCCATATTAATCCGTTTTTATCGTCAGGGATGGGCGGTTTCCAAAACCATTGTTATCCACTGATAGGTACTGGATAGTGCTGTAGATTTTCGGAGATTTACCCTGTGGTTAATAGCGCCCGAGGTTGAAATAGGCTAGAATCAGCGCGCAAATTTTAATGGCAGAAAATACCTTGTCCAATCTCAATCATATTAGAAATTTTTCCATTATCGCCCATATAGATCACGGCAAATCCACTATCGCTGACCGCTTTATTCAGCTCTGTGGTGGCCTTAGTGAGCGCGAAATGGCAGCTCAGGTTTTAGACTCTATGGATATTGAGCGCGAGCGGGGAATTACCATTAAAAGTCAGAGTGTTACTCTGCCGTTTAAAGCGCAGGACGGAAACACCTACCAACTCAATTTTATCGATACCCCTGGCCATGTAGATTTCTCCTATGAAGTGTCGCGCTCGCTGGCTGCCTGTGAGGGCGCGCTGTTAATTGTCGATGCCGCACAGGGTGTAGAGGCGCAATCGGTGGCTAATTGTTACACCGCCATTACTCAGGGTTTAGAGGTTATTCCAGTACTCAATAAAATGGATCTTCCTCAGGCTGAGCCAGACAGGGTCATTGATGAAATAGAGAATATTATTGGCATTGAGGCCACTGAAGCAGTGCGTTGCAGTGCTAAAACAGGGGAGGGTATCGATAATATTCTCGAGGAACTGGTACGCAAGATTCCCGCTCCGACGGGTGATGTCAATGCGCCCCTGCAAGCGTTGATTATTGATTCTTGGTTTGACAACTATCTGGGCGTTGTGTCTCTGGTGCGAGTGATGCAGGGCACGCTAAAAGTTAAAGATAAAATTATTGCTAAATCCATAGGTAAGCCACATGTAGTAGATAATGCCGGGGTGTTTACGCCCAAGCGTAAAGACACTGGCATTCTCAGGGCTGGTGAAGTGGGCTTTATGGTGGCTGGGATCAAGGATATCCTCGGCGCTCCTGTGGGCGACACCCTGACCCATATGGGCAGCTCTGATATAGGCGCACTGCCCGGTTTTCAGAGTATAAAGCCGCAGGTCTATGCCGGCATGTTTCCCGTGGATTCTGATGATTTTGAAGACTTTCGAGAAGCGCTGGCCAAATTGGCTGTCAATGATGCGTCCCTGTTCTACGAACCTGAAAGTTCAGGTGCACTTGGGTTTGGGTTTCGTTGCGGCTTTCTCGGTATGCTGCATATGGAAATTATTCAGGAGCGTTTAGAGCGGGAATACGACCTAGATCTTATCACCACGGCACCCACCGTGGTCTACGAAGTAGTGACCAATAAGGGCGAGACGCTGTATATCTCCAACCCGTCAAATTTGCCCGATGCGGGAAATATTGACGAGATGCGCGAGCCGATTTGTGAGGCCAACATTCTGGTGCCTAAAGATTTTGTCGGCAATGTGATTTCTCTCTGTGTAGAGAAGCGTGGTATCCAAAAGGATATGCAATTTATCGGTGGTCAGGTATCGCTCAGTTACGACTTGCCGATGAGTGAAGTGGTTATGGACTTTTTTGATCGTCTCAAATCAGTGAGTCGCGGATTTGCATCTTTAGACTATAGTTTCACGCGCTTTGAGCTCGCGTCGCTGGTAAAACTAGATATTTTGATCAATGGTGATTGTGTCGATGCATTGGCGGCGATTATTCACCGCGACTACGCTGCGCAGAAAGGTCGCAATCTCGCGGAAAAGATGAAAGAGCTAATTCCGCGTCAAATGTTTGATGTGGCTATTCAGTCCGCTATTGGGGGGAGTATTGTCGCTCGCACCACGGTGAAGGCACTTCGGAAAAATGTGACCGCTAAATGTTATGGTGGTGATATTACCCGCAAGAAAAAATTATTAGAAAAGCAGAAAGCGGGTAAAAAGCGTATGAAACAGGTGGGGCGGGTTGAGATTCCGCAGGATGCGTTTCTCGCTGTGTTAAAGACTTAAATTTTGCAAATTGGAGGCAATAATTTTGGATCTCAATTTTGAACTAATTCTTACAGTGATTTTTTTAATATCCGGGGCCTGCTGGTTGCTAAATAAGTGGATTGTAAGAGACGAGGGGTCAGTGCTGGGGTTTATGGGCTCTCTGGCGCCGGTTCTAGGTATAGTTCTGGTTCTTCGATCCTTTGTGGTAGAGCCTTTTCAAATTCCCTCGAGGTCAATGGAGCCGACCTTGCAGGTGGGTGATTTTATTCTGGTCAATAAATGGGTCTATGGCGTTAGATTGCCGGCGCTGCGCACTAAGATAGTTGATATATCCTCGCCACAGCGTGGCGACGTTATGGTGTTCTTTCCGCCCCACCAAGAGCGTTACTTTATTAAGCGGGTAGTGGGTTTACCTGGCGATAAAATTAATGTTATTCAGGGGGTGCTCTACGTCAATGAAGAAAAAATGGCGCAAAAAGCCCTGCCTGAAGAGACTCAGTCTGCGCGATCTATAGTGATGGAGGAGAATCTTGCCGGTGTCGAGCACCTGATGCAAAAGCGCCTCTCCCCAACCCGCTTAAGTCTAAACTTCTCGGGCAAGGTGCCAGAGGGGCATTATTTTATGATGGGCGACAACAGGGATAATTCCAGTGATAGTCGTGTTTGGGGGCCGGTGCCTGAGGAGCGGATTGTAGGTAAAGCCTTTGCTAGATGGATGTTTTGGGACGATTTTTTTACGCTTCCCAGTTTTGAGCGCGTAGGTAAAATTAAATAGTGGCAGTAATCCGCGGGTAAATAGCAGTGACCAATAATTTTCAGCAACTCCAGCAGCGTCTTCAGTATCAGTTTCGCGATCTAGAACTTTTAAGGCTGGCGCTGTCACATCGAAGTTGTGGAGGCATCAATAACGAACGTCTTGAGTTTCTTGGCGATTCCGTTTTGGGCCTCGCGGTGACGGACTTTCTCTATGCTCAGTTTACTGAAGTTCGAGAGGGTGACCTCAGTCGTATGCGCTCTCATATAGTGCGTGCTGAATCCCTTGCTCAGGTGGCTAAAGACCTGCAATTAGGCCAAGATATTTTGCTCGGGCAGGGGGAGATGAAAAGTGGCGCTCAGCGTCGTGAATCTATTCTCGGTGATACTGTAGAGGCCCTTATTGGTGCCGTTTACTTGGATTCAGGTTTGGATAAGGCTAAACATTGTGTATTGATGTGGTTTGCAGGCCTACTTGATGCCGCTGCGGAGGCCAGGCCTATCAAGGATCCCAAAACCTCTCTGCAAGAGTTTTTGCAACAGCGCGGCCATTCACTTCCAGAGTACAGGGTGATCAATGCCGGTGGTGAGGCCCACAGTCGGCTGTTTACGGTAAGCTGCAAAATTGATTTACTGGAAAGAGAATTTACTGCAACTGCAAGCAGTCGGCGCAAGGCGGAGCAAATGGTTGCCGAACAATTTTTAGTGACGATGGAGAAGAATTCCCAATGAAATCTGATATATTTTGTGGCTATGTTGCCATTGTTGGGCGTCCCAATGTGGGCAAATCCACCCTGCTCAATCATCTGTTGGGCCAAAAATTATGTATTACAT